>Ga0247721_100327_pt1 | contig 16782 bp, 39 predicted proteins | sample MSEWel2017_08_16_FD_189089 | JGI IMG/M metagenome (GOLD analysis project Ga0247721, IMG submission 189089) | Subsurface sediment microbial communities from gas well in West Virginia, United States - MSEEL Well Study Marcellus 3H_2017_08_16 | ecosystem: Environmental > Terrestrial > Deep...
AAGGGCGCTGGTCGCTGGCGGGAATCGGAACAACGGCTCCAACTGTGGGTCGCGCACGCTCAACTTGAACAATGAGCCTTCCAACGTGAACACTAATATTGGCTCCCGCGGCGCCTGTGCTCATCTACAAATTTTCCAGACAGTATGGGGTCAAGGCCTCTGCTGCAGTGTTCAAAAAGATGAACAGGCCTTTAGTCCTTCCTGAGATACATTTTGTCCCTCCAGGAAAACATATGAATTACTAATTAGATAGCAAGTAGTGAAATATCGAAAGCTGTCACGATTAGTTATGAGCCCACTCAAATGAGAGTGGGCTTGAATATTTCACCTAATATATAGAGAGTGGTGATTATTTATTCCTAAGACAGTCAAAAATTTGTTTGAGAAGATAACTGATTATCATAACTTAGAAATAGCAACTCAAAAAGCGCAAAAGAGAAAAAGATATAAACCAGAAGTATTAAAATTTAATTATAATTTAGAGAGAAATCTTATTGAGATACAAAATGAATTAATGTGGAAAACATATGAGCAGGGGAAATACAGGCAGTTTTACGTCTATGAGCCCAAAAAGCGATTGATAATGGCTTTACCTTTCAAAGATAGAGTAGTTCAGTGGAGCATATATCGAAATCTTTATCCGATATTTGATAAGACATTTTATAGGTACAGCGGTGCCTGCCGAAGAGGGAAGGGCACTCATTTTACTGCATATCAGCTGCAGGACAAGTTGAGGATAATGGACCGCAAGCCAGGGGAAACATATTTTCTCAAAGCTGACGTATCAAAATATTTTTACAGAATTGTGCATAAAAGATTATTTCAATTAATCAAAAGAAAAATCAGCTGCAGAGACACATTGGAACTAATCTGGCAAATAATCAAAAGTGAAGATGGTGAATTTGGTATCCAGTTGGGTGATCACTTCTTTGAAAATGAAAAAGTCAAAGGGATTGGCACACCTATTGGTAACTTAATGAGCCAACTTTTTGCAAATATTTATCTTGATTTTTTGGATAAGTTTGTAAAGCATACTCTGAAAGTAAAATACTATGTCCGTTATATGGATGATTTTGTGCTTTTAGGAAAAGATAAAAAGAAGCTTCATACCATCAGGCAAGAAATAGAAATATTTTTAGAAGATTATCTCCAGCTGCAGCTTAACAATAAAACTACTGTTGGTCATGTAAGTGAGGGAATTGATTTTTGCGGATATGTTTTATATCCGAGTTATAGTAATTTAAGAAAATCTACTAAAAAGAAAATGAAAAAGAGGTTCAAATATCTCAACAAAAAGTATTTTGAAGGGAAGGTGGATATTGAAGATATTAATGCAAGTGTTAATTCCTATTTAGGAATAATTAAGCACTGCGATAGTTATAATTTAAAAATGTCAGTAATAAGCAAGTTAGATGATCATATACTTGAACAGTTGGATTTAGGAGACCGGTTTAGATTAAAAAGTTGATGCAATATACAGATAAACAAAAACTTTTGCCTTGTAGCGGGGGCTGTTTTGAGGTGAAAAGGCGTGAATGCAAAGTGGAGACCATTTATTGATGAAGTAATCTATTACTGGAATAAATTTTTTGAACATACCGTAATCAAAGGTTTTCTTGCGGCAGGGGGCACTATACTGACTATGCTATTTGGGGATATTAATGCAGCAATGCAGGGGTTTCTTATTCTTTTAGCTGCAGACTATATAACAGGTTTAACAAAAGCTGGGAAAAGAGGGCAGTTATCAAGCTGGATGTCAAGAAAGGGTTGGGGAAAACTAGCAACCTATTCGATTGTGATTTCTTTAGGGCATTTGATAACTCAAATAGGCATGGATGGAATGAGAGATTTTGTATTATTGTGGGCTGGAGCAACTGAAGCAATATCAATATTAGAAAATTGTGATGAATTAGGTGTAATAATTCCTGATTTTATGCGAGAAAAATTATTGAATACTAAAGAAAATAAATTTGGAGAGGAGCCAGATTAATGGATAATATATTTAAAGAAGCTTTTGAGGAAGTAATGGAAATTGAGGGCGGCTATGTTAACCATAAAGATGATCCCGGGGGAGCGACTAACTTTGGCATTACAGAAGCTGTTGCCAGAAGAAATGGTTATGAAGGGAACATGAGAGATTTAAAGTTGCATCAGGCCAGAGATATTTATTACAAAGAATTTTGGTTAGATCATAAGTACAACAAAATTCAAAACCGAGATATTGCAAAAGAAATGTTTGATCAGGCAGTTAACATGGGACAAACTACTGCTAATAGAAATTTACAGAAATCTAACAATTTGTTAACAGCTGATGATGATATTTATCCTATCAGTGTTGATGGGGTAATGGGGCCGCAAACTCTGAAAGCCATCAATCATTGCAGCAAACCCATTGCTCTTTTTAATATTCTTAATGGCTATCAGATTAAGCATTATATTAATCTTGCTGAAAATAGCAAAAAATATAAATCATTTATAGCCGGTTGGGCTAATAATCGAATCGAGATTATCAGAAAATGAATTTATTCAAAGACTGGGATAAGTTATTAAAAGATGATGATTTTCAGCAAGACTTGATTTTTCTAATATATATAACTATTTTACTTATGTTCAATGTTATACCGAACGAAACTTTCAGTATGTTGGCAGCGGTTATAATAGGTGGTGATGCAGTAAAAAAGTTGGGAAGGGGAAAATGATGGGGCTATCAATTAGTAGAGGTGGTGATTTAACACCGAAGCAACCAACTGTAGAAGAAAATATTGCGGCAGCAAATAAAATGCTAGATGAATATGGTAAAAAATTGGACGGCCAATATATTTATGACAATGGAATGTGGGATTTTTTGCTTTGGAAATATAAAGAATTAGGTAAGCCTGAAAGCGTGAAAGAGAAATTAATTAACCTTGCTGCTGGTCAAATGATTAATATTATTTTTGGAGGGGGTGATCTTGTGGATAAAGATGCTATTTTAGAACTTGTTGCTAATGCAATGTCTGATATTATGGACCAAACAGAACTTGATGACATAGCTTTTGACAAAGCTGCTGATTTTGTAAAAGAACAAATCCCTGGCGATTATATAGAACCTGTAGTTGGCCGAGTTATGGTTGGAATAGGCGAAGAGTTAATGAAACAAAAAAAATAAAATAATTATTTAGCATTTAACCTCCAGACAAAATGCCTGGAGGTCTTTTTTTATTTATAGAGAACTATATAAAGAGAGAATCCTGCACAAATCCTGCACCCAATCAGTTAACATATGTTAATATAATGAATTTGGAAAGAAAATAAAAACCCTATAATCTCCGTTATATCGTAGATTGGTTAATATTTGTTAATAATAGTAATTTGTACTCGCATAACATGAGATTGTGCGCATAAAATAACTAAAGTATTAATATAACAGGGATTATAGGGAATGGTCAGTGCAAAATCCTGCACTAATCCTGCACTGAGAAAACGGACCCTACAGCTTTTGAAATATCATTTCTCGCTCTTTCAAAATCTTTCTTTAGAAAATGGCTGTAAGTATCAGCAGTAATCACGTAAGAAGAGTGGCCGAGTAACTTTTGAAGTTCTTTAATATTTTTGTTTTCAGCTAAAAATAGAGATGCAAAAGTGTGTCGAAATATATGGGATGTGATCCAGTCAGGGAAGCCGCCAGCTTCTCTGGCTTTTCTTATTTTATTCTGTACAGTTCTGGGAGCATAATGTTCTCCATCATCTTTGCAAAGAATTAAATTATGGTCCTTATATTCATCGCCTAAGTGCATTTTCATTTCCTGCTGCCTTTTCCAGATACCGCGATAAAAGTTTGCTAGGCTATCTGATATAGGTATCTTTCTAAACCTATCAGCCGCTTTCGGAGTCTCTTTAAATACAGTTCCTCTGCCGATAACATAGACAGCAACCTGCTCAACAGTAATAATCCCCTTGCTAAAGTTTAAATCCTTCCACCTGGAGCCTATCATCTCCTCAAGACACATTCCGGTATTAATTGCAATGTAACAATAATCAAATAGATACTGATCATAATCCTGAACAAATTCTAGCCATTTTTTAAGCATATCTCTATTGATTGCTTTTACTTTTTTCTTTTTCTTTGTGACTTTTCGCTGAGTTTTGCCACCAGGCTTCCTGACATTCTGTATTGGATTTTGATAAATATAATTCATTTCATCGGCATAAGTGAGAGCAGAAGAGATAATCGCATAATGATATTGTTGAGTTTTTGTACTTCCGCCGCGCTTTCGAATAGAAGTGAGGTAAGACTGAATGTGAGCCGGCTGAATCTCTTTAAGTTTTAATTTACCCAGCATTTTTAGAACTTGATGATAGAGTACATTATAGTACCTATCATGAGTAACAGGAGACAGCTGCTCATCTACATACTCATCAAACCACCTGTCAATATACTGCTTGAAAGTCATGTTGGCAAATTCCATCAAGATGCCCGTTTCTTTTTCTAGCTCTTTATCTCTGGCCCACCTTTGAGCTTCTTTTTTTGTATCGAAAGTGCTGCTTTCTCTAATTTGTTTACCTTCAGAATCCCGGCCCATATAGACAAATACTTCCCAGTTGCCTGCTTTAGTCTTTCTGGGTTCACTTGCCATTGATTAATCACCTTCTTTTTTGAGTTTTTCATTAATTTTTTTGAGATTATCAATTATAGCAGCTAAGGCCCAAAAAAGTCCGAAACCTACAAGGCCACTTGCGATATAAACGCCAATTAAATATGGATTAGCTTCCATTATACCTGATCCGTAATCAATATATCCAAATTCAAAAACACCTAACATCCCGCCTAAAGCTGACAATATACCGAGAAACTGCAAGAAACCTACCATGATTTATTCCTCCTTTTGCAAAACTTGCCTAGTGTTTCTAACTTCTGAAATTAAAGCTGCTAAACCTCCAAAAATAGTACCGACCGCAATAAGCATAATCCCGAAAGCTATACCTTGAAAAGCTCCAAATAAACCATAATTTGAACCCATCAAAACCATTGAACGCATTCCGCTGAAAGAAAAATAGAAAACTATTGCTGACAATAACCAACTTCCTGCTGTAAAAAACCAAAGTATTCCTAAAATTACATCTGTCATAATTTGCCCCCTTTTTTAAAATGATCTTGTGAGACCAACAACTTTGCCAATAATTCTTGCGTCTTTACTTTTAATAAAAATTGGATCATACTTTTTGTTCTCTGGCTGTAAAATTACATTGCCGTTTTGCTTGAAGACTCTCTTTAAAGTGGCATCATGAGCATTAACCATAACAACCGCTATTTCTTTATGTGCTACATCGTTTTGTTTTCTAACCAAAACTAAATCGCCTTCATGAATCCCAGCTCCGATCATACTGTCGCCGCTAACTTCTAAATAAAAATATTGACCGTTTTGAACTTTCTCAGTAGGAACTTTTGCATATTCTTTAATGTTTTCCTCAGCAAATACAGGTTGGCCTGCTGCTATTGAACCTAACACTGGTATAATTTCAAATTCTTTATATCCTTCTATTTTATTTTCGTGGTTTTCAAATTCGCTTAAAAGGTAAGAGGAGGATATACCTAAAGCTTTAGCTATTCTTCTAAGTACTTTTAAAGAAGGTTCTTGCTTATCATTCTCTATTTCAGATAAATAACCTTTAGATATATTAGCTTTTTCTCTTAAATCTGATTGAGTATAACCAGCTTCTTTTCTAATCTTTTTAATTTTTTCGCCCAAACTCATAATTTTGCTCCTTTCTGTATGTTCACTATGATTGTACAATTACATTATAATACATTATTATGTTCGTGTAAAGAGAAAATTTGTTAACTTTCTACGAACATCAAAGAATTAAAGAGTTAATATTACCTAACCGCTTTTAAGAGTCCATAATTATATTTTATGGGTTTTGCTATAATGAACTTTAGTTTATATAATAATTTTAGAATTCAATATTTACGAAAAAAGGAGGTGGTTTAAGTGAGTAAGTCAATAGGGCAATTAATTAAAGAATTGAGAGTAGAAAAAAGGATGAGGCAAAATGAGTTAGCAAAAAAAGCTGATCTTTCAAGAAATTATCTTTCTGAAATTGAAAATGAGAATGCTGACCCGAGTCTCAGGGCTTTAAGAAAAATAACATTAGCTTTGGATGTCAGCATGACTCAAATTTTTGAAGAATCGAACTATGAAGAAGTAGGAGAGAACAAAAGCAAATAATTTTTTGCGCAAAGGTTCGTAAATAGTGAATATAGGAGGTAAAAAATGAGCAATATTAAAATATTTGAAAATAAAAATTTTGGAGAAGTAAGAACTTTAAAAAGAAATGATCAGGTTTTATTTGTTGCAAAAGATGTTTGTGATTCTTTAGATATAAAAAATACTACTGATGCTGTTAAAAGATTAGATGCTGACGAAGTGACTAGATTGAATCTAGGGGGTAGAGTTGGAGAAACAAACTTAGTTAATGAATTTGGCCTTTATAATTTAGTATTAGGTAGCAGAAAGCCAGAAGCTAAGAAATTTAAGAGATGGATAACTCATGAAGTGATACCTGAAATCAGAAAAACCGGCCAGTATATTTCAAAACCAAATTCAGTAGAAGACTTAATAATTATGCAAGCTGAATCAGTAAAAGAATTAAAACAGAAAGTTGATCATCAAGAAAAACAAATCGAAACAATTAAAGGTGCAATAATCCATACTGACGAGGATTGGAGAAACTGGGTTAATCAGCAAATTAACAGTATAGCTTTTAGAAACAAAAATTACAGGGAAATTAGAAAACAGAGTTATGACATTTTGGAAAATAGAGCAAGATGCAGACTCGATGTCAGGCTAAATAATTTAAAAGACAGGTTAGAGCAGGCTGGAGCTAAAAAATCAAAGATTAGGCAAGTAAATAAACTTGATGTAATTGAAGAGGAACCAAGACTGAAAGAAATTTATACAATGGTAGTTGAGAAATTAGTTATTAAGTATTCAGCTTAAGTGGGTGAGAAAATTGGATATAACTATTCAGGCAAGAGAAATACTTGAAGAAAAAATAGAAGAAGAGAGAATGAAACTACCTTTTGCCTTAACTGCTAATCATTTATCTGAACTTTTAGGAATCAGCAAAAGAAAAGTTTATGATGCTATAGCAGCTGGAGACATACCAGGAGCAAAAAAAATCAATCAGTCCTGGCGGATCCCGAGAGATACATTTTTAAGTTGGTTTTATGGAGGAGAAGTTAAGGAAAAGAAGCCATTCAAACCAGTTAGGAGGGTGAAGTGATGAAAAACTTAGACTTCGTAGCAAGATTATTTATATTTATCGGCTGGCTATTCATCATTTTCAAAGCTGGCCCGGAATTATGGAAGGACATCAAGGAAATGTACAGAGAAATAAAAAGACCAGCTGCGGGAACAGCTGATCAAGAAAAAACATCTAACTATAATATATCAGAATTTAAAAACATTAACAACCTGGAGCGATGGAAATGATGACAATTAACAAAAAAATAGCATTCAGTTTTTTCATCATGGTCTTTTCTATTGGAATTGCGGTCGGAACTGTCTTAACAGCCGACGAATATTTGGATAATCTCGTATCAAACGAGCAGACGATTGAGATTAAGGTACAAAAGGCTATCGAAAAGAAGATTGACGAGAAAGAGGCAAATATGGAACTTTACGAGGCCATTTATTTTGATAAGGAATTAGGTCAGACAATGTATTTCTTTTTCAGAAGTGACGATAATCCATTCTGGCGGGCAAATGAAATACTGGAGAAAGAAAAGATTAAATTTAGTAATCTGAGGTTGAGAAAATCAAAACTATTAGAGGAGGAAAGGCCTAATGAAAATTAAAAAAGCAATTAAGGAGTTAAAGAAAGATAATGTTCATTGTTGGCGGGAAGAAGAAAACACTTATTGGGTAACTAATACGTATTTTTTAATTAGGATGAATCAAAATCAGTTTAATAGATTCAAGAGTAAATATTCTTCATTAAAAAGAAATGCCTATATACCAGATTTAGAAGTTGGAGATAAGTGCTCCACCTATGGAATGACTTTGAGTGGAGATGGCCCGGATATCGGAGAATTATTTGAAAAACTAGATAGTTTTGAACCGGCAAAAGCATCTAAGTTTATATTTGATGATGAATATAGACTTTATTATACCAACAATTGCGTTGGTGTAATGCAAGATAATTATTATCAAATTTTTGAAGGTTATCAATTAAAAATCAAGAGTGAAATTTCTATTGTCGCAATTTATTCTGACAACGGAAATCTGGTTGGCTTAGTTATGCCAGTTAGACCTGATCGGTTTGAATTAAACAAAGAACTTGAAGATTTACTAAATGCTTTAGAAGGTGACACAAGGGGTTGATTAGGTGGGAGCTCAAGGATGGATTTCTCTTCATAGAAAAATGCAGAATAATATTCTCTGGCAGGATAAACCCTTTGCGAAAGGTCAAGCTTGGATAGATATACTGCTTTCGGTTAACCATAAAGAAAATGAAGTTCTGTTGGGGAATGAAGTTGTAAAGGTCGAGCCAGGGGAAATGATAACGTCAATTAGAAAACTTTGTGATCGCTGGGGTTGGTCAAATACAAAAGTTAAAAACTTTTTGAAACTTTTGACCAATCAAGAAATGATAAGTTATAAAAGCGACACTAAAAAGACGGTCGTTAAGGTGCTAAATTATAGCGATTATCAAGGTTTAGATAATTGTAAAAACGACGCAAAAACATATCAAAAGCATAACAAAAACACATCAAAAACACATCAAAAACACACAAACAATAATGTTAATAATGATTTAATAATGAAAAATAATGAAAATAAGAAAAAGAAATTCAAAATTTTCTTTGAAGAAAATGTGGATAAGTTCGAAAATTATCTACAGCAAATGTCAGAGGCGGTCATTTTGAAAGCCTGCAAGATTTCAGTTGAAAAAGATAAACCCCTGGCATATTGTAGGGCAGTATTAAATGACTGGACCCAGAAAGGAATTGAAGATATTGACGATCTTAAGACAGCTGCTAAAAACGCTAAAAATAAAGACAGTCCTAATAATTGCGACTACAAGTGGAAAGATCATTTTATAGAAGATTGGGATAGATTTAAGGAGTGATTAGATGAAAGAATCAAACATCAAAATAGTTTGTGAAGATTGCGGTAAAGAAGCTTCAATAGATCATAAAAAATCAACTGAAGACTGGATTGTTTATAAAAACAAATGCCAATGTGGTGGGAAAACAGTTCCTAAAATGATATGAGAGGATGAAGTAGATGAAACCAGTAATAGTTAATGGAAATGTTGATCAGGTAACTAAAGACGATATGGCAGATTTGATTAAGAGCGTAAAGCGGGAAAATGAAGGAAAAAGAATTAAACTTGCTGGCCCGGTCATTGAAACAGCGCTGGAAAGTGCTGATTATACAGACTTTGAAATAGAACTCAGCGAAACCATTAATCAGATTAAACTAGAAATAAAGGTGTGATTAATATGGATTGGACTATGGCAGATGCGGTTGAAACTGCTAAAGCTGCAGCCAAATGGAGTGGAGAAAAAGATATATCTTACAGGACCTATAAGCGATATAGAAAAGAGTTCGGAGGTCCGAGTATAGGTTTTATTATGAAGAGGTTGAAATGGACTGAATTCAAGAGTAAATATTTAGGTATTGAGAGAATAAGTGCTCGAGAAAGAATGTTAAAGAAGCTAGAAGAAAATTTTTGTGGTCACTGTAAAGAAAAAGGAAGCTGCAAAATAGAACTGGAGGATTGTGATCACTGGGAATATTGGAAGAATCAAAGGAATACTGGGTGACAAAATTCAGGAGGTTGATCATGAACCTAAAAGAAAAGTTAATGGAAGATCATCCACAATTAAGTGAGGCTCGAATAGACCAAATTATAGAAGAGTCTGAAAGGAAGGTTGAGAATGAAGATGATGACTAAAAAAGAGAAGAAAGAGCTAAAGAAAGAGATATTAGACAGCGAAGAATTTGAGAAAGCAGTCAAGAAAGAGGTAGAAAAATACTTTGCGGGGAGGATACCGTTTTGATTAGAACTATAGCAGCATTCATAATTGGTGGAGCTGGAGGTTTTCTTTTATGTGCGATATTCACAGTAGATAGTTATCAAAAAAGGTATGAGGATGGATTAAGAAAGGGGCAAAAAAATGAATATTAAAGAATGCAAAGCCGGAATGACAGTTAAAGCTAAGAAAAATATATCGGCGAGTGTCAGTAAAGGTGATGAAGTAAAAATAATTTATGCTCAGGAATATCCACCTTTCATTGATGTTGATAATGGAGATGTTATTGTTCCTGAGCGTTCACCTGAGCACTTTGAAAAAGTTGAGGAGGTAAATTAATGTATATTATTCAAGTGAAACAAAATCCTAATTTAGATAATTTCATAGACATGGCAGAGGAAGAGGAGCCAGCTGCAGCCAAGCAGCGGATGAAGCAACTGGTTGGAGAATATCAGTCGGAAGGCAGAATTGTAGAAGTCAAGGCAGAGGCTAAAATGGAATATAATGATTATTTCAAAGAAGAAATTGAGAACAAAAAAGGAGAATTAAAAATTAATGCATTTGATCCAGATAGTTTTATTAAATCTCTAAAAGAAACAAAAATAAATAAATCACCATGTAAAGGAGAAATATGCGCTCATTATAATGATGGCGAATGCGAGTCTTTTGATAATATTAATGACCCGATAGTTAATAGTGAAGGAGAATGCCAGGGTTTTAAACCTGGCGGAAAAGAATATATCTTAAATGAGATTAAAAGAGTTTCTGAATTTTTAGATAAAACTCCATCGATGGGAGATATGGCAGCCAATACCGATATAGACCGCAATCAATATTACAGATTATTCGACGGCTATAAAGATGCTTGCAAACAAGCTGGCCTTACACCTAATAAGGCAGGTAAATAATGAATACGGGCTGGGAAAAGAAAAATATAACTAGAAAATTAGATTTATTTTCAGAAGTTAAAGAAATGTCAGCTATAAAGTATAAAGATTTCCGATTAAGTTGCGGACTGGATCTTCCGAGTTTAGGAACAATAATTAGCAACTTTGGAACATGGAATAATTTCAAAAAAGAAGTATATGAAGGTGGAGCTCAAAATGAAAGTTAAAGATTTAAAGAATATTCTAGAAGAATATAATCAAGAAGCCGAAATCTCAATATTAATTAATAATCAAAAACAAAACATAAGATCAATACTATTTGGTAGTTCTGAAGGAGTAACTATGGAAACCGCTGAAGATGTTGTAATTGAACCTGATAATTCTAATAATTTTCACGAGGAGGAAAATAATGACTAACTGGGAGTGCAAAAACTGTAGAAAAGAAACTGATCACCAAATCGAGCAAACTGGACAAGAAAAATATAAGGATTACAAAATTCTAATTTGCCAGGTATGTGGCGAAAAGGAAATGGTTCCAGAAAAAATATTAGAAAGCCGGGAAAAGTCAAATAATGAGTCTGAAACGGAAGCAAATAAAGTTGGTCTCGACGGTGGATTTGATAGAGAAGTGGACCCAGATTGCGACAGTGGCCTTTGCGGAGCAAGATAGTGGGCAAATATATAGAAATGCTTTTATATATGCAGGATGATACCCAGTGGTGCGAGCCAGAGCCTCAAGAAGAAATAGAAAAAAATATGAATATTTTCGAAAAATCTAAAATTGCGAGAAGAAAAAGGAGAGGGTTAACGATGGCAAATTATATGGATAAAATTTTATATGATGATGAAGAATATCAGCCAAAAGAATTTTCTAAAGATAATATAATTCACGATATTATGTTAGCTGGTTTAGAAAAAATAGCTCAATCAAAATCTCACGAAAAAGCAGTTGAGATAGCAGAGGATAGGTTGGAAAGAGTTAAGGAAATTAGAGAAAAAGGAGATGGTGAAAATATTAAATAGAATTGTATTAATAGGCCGCTTAACCAAAGATCCTGAACTTAGATATACCAGCAATGGAACCCCGGTTTGTAACTTTACCCTGGCCGTAGAGAGAAATTATACTAATCGTGATGGAGATAGAGATGTTGATTTTATAAATATCGTGACCTGGAGGGGGCTGGCTGAAAATTGCGCCAGGCATCTTGGTAAAGGAAGGCTTGTCGGAGTAGATGGCAGCATGCAGATTAGAAAGAGTGAAAATAACAATAGAACTTATATTAATCCGGAAGTAAATGCAGATAATGTCCGATTCTTAGACTTTGCAAACAATAACAATCAGAGAAATAATTCACAAGCTAAAGGGAATAAGCAGCAAAGTAATAACCAGGGACCGGGCCAGCAATCTAACGGCCAGCACTCTAAGAATAATAGCCAGCATTCTAATAGCAAAAACAACGGCCGGCAAGTAAATGAACAGTATAACGATAACTTTGAGGGGGATGATTTCGATGTTCCGTTCTAAGCAAAACCCAAAACCAATATATATAGTGCTAGATTATCAAAAAAGAGCCGGTGAAAAACCAGTAATATATTCTATGGGAATAGTAAAAGCTGGAAATTCCTATAAAGCAAAAATTAAGTATGCGAAAAGAATAGATAAAAAAGAATGTGAAGCTGCTAGATTTACAACTGTTAGGCCAGAAGAGGTAGGTTTTGTATCTCTTTGGGATTTAAAAAATCCGAATTAAATAGAAGGTGTTGGAATGAACTCAAAAGTAATCAGAAAAAAGTTTGGAATACTTATCATAGACGGAATCAAAATGAGGTCACCGACAACAATAGAGCATGATCGACCGGGCCAGCTAAAAATAATCTATATACCAGAAAAAGTTTAAGAATTTTTGTGCCCGGCATTGGAGGATTGGAGCAATAAAAAATGTTTACTTTCTCTAATTCTAACAGTTGAGTGGGCTCCAACTAGACATTGCTCCAATTTTCCAGAAAGGAGGCAGATGAAAGATTATTATATTTGCGAGATAGATGGATGTGAGGAACAAATCAGAAAAGGAACGCTTTGCCACTATCACAGCTCAATAACTAACCGGCCATGTGCCTGGTATTATCATAAAGAACTAGGGACAGCTGCAGTTGAGTGGTGTGATAAGAAAGTAGAAAGGTTTGATGATGTTAACTGCGAAGGATGTAAAGACTATATAGATCCGAAAGATGGAATAAAAATAATTGAGAGACTAACTGGCCTTAATCAAGGGTGATGGCCCGGGCCAGTAAAGGAGGGATTATTAATGAGTAAGTGGACATGGGTAAGAGATGAAGGTCAAGAATTGTGGATGAATGGATTTTATGAAACGAAAGAAGCCGCTATTTGTGATGGAAGAGATGAAATTCAGGTAGAAAATGAAGAGTTTGAATTAGAAAACAGAAAAAAATTTTATATAGGTAAAGTAAGCAAATACATTCCCGCTCCTCCAGATGCTGCTCTAGTATTAGAAAGATTAGGAGACAGAATGTGCGATGTATTTGAACCAGACATGGTCGAGGATTATCTTTTAGACATAAGTATTGATGATGTAGCATTATTGCATAATAAATTGGATAAAGTTTGGAATGACTGGATGAGGGAAACAGAAAACTATCCTAATTTATTTGAAGTCATTGAAATCGAAGAAATAAATGTTTATCCAGATGGCCCGGGCCAGCAGAAAGGAGCAAAGAAATGAAAGAGTGTCCTGAATGTGGAGTAATGTATGCAGAGGAAGATGGTAGAGGTGGAACCTGCCGTAGATGTTATGAACGACACCAAACCGGAAGTATGGAAAAAGATATGAGTTGGTTTGCTCATCAAGCGGGCGAGCCTGAAAAGAAATTTTAAGCTAACTGAAAGCTAAGACCTTAAGAACTTAAGATCTTCCCCCGGCCGGTCTTGAACTGAGAGTTAACGAACTAAGAGTAAGATATTAGAGGGTGAAAATTAAATGAGCAAAATCAAGAAAAGAATACCTTGCCCAAATCCATATTGTGATCCAGAAGAAGGTTGTTGTATTTGTGAATATACAAATCATATTTATGTATTTGTAGAGAATGAAGACGATGAAGTAAAATTTAATTTTGATGTTGAAGGAGGCAGAAATGATATTTAGATGCAGCTTAAAAAAATGGAAAACTAGAAAAAGCTCAGGTAGAATTAACCTGATCATAAAACCAGAAGATATACCGGATAAACTTTATAACTTTGAAAATAAGCCTGTAAATATTAACTTAGGGCAGATGGCCCGGGCGAGTGGTGAACTAAAAAATATTGAGCAGCTGGTTAATTCAGAAATCAAATTGACAATCATAACTGATGAAGATAGCAAAAAAGAGTTAGTTACCCAGGGCCCTAAGCTAAAAGCCCTAAAAGATTTTCAGGCTGAACTGTTGATCAATGAAAATGAACAGGTAAAAAGATTAAATGCAATCACTGGAGACCAGAGAGCTAAAGCATATGCAACTATGAAAGATATTGGCGATTCATTAGGATATGAGTTAAATGAGATTAAGAAGGTACTTAAAAGAGAGTTTGCTAATGTGACAAAATACGGAGACATAAGTCTTTCAGATTGTTCCAGAAGTGCTGCAACTGATTTTATAGACTTCTCAATCCGCTTAGGTTATGAAATGGGAGTCCAGTGGGAAGAACACCCACGCGAGAGAATGGATAGCTTAGAGAAGTGGCTGAGGCTTTGCTTGGACCAAAAAATATGTGCAGTAAGTGGCAGACCAGGCAAAGAGTACCTAATAGACAATTCAGGCGACATTATCCACACTCATCACGCTGATGCTATTGGAATGGGCCAAAACAGGCAGAAATTAGATGACAGTGAGTTAAGGAAGATTTCTCTCTCAGCTGAATATCACAATGAAGCTCATAATATGGGCTGGGAGAGTTTTAAGAAGAAATATCATGTCGAGGCTATTGTTTATCCATGATGGCCCGGGCAATTGGAGGTGTAAAACATGGAGAAGTTTGGATTTGTAGTTGCGGGTAGACCAGTGCCAGCTCAGCGAATGACTCAAAAGTCTAAATGGACTAAAAGAGCTAAAAAAAGTTTACAGTATCAAAGAGATATAGCCTGGATGTGGAAAAGAGCATCTAATGGCGAAAAACTCAAAGGTGATTTAAAATTAAGTTGTGAATTCTATTTCAATGACAAACGGCATGGTGATTTGAGTAACCTGGTTAAAGCAGTTGAAGATGGGCTGCAGTATGCAAATGCGTTTGATAATGATAAGCAGATTAAGAGATATGGGAAAACAGGGATATTTTTTGATGATAATCCAAGAGCTGTAATTAGGATAGAAGAAATTTAGGGTGCTGGCCCGGTAATTAGAAAAAGAAAGGGGTTAATTATAATGAATAGAAGCGAAATGTTATGTTTTTTAGAGGAACTGCTGGAAGAATCGGCAAAAATGAGTCATAAAACTGGCAAATCATTTTTGGAGGAGGGAATTGATGAACTGCAGGACAGGTTGGTTGCGGAAGACTATAATAGCAAGCCAATTAGTAATTTAGTTGTCAGAGTGAATGCTGATACTTCAGAAGCTATGACCGAACTGGTTCAAATTGAAAGCAAATTAGAGAAAATTAATCAGCTTTTAGAAGAAATCAATGGTAAGTTTAAAAATGAAAATACTATAAAAATAGGAGTTGAAGTTAATGGGCGATAGAAATAAAGGTGCTGGCCCGGGGACCGGGAAAGAATTTCAAGAAAATATGATTGATAAGCTTTTAGATGAAACTAAGGAAATGAAAATATCTAAAGAAACTAAAATGGTTTTAAAAGAAATAATGACTAAAAAAACTTGCTTAAAGCAATTAGATAGAATTATTAATGAAATTGAAACAATCCATAGAGGCAGACCATCTGAAAAGTTTTACTTTTTGCAGGCTTCTTTATTGTTTGCTAAAAAAAATCTTGAAGAAAATACATTTCAATATAGCTTAGAAGATAAAGTGAAAATAATAAAAGATGGTCACTTCAAAGGGAAAACAGGGAAAATAATAAAAAGGCGCTTATCAAACTCTGCTACCAACAATTACATCCATTATAAATTAGATAGCATGGAACATTATTGGATATTAGAAGATAATTTAGAGGTGGTTGAGTATGCTTGACGAAGCCAGAAAAATATGCAAATATCAAGGAATTAAAACCCATATTCAAGTGCCGGTTATTTGCCCTCACTGTAGCCGGAGAACAATGATATTAGACAGTGTTAAGAATAAAGGCACTTGCATTAGGTGTGGAAGAGAGAAGCCTATCAATGAGCTTTTGAGGGAAGAAGAAGCAGACTGGCTGGAAAGGCATAAAGGAACAGACATTAAAATGAGGACTAACAGGGGTGATTGCGGGTGAATATTGAAATCATTAAAATATCAGCCAATACTACTGGGTTTATGGTCGGTAGAAAAGAATGCATAACTATTGACTCCTGGAATGTAACTTTTTATTTTGAAAAACATTCTAATGAATTAATTACAAAGATTGAGCCAATAACAATTAAAATTAAAGAAATCCCGGATAGTACTGAAGAATTAGAAAAAATAATATTTAATGAGTTCGCTAAACTATTTCAACAAAAAGGGTGATTGGATGCAGGATTATTATTCAAGAGTAATTAAGGAGCTGCTTAACTACAAAGAATATAAACAGCGATGTGCCGTAATCAGAATAGAATTAGACGAATTAATTGAGTCAAATCGAGGAGTAAGTTATGAAGGAGTAAATGTTAAAGGCAGCAGCGATTTTAGATCAGCTACAGAAAATGCAGTAATTAATCGAGATGAAAGCGAACTCAAAGAAGAATTAA
>Ga0247721_100330_pt1 | contig 16726 bp, 18 predicted proteins | sample MSEWel2017_08_16_FD_189089 | JGI IMG/M metagenome (GOLD analysis project Ga0247721, IMG submission 189089) | Subsurface sediment microbial communities from gas well in West Virginia, United States - MSEEL Well Study Marcellus 3H_2017_08_16 | ecosystem: Environmental > Terrestrial > Deep...
ATCTACCTGACTTACCTGCTGTAAGATCTGATTAACATTTGCCTGCTGTGCCAGCTGCTGGGAAGAAATTTCTTCTCCATTTACAGTAGCTACAACCTGATTACCCTGATTTAAAGACTGGGCGGCATTTTTTTCGCTATTAGACTCCGTATTCTGAGCCAGAGCAGCTGTCGGAACCATCAAAACAGTTATCAATAAAAGTGAAACTAAAATCTTTTTCATTAAATATAAGCACTCCCCTTAAATTACTATTAACTTAACTATTAAAATAATTTAGTTAAGCATTTTTATTTATCTGATTATAAGTATAAGTTAGAAATGTGAGAAAAATGTGAGAGAAAGATTAGAACTCTTTAAAATCATAAAATCTTTGATTTAACAATTAAAACAGAGCCGCTGCGGGGCTCTGTTTGCTGAAATTTATTGAAAAGGAGGATTAAATGTTTATAGTTATTTGAGCGTTCTTTCTCAATTTATTAACATACTGTTTAATCTGCTTACTTCTTTTTTGCTGTTTTAATAGTTCTTTTATTTGGGGTTTAACTTTTTCTAAACTCTGCGTTTTATTATTTTTAGTAAATTGTTTCTTATTCTTTTCATAAAATTTCTTAATCTCAGCATCTGTTATTTTAATGTCTGAAACCACTTCTTTTTCTATTAATTTGTTAACTTTAAGCTGTGGATTATTTAAAAATTGCTGTTTATAAGCTTTTTCATTCTTAAACCCCTGCTTCTTAAGAATAGATAAAAACTGCTTTTGGCTTAAATTATTATTTTTTAATATTGCTTTTTTCTGCTGCTGATAAATTTTTTCTTTCTTTTCCTGACTAAGAGAAATGCCTGACTTTTGAGCTTGCTGCTCTAATAAGATATTATTAATTAAATTATCAAGTTTCCGCTTCTGATATTCCTTGATCACATTTTTCCCACTCTTAGTACCGGTCAAGACTCGAAGAAACTGCTGATCAATCCGATTTATCTTCATCAAAACCTGATTAATCTCTGCTTTTTGCAACAATTCTTGGCGGGTTATCTTTTCGCCATTAACTTTTGCAACAATATTTGACTCCATCTTATTTTTCAAACTCGGATCTGCAGGCTGGTCAGAATCTAAATTTAAATCCTGAGCAAAAACTGTAGCCGGTAAAATCATTATAATAACTAATAACGAAGCTAAAATTCTTTTCTTCATCTTAAACCACATCCTTTCAAATTTCAAATTTTAAATGCTCTCTGCTGAAAATTTATTTTAAATATTTATTTCAGCTTTACTATTTAAAATAATAATAGATAAAAATTAAAATGCGGTTAAAAATAAATAATGATTAAATTAAAACTTCCGCAACTGCTCTAAATAACCATTATAATTGCGTTTGATTTCTCTGATGCTGTCGCCACCGAATTTTTCAGCTGTGCTTTTTGCGAGAACTGAAGCAGTAACCGCTTCCCCAACTATACTGGCTGCCGGAACAGCACAGACATCAGAGCGCTCTTTGGCAGCTGTAGTTTCCTTTTTAGAGATTATATCAACAGAATGAAGAGCCTGGGCAAGAGTAGGAATAGGTTTCATGGCCAGACGAATAATTAGTTCTTCACCATTGCTCATTCCACCTTCTATTCCACCTGCCTGGTTGGAATTCCGATAAAAACCGCGGTCAAGATCATAGTATATCTCATCATGGGCCTTAGAACCCGGTAAACCTGCGCCCTTAAAGCCGGAGCCGATTTCTACCCCTTTGATCGCCTGGATGCCCATCAGCTGAGCCGCCAGTTTACTTTCCAGTTTTAAATCCCAGTGGACATGGCTGCCCAGTCCGACCGGCAGACCGGTGACCACAATTTCGAAAACTCCTCCGACAGAATCTCCATTAGCCCGCCAGGAATCAATTAGGTTTTTCATGGCCTCTGTTTTAGCCTCGTCTCCGCAACGGAGAGGAGTTTGGTCCAGCTCAGAAAAATATTTTTTGATCTCAGCCTCATTTTTGAAACGCTCCGGGTCTCTTGCTTTTAGATCTGTCCAGGTCTCGCTTTTCAAGTTGCCAATCTGGACAACATGACTGTAGATATTGACATTAAATTCATTTAAAAACTGCCTGGCCACTGCCCCGACTGCAGTTCTGGCTGCAGTTTCGCGAGCACTTGCCCGCTCCAGAACGTTGCGCAGGTCCCGGTGATTATATTTTAAAGCGCCAGGAAGGTCAGCATGGCCGGGTCTGGGATTTGTCAGGGCTTCCACAGCTTCCGGACGCTCTTTATCAGGAGCCATTGCCTCAACCCAGTTCTGCCAGTCCTTATTCTCAATAGTCATACTTAAGGGGGTCCCCAGAGTTTCCTGGTGGCGCAGGCCAGAATTGATTATTACCCGATCACTCTCTATTTTCATTCGGCCACCGCGTCCATACCCCTGCTGCCTTCTAAATAACTGTTCATTTATCTGCTCAACTTCTACTTTAAGCCCGGCGGGAAGACTTTTAATTACTGCTGTCAGCCGCGGACCGTGTGATTCTCCAGCTGTTATATATTCAAACAAAATTTTTTCCTCCTTTATACTTTGCTTCTCAATTTATGTTTGCTGCATTAATCTAAATTACTTAATTAAATTTAACCTGCATTATTTATAGGCAGTTTTCTTTTCTCTTGCTTTAAATGATTTGAGAGAAGTTGTAATCGCATTCAATTCTTCCATCAGCAGCCTAAAGTTATCAGGCTTTAGAGACTGTGGTCCATCAGAAAGTGCATTTTCCGGATGCGGGTGGACTTCAACCATAATTCCATCTGCGCCAACTGCGGCTGCTGCTCTGGCAACCGGGATTACCAACTCCCAGCGTCCGGTTCCATGGCTCGGATCAGCAATCACAGGCAGGTGACTTAACTGCTGAACTAAAGGAATTGAACTTAAGTCCATTGTATTTCTGGTTTCTTCACCAAAAGTTCTAACTCCTCTTTCACATAAAATAACCTGATGGTTGCCCTCGTTCATCACATACTCTGCTGACAGCAGCCACTCTTTGATGGTAGCGGACATTCCTCTTTTAAGCATTACCGGTTTATCGAGCTTACCAATTGCCTTTAAAAGAGCATAGTTTTGCATGTTGCGGGCTCCAATCTGAATAATATCAGTATATTTGCAGACAACATCTATATGCTCAATATCCATCAATTCTGTAATTACCTTGAGCCCGGTTTCTTCTCTGGCCTTGGCTAATAACTTAAGACCTTCTTCACCCAGCCCCTGAAAAGAATAGGGAGAAGTTCTCGGCTTAAAGGCACCACCGCGAAGTATTTTAGCTCCTGCTTCTTTGACCACCCTGGCAGTCTCCAGCATCTGCTCTTCATTTTCTACCGAGCAGGGCCCGGCCATCACTGTCAGCTCATCTCCACCGACCTTAACGCCATCGCCGAGGTCAATTACTGTTTTATCCTGTTTAAAGTTCCAGCTGGTCAGCTTATAGGGGTCAGAAATCACTACTACCTTTTCCACACAGCTCATAACCTGCAGTTTCTCTTTTAGGTTAACCTTTTTTTCAGGTGCAACTCCAACAACTCCGACAATCGTAGTTTCCGCCCCGGTATCCGGATGGGCTGAGAAACCAGCTTCTTCAATTAACTCAATTACCTTCTGTTCATCATCTTTAGTTGCCCCTCTTTTTAATACCGCTATCATATTACTCATTCCCCTCTGCTAATACTTTTTTTAAGTTCCTGATAAAATATTCATTGTCAGCTCTGGTCCCGATGGTTACTCTGATCCAGCTTTCCATCCCAAATTGATGGCCCGGTCTAATAATTACTCCCCGCTGCTGCAGCTCTTTAAAGACTTCAGCGGCCGGCATCCCGGTGTCAACCATCATAAAATTGGCCTCAGTTTCAATATATTCAAGCCCCAGCTCTTCAAACTTCTGATAGAGAAATTCTTTTTCTTTGTTATTTAAATTCTGACATATTTCCAGATGTGATTCTGACTCTAAAGCTGTAACTGCAGCCTTCTGTGCCAGGCGGTTGACATTAAAGGGGCCTCTAATTCTATTTAAATAATCAATTAGTTCTGGATCAGCCAGGGCATAACCTATCCGCATTCCGGCCAGACCGTAGGCCTTAGAAAATGTCCGCATCAGCATTAGGTTTGGATATTTTTCCAGCAGCTCAACTCCATCAAAGGGGTCTTCGGCTGTGATATACTCCTGATAAGCCTGGTCGACTATTACCAGTACTTCCTCTGACACCTTTTCCAAAAAGTCTTCTATCTCTTCCCGCTCGAGCATGGTTCCGGTTGGATTATTGGGGTTACAGATAAAAATTGCCTTTGTCTGATCGCTGATTTCAGCTTCCATCGCCTGCAGATCATGTCTGTGATTTTGATCAAGTGGAACCTTGACACTGCTGCCGCCCCTGGACTTTACTGCCAGCTCATATTTGATAAAAGCTGGATCTGCCTGAATAACCTCGTCCCCTGGCTTTAAAATCAAAGTCATTAATAGGTCTAAAATTTCATCGGAGCCATTGCCCAGAAATATTTTTTCCTCTGCCAGCTGATACTTTTCCGCCAGAGCTGTCTTAAGCTCCCTGCTGTCTGAATCTGGATAGAGACAGACATTTTTAGCCTCTGACTGTATTGTATCAATCACCTGAATTGCTGGTCCCAGTGGATTTTCATTAGAAGCAAGTTTAACTATTTTTTCCAGTCCGTATTCTTCCTGTACCTCTTCTATGCTTTTGCCGGCCTGATAGCGGTTCATCTCTTTAACACCGGCTGAAATATCATCAATTATCTTTTTCATCCAATCACCTCTTTTAGTAATTCTTTAAAATTAGGAAAAGATGTAGCTATAATTTCACTGCCGTTAATTGTAATTCCTCTTTTAGAATTTAAAGCCAGTACCGCCAGCGACATTGCAATCCGGTGGTCATGATAGCTTTCAACTTCAATTCCACCCTCTACTGGCTGGGGGCCGCTGATTTCCATCCCGTCCTCATTTTCTGTAATTTCTATTCCCAGTCTTTCAAATTCTGTGACCACTGCTTTGATCCGGTCTGTTTCCTTAACCCTCAATTCTTCTGCATCTTTGATCACTGTTTTACCTTCAGCAAAAACTGCCAGCACAGAGATTATGGGGATCTCATCAATTAGGCGGGGAATTACTTCACCACTGACTTCTGTCCCTTTTAAGTCTGAGGGTTTAACCAGAATATCTGCAGTTGGTTCTCCTCCCTGATCTCTCTTATTTAAAAGTTCAATTTTACCATTCATGGCCTCAACTACTTCTAAAAAGCCACTGCGGGTCTGGTTGATGCCGACATTTTTAATTAAGAGCTCACCCTCGGCTGCCAAAAGTCCAGCTGCAATAAAAAAGGCGGCCGAAGAAATATCTCCCGGAACATTTATCTCAAATGGATTAAGTTTTCTCTCTGCTGCCTGCTTTAGAATAATCCTATCCTCTAAAATCTCCAGATCGATCCCGGCACCTTTGAGCATCCGCTCGGTGTGATCCCTGGAAACTGCCGGTTCAATGATTACCGTTTCGGCTTCAGTTTTTAAAGCTGCCAGTAAAATTGAAGACTTAAGCTGGGCACTGGCAACAGGAAGTTTGTATTCCATCGCCTCCAGTTGTTGGCCCTTAATACTCAGTGGGGCTAGTCCGTCCCGGCGGGACCATATTTTAGCTCCCATTTTGGAAAGTGGTCCAATAATCCGCTGCATCGGTCTTTTGCGCAGCGAGTGGTCTCCTGTCAGCACTGAATAAAAATCCTGAGAGGCTAAAAGTCCGGCCAGAAGCCGCATTGATGTCCCTGAATTACCACAGTCTAAAACATCATCTGCCTCTTCAAGTCCGTCAAGACCTTTCCCCTGAACGGTGTATTTACCCGCCCCTCCTTTGGTAATCTTAATTCCTAAATCGCGCATAATCCCCATTGTGCTCAGGCAGTCTTCCGCCTCTAAAAGCCCCTCTATCTTACTTTCTCCTGCTGCTATTGATGCTAAAATCAGGGAGCGGTGGGAAATCGACTTATCTCCCGGCACCCTAATTTCACCACTGATTTTATCTGCTGGATTAACTTTAAACAATATATTTCCTCCTCATTTCTCTCTTCTTTTTTGCTTCTAGCTTAGCTTGATTTTAGTTTCTGCATTAATTTTCTCCATTAATATAGTTTCAATTATAAGCTATTTTTCAGTATCACTTTTATTTTCTGCCCCAGTTTTAATCTCTGCTGCTTTTGCTAAAAAATTATAAATTTTATCCTGCTCATTGGCTTCCAGATCATGCTGCAGTTCCTGCAGTTCCTCTATGTAATTTCCAATCAATTCTGCCAGGTTTTCCCGGTTAGAGAGTATAATATCCTGCCAGAGTTCAGCTGAGCTGCCTGCAATTCTGGTCATATCCCGGTAGCCGCTTCCTGAAAGTTCAAAAAATTCACCTTTAAAATCCTGCTGCTGGCTTAAATTTACCAGTGCTGATGATAATAGATGCGGCAGGTGGCTTAAGTAGGCTGTGCAGTGGTCGTGCTCTGCTGCCGAAATAATATGGACTCTGGCTCCAATTTTTCCTATCAGTTCTTTTAGCTGCTGCAGCAGTTCTTTTTTTTGAACTAAGTTTTTCAGCTCAGCCTCATCCTGATCTAGATCTTCGGCCGAATCAATTCTTGATTTTGAAAAAGTTTCTAAAAGATCAAATAGTGAGCTATCTTTCAAGATCTTTTCTTCCTCTTCTTGCTGACTCTGATCCAGCCAGGGAGTCAAAATAAAAGGTGCACCTTTAAAAAGCTCCGGATCATGCCAGTCAATCCCTGATTTATGAGAGCCTGCCATCGGATGGCCGCCGATAAAAATTTTCGGACTGTCCTTTAAAATCTCTGCTGCCTCCAGCATTACTTCCTTTTTAGTGCTGCCTGCATCAACCAGCAGCTGCTGACTGCTGCCTCCAGCTTTAATCTCTCTCATTACAGCCGGGATGGCTGCTACCGGAACAGCAATAAAAATCAGATCCTGATCTTCTAAGTTAGCTGCTATTTCTGTAAATCCCTGATCAATAATCCCCATCTTTTCTGCTTTGCTGATAGTCTCTGCACAGCTGTCAACTCCTGTAAGCTCCAGCTTCGATTCGGATTTTTTTAAAGCTGCTGCCAGGGAGGCCCCAATCAGGCCAATCCCGACAACAGCAATTTTTTCGAATTTAGGCATAAGCAATTTTTCTTTCTCTGGATTCAAATGTGTGCAGAGAATTATTAATTGCTTTAAGTTCATCCATCATTAAATTAAAGTTTTTAGGCTTCAATGACTGGGGACCATCAGAAAGAGCATTCTGGGGATCAGGGTGAACCTCAACCATAATTCCATCTGCACCCACAGCGACTGCTGCTCTGGCAACCGGAATTACTAACTCCCAGCGGCCGGTTCCATGACTTGGGTCTGCAATAACGGGCAGGTGACTTAACTGCTGGACCAACGGAATTGAACTTAAATCCATTGTATTGCGAGTTTCTTCACCAAAGGTTCTAACCCCTCTTTCACATAAAATTACATTATGGTTACCGTTATTCATTACATATTCAGCAGCCAGCAGCCATTCCTTGATTGTCGCTGCCATCCCCCGCTTGAGCATTACTGGCTTATCAAGTTTTCCGATCTCCTTTAAAAGAGAATAGTTCTGCATATTGCGGGCCCCGATCTGGATAATATCAGTGTATTTGCAGACCACATCAATATGTTCAATATCCATCAGTTCAGTTACTATCTTCAGTCCAGTTTCTTCTCTGGCCTCTGCCATCAGCTTCAGGCCCTCTTCTCCCAGCCCCTGGAAAGAATATGGGGATGTCCGCGGCTTAAAGGCTCCACCACGCAGTATCTGAGCTCCTCCGGCCTTCACTATTTTGGCTGTCTCAATAATCTGTTCTCTGCTTTCCACCGAACAGGGACCGGCCATCACCGTCATCTCATCACCACCGACCTTAACTCCATCACCGAGGTCAATGACCGTTTTTTCCTGCTTAAAATTCCAGCTGGTTAATTTATAGGGATCGGAAATCAGCACAACTTTTTCTACGGCCCCCATGGTCTCTAACTTTTCCTTCAAATTTGACTTTCTTGCCGGATCACCCAGAACACCTACTACAGTTTTTTCTACTCCCTGAATTGGGTGAACCTCAAAATTTTCGCCTCGAATTACCTCTATTACCTGATCCTTATCTTCCTGACTTGCATCTCTTTTTAATACTGCTATCATAATTAATTCTCCTCTCTACTAAAATGCTTTTTTGTTTATGTTCGTTTGTGATTGTTCATGTGCACGCACCGTGAACCTGTCAGTTTTTGTCGAAATAAATATTTTTTTCTCTAAAAATACAAAAAATCGCCCCTTAGTCAGGGCGATTGAAATCGCGGTACCACCTGTTTTAATCTCATTAAATAACAGATTATCTCTACTGGAAGCCAACACTTCCGCACCGGGTAACGACGGCTGACGGCCATTTAAGCTTACTCGTTTAACTTTCAGCTGGCAACTCAAGAGGTGTATTTCAGCCTGTGGCTTACTGGGTCCTCTTTCAAAGTTTTTGGGTGACATTATTTATTTAATGAGTATTATAGCAGGCAATTTTAGTTCTGTCAAATAAAATTTCCGCTTTTTCGCCCAAATATTCAATTTTAATTTTAACTTTCAGCTCGCTTTTTAATAACTTTTCACCAGATTTCTAGACCATCATAGTTGATTTTTACTCGATTACTGTCTTCGGATAGGAACCCAAAAGTCTAAAATATGATGATATCTTTTTTACCTCCTCCAGGGCTGAACTCAGATGCTGATCACTGCTGCAGCCTTTTAAGTCAATATAGAAAATATATTCTCCCAGCCGCTGTCTGCTCGGGCGGGATTCAATTCTTGTCAGATCAATATTTTCTTCAGCAAATTTCCCCAGTATCCGGTGCAGAACTCCAGCTTCATTGACTTTTGGTGCGCAGATAATAGAAGTTTTAAAGTCACTTGCTGCCGCTTCTCCCAGATGGTTATTCGGACCCAAATCCTTATCCTTTTTTGCTGCCAGAACAAAGCGGGTTGCATTCGGCAAATCTCCCTGCAGATTTTCTGCCATAATTTCCAGTTCATAAATCTCAGCCAGCCTGATTGAGCCCACAGCAGCTCGTTTTCTGTCTGCAAGCGCTTTTTTTGCTGCTGCCGCAGTACTATCTGTGTAAATGATTTTTGCATCTTTAAATTCATTGGCCAGGTAATCACCTGACTGCGCAATTGCCTGAGGGTGGCTGTAAATTTCCTTAATCTCTTCTTTTTTAACCCCCGGCCGGGCCAGCAGGTACTGCTCGATTGGAAGGACTATCTCCCGGTAAAGCTTAAGTTCTGGATGCTGATATAAAAGGTCAAGACTTAAATTTACCGATCCCTCCAGTGAATTCTCAAGCGGCAGCAGTCCGAGGTCAACCCGATCTGCTGTCACCGCCTCTACAATGTCTCTAATTGAGCCACAGGCAGTTGTACTGCCACCATAACGGGCACAGTAGTTAGAGATCGCCTGCTCACTAAATGTTCCTGGTGGTCCTAAATATCCATATTCTAAATTACTCATCTACTCACTCCTTTAAATGCACAGCACCGTGTACCACCCGAATTATGTCAGACAACTTGATTAAAATAATTATTTCGATTTATTATGACATAAACCGACAGGTTCACGGTGCTTGTCAGTTTTTGTAAAACCCTGTCAAAATGCAAAAAACCCCCGCTCTAATTAAAGAACGAGGGTTGTATACTCGTGGTACCAGTCTTTTTGGCTAAAAAGCCCACTCATTAATTACAGGAATTAGCAATAACTCCTATAATCTGTCGGGATAACGGTAGACTGCCGGTACAGGCTTACTTTTTTGTTCAGCTGACAACTCACAGGGGAACTTCATTAAAATATCTACCAACGGGCTCTCACTAACCCCGCTTCGCTGAGATAAATATTTTTAATTACTTTCCCTGATCACAGTTTTTAAATTTAATATTTTATTCTAATTCAAGTTTTTTTAATTTTACCTTATAAAGATCACTTTGTCAAGCTTATTCTCTCATTTAGTTTAATCAGTAATTTTATATTTTTCGGATTAATGAGCTTTACTGAACCACACCTACTAACTTAAATAATATTTCTCTCTTTACATTCCCGATTTAAATAACCGATAAACTCTTCTGCTTTATCAGCTGGTGCCTGAGTAAAGAAGCTGACTCCAACAAAAACTGCTGCTGTCACAATTAAAGTCCAGACTCCTGCCCCATGCCCCAGAGGCCTCCAACCGCTAAACTGAAGATAAAGTGCCGTCAAAGAACCAATAATAATGCTGATTAGTGAACCCGCAGCTGTGGCTTCTTTCCAGAAAAAGGCACCAAACATTGAAGGAACTACTACCAGCAGTCCAACTGAAGCCGCGACTGAGAGAGTGGCAATTAAATCAAGCTCCTGAATTGCAAAGAAAAAGCCCAAAAGAGCAATAAGCAAAATAGCAATCTTGGCAGTTCTCAGCTGTCTTAAATTCTGATCCCGATCTAAATTGTCCTCCATATTTTTGAAAATATCTCTAACTACAAGTGACGATAGGGTCAGCATAATTGAATCAATGGTCGAAATTGCTGCAGCTGTAATTCCTATCATCGCCACCAGCGCCAGGACAGTCGGCACGTACTCTGATGCCAGCAGTTCTGGAGTTGCCAGGTCAGCATTGCTCAGCCCGGGAATTAAAAGTCGCGCTGAAAAGCCCCAGATAACAGAAACCATTGTATAAATAAAACCAAAGATTAAAAATCCTTTGATCATTGTCTTCATCGCCTTCAGATCACGGGGAATAAAAAGCCGCTGGCTGACCTGAGGGTTAGAAATTGAAAAGAAAAACCAGGGCAGACTTAAGCCAAGAAATGTCTTAAAACTAAAGAATCCCGGCCCCGGCACACTCAGCACATCTCCTTCTAGAGCAGCCAGAGAGCCAAAAAACTCTGCAAATCCTCCCAGATGCTGATAAATTACATAAAATAAAATGATTATACTGACCACAATCATGATTAAAGACTGCAGAGAATCAGTCCAGGTTACAGACTTCATCCCGGCAATTAAGGCCCAGGTAATTGCAAGGATCACTGCAATAACTACTCCAAAAAGGAAAGGAATCTCTCCCCCAGAAAGTCCACTCAACAGATAGCCAACTCCCATCAGCTGAACAGCCAGATAGGGAATTAAAAAAACACAGGCAGAAAGAGAAGCAGCAAAGGCAATCCACTGATTCTGATAACGGTCACCAAGCATCTCATAAGGAGATACATAATTATTCTTTTTACCAATCAGCCAGAAGCGGGGACCAAAAAAGGCAACAAGGGAGAGTCCGGAAAGATAGACCAGCTCAAATCCCAGAGCACCCACCCCACCTGAATAAGTAAAACCGGCCAGACCAATCATCATAAAAGCGCTGTAAGTCGTTGCACTGTAAGATAGAGCAGCCACAAAGCCACCAGTATTTCTGCCGCTTAAAAAATATTCCACAATTCCTTCGTTCATCTCTCTTCTGGCCATTAAAGCAACGATAGAACCTGTTATTATATATAAAATTACCGCGATATATAAGTATGTAGTAGGCATTAATTATTCCTCCAGTAAGTTGTAATTTTAATAGTCAAAAAGATAACTGCTGCAGCAAAAAGACTCCAGAACAAAAAGGCCCCGTAAAATAAATTGATCGAAGTTAGCAGAGTATAGGGCACAGCAAAGGCTGAAATCACCAGCAGAGAAATTAATATTAAATAAATGTAACGCAGTTTTTTTAGCTTATCATTTTCCATAAATTTAAACCTCCAATAATTACAGTATAAGTTTACAGCTGTCTTTACAGCAAAAACAAAAAATTATTCTTCCAGCAGATAACCCTTTTCTCTTAATTCCGCCTTGATTTTTTCTAAAACCTGCTCATTAACCGCTTCAATTGTATGCAGATGGATTCCATCAGTCAGTTTTGAAAGCAGCGCTGCCTCATTGGCCTGGTAATTTTTAATGAAATTATCTACATCAGCAAGGGTACTGATCATCAAATTTCCGCTCAGCTCACCGTAGATTGGGTGCTCAACCTTAACATCAATAACTCTTCCCCCATAATTAACTACAGTTGAAAGCTCATCTCTGAGTTCTTCCTGATCACCGTGGCGGCAGGCAATAGAAGCTTTAACAGTTGTCATCCCCAGATTATCTTCATAAAAGTATCCCTGAGAGGTGGCAACAATTTTTTCTCCCTGAGCTCTAAGCAGGGCGATATCCTGAACAATAACCTGGCGGCTGACCCCAAATTCTTCGGCAAGTTGAGAACCTATCAATGCCTCATTTGAAGCTTTTAACCGCTGCAAAAGTTTATGTCTTCGCTCCTGAGTTTTAATTTTTATCACCTCATTTTAATTGTCTTGCTGACTATTATATCATCTGAATTGACAGCTGTAAAGACATTATTTATTAAAATCCAAAAACCCCCTCAATTAGAACAGATATTTTCCTGCTCATCTGTCTAATCAAGGGGGCTTTATTTATTAAGTTTATTTAATTTAGCTTTCGTTTTCAGCATTTCCTTCTGGCTGACTATCTTCCTCTTCGGCTCCACGAGTATTATCTTCAGCCTCAATTAATAACTTTCCCCCTCCGACATAACTTTTATTAGGGAAAACTACTCTCACCTGATAGGGAAACACTTCTCCACTCATTGGATCCTGATATGATTTTTTCATAATTATTACCTGAAACTGAACCACATCATTTTCTATATAATAAATCTTATCCTCACCAGCAGGACCCAGCCAGAGATCATCAACAGGTGCTTTAATCTCTAAATTACCATAATCATTAACAAATTTTATTTTCTGATCATCTCTTACTTCAACCAGCCAGCCAGGCTCATTTCCTACAGCCCGGAACTGAATCCCATCTTCTTTTGCCTGTTCCCAGACATCAATTTCCTCAGCCTGAGCTGCTGCCAAAACACTCACCAGCACTACAATTTTTTTCAAAAGTCTCTCCTCCTCCTCTAAGCTTTAAAAAGAATATATTTTTCTTGATCAGAATAAACAATATCTAAATCAAAATCTGAAGCAATTTTATTAAATGTTTTTTGATTATAAAAAACTATATGGGTAGGATCCCATTTATACCACCAGTCTTCGAACTCTTCCGGACCGGGATGGAACGAAGTCATCACCGCCAGATAAGAACCTTCCTTAAGGTGAGAAGTCAAAAGCTCCATTTCCTTAACTGGATCTGAAAAATGCTCGAAAACCTCAGTTGAAGTAATTAAATCATAATTTTTATTTGAAAATACTTTTTCTGGGAAAAAATAAGGGTCATAGCGGTCAACTTTAAGTCCCTGCGACTCCAGAAGATCAGCCAGTACCGGCCCCGGACCACAGCCAAATTCCAGACCATTATTTAGCTTATCTAAATTAATATGGGGTTTTATAACCTCAGCTATAAAATCTTTGAACATCCTGACATAACCTTCATTTTGATGGTTATTATCATGCCCCTCATAGCGCTCTTTTTCCTCACTCTGCTCAACAATTTCTGCTGGATCTATAAAAATTACCTCACACTGCTGACAGTGGTAATACTTATTCTGAATATTTAAGACTTCTAAATCACTGCTTCCACAAATCTTACACTTCAAAACTTACACTCCTCTTTCACTTTAACTTGATTTTTACCCGCTTGGAAAAAACTTTTTGCCTCTAACTGTCAAAACTAAACGAGTTAAATTTATATTTAATATCCTATATTCTATTATATTACATCAGCTCTGCTTTTGTAAATCAATTTGCTCTAAAAATATTTATTATCCAGAAAATTGTTAAATTGTTAAACAGGAACTATAATTACTCCTTCAAACTTGATAAGATTACTATGGATTAATAACCGCGGCTAATAGTTATTAATAAGGAGGAAATTTAAATTGGCCAGAAAACGTGGTCCAAGATTTAAAGAATCAAGAAGACTGGGTGTTAATATTTATGGACATCCCAAGGCAATGAAAAGAGCAGATGGAACATTTAATAGAGCAAATAGAAAGTTATCTAATTACGGACAGCAGCTGCTGGAAAAACAGCGTCTGCGCGCATATTACGGACTGATGGAGAAAAAATTCAGCCGCTATGTAGAAGATGCTGCCAGTGAAAATGGTGTGACAGGTGATAATCTGATTAAAAAATTGGAAAAAAGACTGGATAATATTGTTTATCGATCAGGTTTTGCTCGCTCAATTAGGCAGGCCAGACAGATGGTTGTTCACGGTCATATTTTAGTCAATGGTAATAAAATTGATATACCATCCTATCAACTTCAGATTGGTGATCAAATTACTTTGAGAGAAAAATATAGAAAAAATAATTTGTTTAGAGAAAATTTTTTGGACAGACATCTAAGTCCGATCAGCTATCTGGAAAGAGATTTTGACAATTTTGAAGCAAAACTGGTTTCAGAAATTGAAATAGAGGAAATTCCAATTGAAATTAATGATCAGCTGGTAATAGAATTCTATTCCAGAAAGTAAATATAAAAGGTGCCGGAGCCTCTCCTAAATTTGAGAGCCTTAAGGCACCTTTTTTATTAAACTTTATAAATTTTAACCTATCACTTGAACCGGGTCCAAAACGGCCGTTTTGGACCCGGTTCAAGTGTATATCATCACAAATGGTAAGGCTCGTTATTATTAATTTTAAAGGCACGGTAAATCTGCTCCAGCAGGAGCAGACGGATCATCTGGTGGGTAAATGTCATATGGGAGAGAGAAAATCTGTAATCTGCCTGCTGCAGTACAAACTCACTCAGGCCGGTTGCGCCCCCAATTATAAAGGTAAAAGAGCTGTAGCCTCTTACCTGCAGATTATTAAGTGATTTAGCAAAACCGGTAGATGTCATCGGTTTCCCCTTAACATCAAGGGCAAAAGTATATGTTCTTTCGGGAATGCTTTTTACTATCCGCTCCCCTTCGAGAGCCTGCAGAGCTTCAAGATCTTTAGAAGAAGGATTTTTCGGAACCACTTCATCTTTAAGTTCAATAATATTTAAACTGCAGTAGCGGCTTAAACGTTTTTTAAATTCTTCTATTCCCGGTTCCAAAAAAGATGATTTTAGACTACCAACTGTAATAATATTAATATCAAGCATTAAAACAATTCCTTTTCTCTATCTTTTTTGTCGAGTCGGAAAAGAGGGGTTGTCTTGTCCTGAGCAGCACAGCCCATTCGTAAATCTTTTCCAACTTTTAAACCCGCCTCTTTCAGGGCGTTGTTAACTGTGATATAGGCAACCTTTGGATTATTATTTTCTTCACTCAAATGAGCCAGCACAACTGTCGGAAAATTATCCTTAATTAAGCCGGGCAGTAAAGCTGCTGTATCATCATTAGAGAGATGCCCTTCACTACTCTTAATTCTATTTTTTAAAAAGTAAGGATATTTTCCTGTCATCAGCATCTCCAAATCATGATTTGATTCCAGCACAAAAAAATCAGCACCTTTAATTTTTTTAATAATCTCCTCGTTCATCACACCGGTATCAGTGGCCAGCACAATCTTTTTGCTGCCAGTTCGGCAGACATAACCTACTGGCTGAGAAGCATCGTGAGAAATCTCATACGGTGAAAAACTAAGCTCACCAATCACAAAATCTCCAGTAAAGACTCGCTTATTTTTCGGTGCAATTTTACCCAGGTCAGACTCAGCTCCAGCCCAGGTCCCATCATTAGCATAGATTGGCAGATCATAGCGGCGGGAGAGAATTCCCACCCCTTTAATATGATCTTTATGTTCATGAGTAATCAATAAAGCATCCAGTTTTGCTGGATCCAGGTCCAGAGCAGCCATCCGTTCTTCCAGACCTTTACCGCTTAAACCAGCATCAATTAAAACTGAATATTTGCCGGCTCTAATATAGGTAGAATTACCTTTACTGCCGCTGGATAAAACCGCTGTTTCGATCCTCACTAGTTATTCACCCTTTGTTTCCATTTCTTCCTGCCAGCTTAAATGATAGATTAAGGAAACGATTCCTACCGCCAGGTCTTCATTTTTAACCTCAATTTCATCAGGAACATAAAGTCTGGTAGGAGCAAAGTTCCAGATAGCTTTAATTCCAGCTTCAATCATCTGGTCAGCAACTTCCTGAGCCGCATCAGTCGGAACAGCAATTACTCCCAGTTTTATATCATTTTCTGCAACTATCTTTTCCATATCCTGAGCACTCTGAACCTCACGCTCATTGATTACATTCCCGATTTTATCCAAATCATTGTCCAGCACATGTGAAATTTCAAATCCCATCATGGCAAAACTTTTATAATTAACCAGAGCCCTTCCCAGGTTACCGGCACCAACTAAAATTGCCGGCCAGACCCGATCAACACCCAGAATTTTACCTACTGATTTTTTGAGTTCATTGACATTATAGCCAACTCCGCGGCGGCCAAACTCTCCGTAGTAAGAGAGGTCCTTGCGCACCTGAGTTGAAGGTATATCCAGTTTTCCTCCCAGGTCCTTAGAAGAAACTACCTCAACTTCTTCAAAAGTATCCATCTTATCAAGGCATCTGTAATACAAAGGCAGCCTCTCAATTGTGGCCTTGGGTATATTCTCTCTATTTTTCACTGTAAATTCCTCCCGCTTTAATTATTATTTTACCTGACTTCCATTTGCAATATCAGAACTTACTGTTGATAAAACCA
>Ga0247721_100331_pt1 | contig 16721 bp, 16 predicted proteins | sample MSEWel2017_08_16_FD_189089 | JGI IMG/M metagenome (GOLD analysis project Ga0247721, IMG submission 189089) | Subsurface sediment microbial communities from gas well in West Virginia, United States - MSEEL Well Study Marcellus 3H_2017_08_16 | ecosystem: Environmental > Terrestrial > Deep...
AGATTGATGATGGTAATAATTATGAATCACAGCTTGAATTATTTGAAATGGCCAAAACTTCTTTTCAAAAAGAGGTTTTAAACAAACAGTTTAAAGTTCCACAGGATTATATATTTTAATAATTTTTGATTTTTTTAGAATCTTTTAAAAAGAGGTGTTAATTATAACAGCTGTAAATGAAATAAATGTCGGTGATTATAATATTGATTTTTTAAGCTTCCATCTTTATTTGAAATTACTGCAATCGAAATTGAAGTCAGCGGTGTGTGTATTAACAACCTGCTGCTGTCGATCAAGACAGACAATATATCCTCTTTTTATCATTTTTAAAGTTGAAGCTTTCATTTTCACTTCTCCAACTGCAATAACTTTTCTTTCAGTAATATCTTTTTTACTTACATCTACCATTTTTACTTTTCCTTTTTCATCAATATGATTGAATTTATCTGACATTATTAACCTCCAATCTGTGACATAGTTCTATCTCTTTCACCATTATCAGCAAAATCCAAATTATGACTAATAGGTTTAATAGAAAGAGCCTTTTGATAAGCTTTAATTATACTTTTTCTACTAAAATCTTTTTGAATCTCAACTTCAAGATCACGAGCAAGACAGGGACGAAATTTACCATCAGCTGTTAAGCGAAATCTATTGCATTCTGCACAAAAATGCTCACTCATCGGACTTATAAACCCTATACTTCCTCCACTCCCTGGTATTTTAAAATATTTAGCCGGTCCACTTCCTTCAGTTTCAGTTTTTATAAGTTTAAACTCATTTTTAATTTTCTTTTTAACTTTTTTTGTTTCATAATACTCTGCTCCATTTATATCTTTTCCCAGCGGCATATATTCTATGAAACGAACATGAAGTGGTTTATTAATACTCAATTTAGCAAATTCTATAAGTTCATCATCATTTATCCCTTTCATGACAACCATATTTAATTTTACTGGTTTAAAATTATATTTCAGGGCAGCTTCTATACCAGCAATTACACTTTCATACCGATCTCGTCGAGTAATTTCTTTATATTTATCTTTATCTAAAGAGTCAAGACTTATATTTACTCTATCAAGGCCTGCTTTTTTTAATTCAACTGCCTTTTCAGCAAGTAAAACTCCATTTGTTGTTAAACTTATATCATTTAAATCTAATTCATTTAATTTAGATATTAATTCTACCAGATTTAATCTAACTAAAGGCTCCCCACCTGTAATTCTAACATTTTTGATTCCCATTTCTTTACCAATTTTAACTATTTTAACAATTTGCTCATAGCTTAAAATATCCTCATGTCTTTTTGTCTCTATACCTTCTTCAGGCATACAATATTTACAGCGCAAATTACATCTATCAGTAACAGAAATCCTCAGGTAATTTATTATTCTACCCCAATTATCTACTAATTTTTCCATCTAATCATCATCCTATCTTATTTATTTCCAACTATTGATATTTCGCCAGTTTTTTCAGTTTTATATCCACCTAATTTTTCAATTTTTTTCTGTATTTCTTTCTTTTTAAGTAAAGAAATAAGATATTCAATTCTTGGATCCTGAAGATTTTCTTCAAATAATATTAAATCATATCTTTCTTCAGTTACTGGAATAAAATCTACTTCAGCTGCTTTAGCAGCAGCTTTAATTCCAAGCGCTGCATCTGCACTACCTCTACCAACTGCAATCGCAGCTGCAATATGAGTAAACTCTTCCTGATCATAACCACTAATTTTTGCTGGTTCTATTTCACTTTTATTTAAAAGATAATCAAACAAAACTCTTGTTCCTGCCCCCCTCTGTCTGTTAATAAAGGCAATATCTTTTCTTAATAAATCAGAAATAGAATTTATATTTTTGGGATTACCTTTTTTAATATAAAAACCCTGCTGTCTTTCAACAAGAGTTATTAAAGCCATTTTTTTATCTTTAAAAATTCTTTTTAGATGAGTTAAATTATAATTTCCAGTCTCCGGATCAAGCAGATGAGCCCCTGCTAATTGACATTCTCCACGTTTGAGAGCCATCAAACCTGCCATACTTCCTACAGATTGAATATTTAAATAAAAATCTTTTATGCTTTTTTGAATTTCATCCTGAATAAGATCAAGACTTAAATCATGACTGCCAATTAAAGAAAGATTATTTTTTATATTTTCTTTATCTTCTAATAAAATAACTGGCGCTTTATTATTTTTACTTAAACCCTCTTTGTTCTCTGCAATACGCATTATTCCATCTGCCTTAACTAATGATTTCATGGCTGCTGAGCCCCTCTTTTTAGGAACAGCAATAATTTCATTATTTATTTCAGTTAAACTAACTCGTAAAAATTCTTCCAGACCAATTTCAGAAGGAACTTTTCTTTTAACTTTAGCTTCAACTTCCGGTAATTCAGGGCTTTTTAATCCCTGTAAAGAATAAATCAATTTTCGTATAAAAATATAATTATTAAGCAAAGCAGAAAGAGGATAACCTGGTAAACCAATGACCGGTTTATTATTTACTTCAGCCAGTATAACTGGTTTTCCAGGCATAATATTTACACCATGAATTATAACTCTTCCCAGGTTTTCTAAAATATTTAAAGTATAATCTTCTTTTCCTGCCGAAGAGCCAGCCAGAACAATAGTAATATCATTATTTTTAACAGATTCTTTTATATTATTTTGGATCATTTTTTTATCATCTGGAATAATATCAGTTGTTTTTGCCCTGCCACCCCATTTAAAAATTGATGATTTTATCATTTTTGAATTAAATTCCACTAATTGTCCTTTTTTAAGTTCACTATCAGCATTCACTAATTCATTACCTGTTGGAATTATTTTTACTGCTGGTTTTTTATAAACTGCTACCTTTTTTATACCTGCTTCAATTAAAGCACCAAGATCAAAATCTCTTATTTTATGATTTGAAGGGATAATCATTTCTCCTTTTACAACACTTTCTCCTATACTTCGAATATTATGCCAGGGACTTACTCCTTTATTTATTTCAAAAGTGCTGTCATCATTTTCAACTACATTTTCAATTTTTATTACTGCATCAAAATCAGAAGGCACTGGATCACCGGTATCTACAAATACAGCTTCTTTATCTTTTTTAAATTGGACAGGGTTTCGTTCACTAGCTCCAGCAGTATTTTCAGATTTTACTGCTATACCATCCATAGCAGAAGCATAAAAATTAGGAGCTGAACGTCTGGCATAAACTGCTTCAGAACTAACTTTCCCAACTGCTTTTTCAACTTCTATTTCTTCTGCCTCTGTCTTTAGATTATGAAATTTACCAAAAAACTTCTGTTTAGCTTCATCTAATGAAACTTTATCTAAATATATTTTCCGCATAGAAAACCCCTTCTTTTAATATATTTCAGGCTCAATTAATTCTACTTTTACCATTTCACCTTTATTTTTACCTTCTTCATAGGTATCAATCCTTATTAATGCATCACCTCTCACCAGAGTTGTAATAAGACTTGATTTTCCTAATATTGGTTCAGCCCTTAATTTTTCATTATCTCGAAATAAGCGAACCGGTATATATTCTTCTCTCCCTTTATCAGAAACAACATTTCTGGTTAATTCAGCTTTAAAACTATAATCAAAATTATTTTCAGTTATTTTTTTATTAATTCTACCTATCTCTTCAGCTTCAATTTCCCCAATCAAAAACTGAATAATAGGTTTAAGAAGAATTCTAGTAACTGTCCAGGCTGAAGCAGGATGACCGGGAAGTCCAATAACTGGAGTCCCATCTATCACTGCTAAAATGGTCGGTTTCCCAGGTTTAATAGACAAACCGTGAAGTAAAACTCCAGGTTCTCCAATTGAATTAAGTATTTTTATTGTCATATCTTTTATACCAACTGAACTACCTCCAGAGATTAAAACTAGATCTGAATCAAGATTATTTTCAACTGAATTTTTTAATAATTCAAACTCATCCTTTACTATTCCAACTCTTTTTGTTTTGGCCCCATAAGAACTGAGTAAAGATGTTATTGAAAAACTATTAATATCTTTTATTTCCCCAGGGCCAGCTTTTTTACCAGGCTCTACAAGCTCATCTCCCGTTGATATCACGGCCACTTTCGGCTTTTTATATACTTCAAATTCAGTAATCCCAAGTCCGGCCATTGCCCCTATATCACGAGGTCTAACTCTGTGACCATCAGCAAATAAAGTTTTCCCTTTTTCTATATCCTCACCTTTTAGCACAACATTTTCACCAGCCGCAACAGCTTTTGAAGTTTCAATTGTATTATCATCGAGATATTCAGTATATTCTACCATTAAAACAGCATCTACTCCTTTAGGAAGCATTCCACCAGTGGGTATTGCTGCAGCTTCACCTTCTCCAATTTCGAGGTCAGTCTCTTCACCCATTTCAACTTCTCCAATAACTTCAAAATAAGTTGGTAAAACAGCTGAAGCTCCTGCACTATCTCCGGCTTTAATAGCAAAACCATCTACGGTGGATCGACTAAAAGGAGGAAGATTTTCTTTTGCTTTTATTTTTTCTCCACAAATTCTTCCCAGACTATCTTCCAAAGCTATCTTTTCTTTTTCAAGGTTTTTATCTTTTAAATTAAGTTTTATTTTATTCCAAAAAGTTTCCAGTTCATTTAAATCAAGAAATTCTGACATATTTTCATCCTCCATTAACTAAAATAATCCTAATTGACAGCCTTTAATTTTTATATCTGCTTCATTTAATAGCTTACCAATCCTACCAACACTAACTCCCAAAATATCTGCCAAAAGATGGGCTTTATAACAAATTATACTCTCAGTGTTAAAAATAATATCTTTTTTGCCGTTACTATAATCAATAATAATATCTGCTTTTCGGGAAGCTTTATCTGCTGAATACTTTTTCTCCAGATTATCATTTTTTAGAAAAATAACAAAAGTGGGATTTATAAAATCAATTATATTATTTCCTTCATAAATTTTATAATCATAATCTTTTTCAATATTTTCCTCTATTTTATCAATTCCCTCAGCTAAATTATTAAGATTCGATTTTAAATAAGCCGCTTTAATTACTCCTGCCTTAAGATATCTTCCTGTATCTTTTTCTTCATTATTTTTTAGATCTTCCTCAACACTTATTATTATATCATCTTTATCTTCACTGACAGCAGCTTTAAGGGCAAAAATTTTACCGCATAAATTATTTATTGTTTCTTCAATAAACTTAGTTTTCCCAATTTTACTGCACTGACCTGAAACAATTATTTTATCCAAATAAATTCCCCCTTTTAAATTAATAAACATGGACAGCTGATGCTTTAAATGTTAAATAAACTTCTTTTCCCTTTTTTAAATCAAATTCTTTAAGTGACTGTCTGGTAATATGAACAGCAACATCTACCCCTATATCTACAATAATTTCCAAATAATTAAGTCTATCTTTTATTATTTTAACTTTCCCCTTAAAGGTATTACGAGCTGAAGAAGAAAAAGTCTCAATAGAAATAATTATATCTTCCGGTCTAATTGTCAAATTTGCTTTATCCTCAATATTATCAATTATTGTTATTTTAAGATCTTCGTTCTTTCCCTTAATTAATACTTCATTCTCTACATCAGTAGCTTTTGCCTTATAGATATTTTTAACTCCAACAAATTCTGCAACAAAATTTGAAGCAGGTTTTTGAAATATTTCATCAGTTTCACCTTTTTGTTCAATCTGACCATTATTCATAACTGCTATTTTGTCTGCTAAAGCTAGAGCTTCAACAAAATCATGAGTTACATGAATAGTAGTTGTCCCCAGTTTATTATGAATTTTTTTTAATTCATTTATTAGTTTTTCCCGGGTGGACGGGTCAACAGCACTTAACGGTTCATCTAATAATAATACATCAGGTGAGGTTATTAAAGCTCTGGCCAGAGCTACCCTCTGTTTTTCTCCCCCACTTAAAGTATTTACATCCCTGTATAAAAGTTTTTCTATACCAAATAGATTCAGCATCTTTTGTAATTTATTCTCTATTTCATTTCCACCATAATTATTAGAAGTTTTTAAACCAAAAATAATATTATTTTTAACATTGAGATGGGGAAAAAGCATATAATCCTGATACACCATTCCCACCTTTCTTTCTTCTGGTGAATAATCTGTAATATTTTTATTTTTAAAAAATATAGTTCCTTTATCTTCTTTTATCAAACCTGCTATTATTTCCAGGATAATAGTTTTACCTGTCCCGGTAGGTCCCAGAATAACAAAATATTCTCCATTATCAATCTCTAAATTTATATTTTCTACCTTGAAACCATCATATTCTTTTTTTATATTTTCTAATTTCAGCATTTTATCCCTCAGTCCTATCTTCAACAGAACTCATTTTTGCATTAACAAGACGAAGAGCAATAAAAACTATTAAACTGGCTAAGACCATTATAGCAGCTATTGGACGCGAATATTTTAATCCAAATGAGGCAAATCTTTCATAAATTAAAACAGAAGCACTCATTGGATGATAGGCCAAAATAACTACCGCCCCAAATTCAGATAAGCCTCTGGCCCACATCATAAGAGAACCAGAAATTATATGACTTAAATTAAGGGGAAGGGCAATTTTAAAAAAAGTTTGAGCAGGTGAAGCGCCAAGGCTTCTGGCAACTCTTTCAAGCCTGGGGTCTATTGCTCTAAAGCCCTCAACTGCATCATTTAAAAGAAAAGGCATACTAACAAACATCATAGCAATAACAATCCCCGCAAATTCGCCAACAAAACTCAAACCAAAATTACTAAAAAACTTCCCAAGAAAAAATCTATTACCAAATACAGTAAGTAAAGCTATACCGGCAGCAGTATGAGGAATTATTACTGGTAAATTCATAATTCCTTCAACAAAAACTTTTCCGTTAAAATTTACCCTGGCTAAAAAATAAGCCAGGGGTACTGCTAAAAATATTGAAACTATAGTAGCAACTAAAGATGCTCTAAAAGTTCTCAAAATTGTACTATATACTTCTCTTTCCTTTATAGTATCTAAAAGCATACTTACACTGCTTCCAGTAATTAGTTTGAAAATTGGGGCAAGCACGAAAAATATTAATATTAAAGATAATATTGTGATCATGAAATGGAAAAATGATTTCTTAATCATATTTATTCTTCCTCAACAAGTGGTTTTAAATCCTCCGGAATTGCTTTCATATCATTTACTACAGGTGGATTAATAGCCGGCTGACCATTTTTCTCCATTATTTTTTGACCTTCTGGACCGACCAAAAATTTCATAAAGGCAACTGCACCTTCTCTATTAGGAGGATTGTGAGGAATGGTCACCCCATAAACCATTGGTTTACCGGTTTTAGTTATTGTTTCTCCAGGTTTCTGACCAGAAATTTCAAAACTGGCCTTTGCATAAAATTCCTCATATTTATTTGTTTTGAGATTGATTTTATCCGGAAGAATTACAAAAGGAGCTCCATGTTGTTTTGCCACTGAACGGTAAATAAATATGTAATCCAGCTCCCCTACTTCTAATAAAGCAAGTAAATCAGTTTCTTTAGGTCTTACATTCTTTGGTGGACAGTTTTTTCTTAATTTATTATAAAGATTTTCTTCACCATAATGTAATTCAGCAAGCTTCCAGACTAATTGACTTCTATAACCACAGGGATCTGCATCCGGATCAGAATGACCATATTCGACATCCTCACGCAGTAAAATTTTATACCAGTTTTCACTATTGATTTCATCCTTATACTTGGAATGTTCAGTATACATAATAGACATCTCATTTGTGGCAAAATTCATATACCAGTCAGCATGATCAGGCATCATTAAACTTTCAATAACTGTATAATCAGCTGAGGCAACAATATCAGCCGGTCTACCTAAATCAGTTACTTTTCTGGCTGTAGTTCTACTACCAGCTGATTCTCTTATAACATCAGCTTCAGGATGTTTCTCTTCAAAAGCTTTTTCCATATCTGAAAAAGGAATACTTAGAGAACCTGCGTGAAAAACAATTATTTCACCAGAAACTTCCTCAGCCATAACATTATTTCCAACAAAAACTAAACTAAAAGCCAAAACCAACAAAACCACTAATACTTTTTTCATTATTTTAAATACCTCCTTTTAGTTTTGAGCCTCAAAGGAAAGAAGATTAAATAAAATATCCTCCAGCCAGATAGAAGTATTCTTCAGGCGGGGATCAGCCGAAACAAATGCTATATCAATCAGCTTTCCCTCCAGCTTATCATTCTCTCTCTTCCTTTGTGAAAGAAATGATATCTTTCTGTCTGCATAATTACCATCTCCTGAAAATAAGTTAATAGAGAATTTTATTTTTATCAAGTATTAAAATCACAAGCAGCCTTTTCTCTAAACTTTTTTGTCATCCATTTAGCTGAAAGATACTCAACTACTTTAAGTCTATTATTTCCATCTGATTGCTCAGCAAGTCAATATGAAGCAGCTGCTCATTTAAATATTCATCAAATTGAAGTAGATATTTTAAAGCTTCCAGCACCTGAATTGAAGCAGTTACCGTTACAGCCGGGGAAAAAACAGCCGGGATTTCTTTTTTTTCCGAACCAGTGAAAACATTCTTCAGGCGCAGTCTGCTTTCCGGCAAAACCAACATAATTTGGGCAAAAAACTCCTCAATTCCAGCATGGATAAATGGCAGCTCATTTTCTAAAGCAAGCTGATCCAGAATAAAACGGGATTTAAAATTATCCAACCCATCAAAAATAATATCTATTTCAGCCGGGATTTCAGTTGCCAGCGATATTTTTTCATTTTTAACAATTATCTCAGTCTCTAAGTCAAACTGTTTTAAAAACTCAGCTGCGACTTCTGCTTTTGGCCTACCTAGATCCTTTTTCCCGTAGCAAAGCTGACGGTTTAAATTGGAGATCTCCACTCGATCATAATCATAAAGATATATTTTAGCAACTCCAATCCGCTGCAGCTGCAGCGCCTGATTCGTTCCCAGCCCCCCAGTTCCAGCAATCATAATCTTTAAATTTTCCAGCTTCTGCTGCTGTTTTTTCGAAAATAACTTCTGCTGTCTTTTTAAATAATCTCTCATAATTACCCTCCTGCAGATGGTGGGAATAAGGTTACTGTATCCTGATTGCTAGCTGCAGTTTTCAACTTTTTTAAATGAAGAATATTTTTCCCATTGACCATAATAATTGCTCCTGGGGAAATACTCTGGTCTTCCTCCAGCAGCTTTTGGGTAAAATAGCCGTCATAATCCTGATCCAATTTTTTAATCAATTCCGCCATTGTAATTTCCTTATCTAATTCATATTCAGTTCCCGCACTTTTTAAATTAATTCTAAATAGAGAATAAAATTTAATTTTTAACGTCATCTTAATCCCCCTTATATTAGAATCTCACCCAGCTCCCGCAGAGAACTGGATGAGATTTATAAAGCTAAATTTTTTATTTAGACCATAATTCATTTGTTAAAAGTTAGTTATTTAATCTTCATATCCTTAAGTTTCTGATCACTAATCCAGCCATCTTCCTGCCAGCCTCTAACCTCATAATACTCAGGTAAAATTTCTCTGTACTTAGTGCTGATGCCTTCTTGTGGGCCATCTGATAGCGGCTCATCAAAACGAGCTGGTAGTTTATCTTCTTCAGGTAAAATACCTGCTTCTAAGTTAAACTGACGTTCTAAGTTATAGATTCGCTCACCGGTTTCGAGCAGAGACTCTGAAGTATAATCAAACTGAGTACCGGCATTAACTATTTCTCTATAATCATCCAGTTCCAGGGCAAAGGAAGTAAAGAGACACATACCAATTGAGTCAATAACTGCTGTTAGATCCTGGAATGTCATAACCCATTTCGGCTTGCCTTTTAATTCCTGTGGATCCAGTTTTTCTGGAATTCCTAAAACCTCAGGTGAAATCATATAACCTCTGACATGACAGCCTCCACGGTTGGAAGTAACATAGTTAAGTCCATGTCCCTGCACCCCACGTGGATCATAGGCAGGGAGCTCCTGTTTTTTAACACTCATTGAAAGTTCTGGGTGACCCTTGGAATCTGCCAGTCGATATGAACCTTCTGCCAGCTGGTCACCAAAGCCTTCTCGATAGGCCATCTTTTCTGTATAATAGATTATTGACTCAGAAGAACCAAATTTCAGTTCAGGACCATTTTCCAGCTCACCTTTATCAATATAGCCTTTTTCATATAATTCCATAGCACAGGCGATAGTTGTTCCGGCAGTAATTGTGTCCAGACCGAGCTCATTACAGATAAAGTTAACTTCGGTGATAGCATTTAAGTCATTGACTCCACAGTCTACACCATAGGCCCAGCCAGTCTCGTATTCCGGTCCTTCCCCACTGCGTCCATTAGGAAGTTTTGTTTTTCTGGCACAGCGAATTGGACAACCATAACAACCAGTATTTGACTCCAAATAACCTTTTTCCACAAGTGCTTCCCCGGAAACTTCATCTACATCTTCAGAGGTTACAAACTGGAAGTTTTTAGTTGGATAAGAACCATGTGAGTTAACAATATTATCCAGAACTTTAGTACCAAGGGCTGGTAAGCCTTCTCCAGTAACATCATTTTCCTTAAGCATCTTAGTCTGCTTTTTAACAACCTTCATCATTTCTTCTTTAAAATATTCTACCTGTTTTTCATCTGCTTTTACTACTACTGCCTTTAAATTTTTGGAGCCCATTACTGCTCCAACTCCAGTTCTACCAGCAGCACGATCTTTTTCATTCATAATAGAAGCAAACTTAACCAAATTCTCACCGGCAGGTCCAATACAGCTGACTCTAGCATCTTTATTACCAGCTTCTTCAATCAGCATGTCTGTAGTCTCATAAACAGTTTTGCCCCAGAGCTCAGATGCATCTTTAAGCTCAACTTTATCTCCGATTATTGAAAGATAAAGTGGTCGCTCCGCTTTACCTTCAAAAATGATAATATCATTACCACTAAATCTCAGTTCGGCACCAAAATAACCACCAGAGTTGCTGCTGGCGATAGTCCCTGTGAGAGGCCCTTTGGTAACAACCATGTAGCGGCCGCCAGTAGAAGCTGCTGTTCCAGTTAAAAGTCCAGTAGCATAAATCAGCTTGTTTTCTGGACTTAATGGATCAATTTTCGGATCAATCTCATCATAAAGAATTTTGGATGCCAGACCTCGCCCCCCAAGATAGTCTTTAACAAGTTCGCCCGATATTTTTTCTGTTTTAATTTCTTCGTTTGTCAAATCAACTCTTAAAACCTTGTACTCATAAATTTTTCCCATTAATTATACCTCCTTTAAATTACTCTTCTTTCCAAGCACGGGAGGCTGAGTCATTTCTTCCTCAACCCAGCGGTCTAGTTCCCTTAGAAAATTCCTTAGGTGAAAAGACTCGAAGGTATATTATTAATATTCAGTATTAAAGCGTAATTTCCTGCTTTATTTTTTAATTTTTCTTAATTTTTGGTTTTTTATGTTCAGTTAATTTATTATTAAAAGCCTTCGTATGCACTTTCGAAGATTCCGATTACTTCTTCTACAGTTGCCTGTCTTGGATTAGTAGCACTACTTGCATCAGCTAAAGCGTTTTTAGCAAGAGTTTCAAAGTCTTTAGGATCAACATCATCTAATTCTTTTAGACTACCTGGAATACCTAAATCAGCTGCTAGATCAATTATTGCATTAATTCCCTCATCAGCTGCTTCCATTAAATTCATACCATAAGTATTAGCACCCAAAAGTTCTCCCATTTTTGCTACTTTTTCTGGTTTTGCAAGTTTATTAAACTTGGTTACATGGGGAAGCAAAATAGCATTACAAACACCATGGGGGAGGTCATAAAATCCACCAAGTTGATGGGCCATACCGTGAACTAAACCAAGAGAAGCATTATTAAATGCCATACCTGCTAAGAACTGAGCATAAGCCATTTTTTCTCTGAGTTCATAATCAGAACCATTAGCAACAACTTTCCGTAAATTCTCTCCAATCAGTTCAAATGCTTTTTCTGCAGCTGAATCAGTTATCGGATTCGCAATTGTAGAAACATATGCTTCTACAGCATGAGTCAAAGCATCCATCCCAGTATTAGCAGTTAAGGCCTGTGGTTTTTCCAGCATTAATACTGGATCATTAATTGATACATTAGGAGTTACTCTCCAGTCTACTATAGCCATTTTAATATGTCTTTCTTCATCAGTTATAATACAGAAACGAGTCATTTCACTTGCAGTACCAGCAGTAGTATTAACAGCAACTAATGGCATAATTGCTTTCTTTAGCTGATTTAAACCTTCATAATCCTGAATTTTACCACCATTAGTGGCAACAGTTGCAATACCTTTAGCACAATCATGGGAACTTCCTCCACCAAGAGACACAATAACATCAATATCTTCCGAATCAATAAGTTTTAAGCCGGCTTCAACATTGGATACGGTTGGATTAGGCTGTACCCCATCAAAAACAACATAATCAATCCCCGCGGCTTCCAGATGATCAGTCACCTTTTCCACAATTCCAATCTTAACCAGAATTTCATCAGTTACAATTAAAGCCTTTGAACCATTTTGCCTTTTAATGTGTTCCCCAATTTCACTGACTGTGTCCTTACCTAAAACATTAACAGATGGAATAAAATATCTACTTTCTTGTGCCACTATTTACCACTCCCTTTTTAAATATTTAATAAATTTTGAAAAATTTATTAAATATTTAAATTATAGCATATAGATGGCTAGCTGTCAATGACTTTTATTTAATTCTTTTTTTCACATTATTATTTTTTGATTAAGGACACTGAATAACTCCGCGGGCCCAGAGACAGTCTCCACAGACCGGGAATTCACTGCCGTGACAGTCTTCTTCATTTTCTTTGGACATTTCGCAGCCGGAACACTGAGTACAGTCAGATCATGAATAATATCTTCTCTTAAATCAGTTGGCGGCAGATATATTTCCGGTCTGTGTTCAGTTCTAATTTCAGGCTGAGAGCGGCTGATGGAAAAAGAATAGAGTATCTCATCTGACATATCTTCAGTATATGGCAGCAGATTTGTCAAAAATATAAAAAAAGCTCCCATTCTAAAGGAAAGTTTGCGCAGATTTTTAAGCTCATCAACATTGGACTTCATAATCACATATTCAATACCAATTTCACAGTCTTTCTGCTTTTTGTCCCGCAGATTGCGGAAATTAATCACATTCTCAATTACCGCCTTTAATTCTGCCCCAGAGCGAATATCTGCCATAGTTTCAGGAGAAGTCCCATCTACTGAAACTACCAGACTATCCAATCCGGCTTCTAAAAGCTTTTCGGCCATAGTTGCATCTAATAATAGGCCATTAGAAATCATCTGAGTTTTTACTCCCAGTTCAGAAGCAAGCTCAATCATTTCTGCTATCTGAGGGTGAAAAAGGGGCTCTCCAATCCCCCAGAATGAAATTCTTTCCAGGCCTTTGAAGCCCTTTAGTTCTGCAATCAGCTTTTTGTAATTTTTGATCTCCATAAAACCCATCTCTTCATCCCAGGAATGACGGACACAGGTTTTACAGTTTAAATTGCAGTCACTGGTTGGTTCAATATAAACCTTTGTTAAGCGAGGATCAGACCTTTCGATATACATTCCACCCTGATTAAATTGAATCTTAACTTCTGTTTCTGAATCCAAGCCTAATTTTTCTCTTATCTGCTGTGACAGCTCAAGTTTACCATTTTCCAGTTTCAGCTCTGTTTTTTCTGAAATTTCTTCATTAATACCATTACTGCGCCAAAATTGCGAATTGTTGATTAAAAATTGCATAGTTTACCCCTCAAATTTTATGATTTTTGTAATTTATTTTTTAAAATAATTTTACTCTTCATCTGAATCCAGAATCTAGCTTTATCCTTCTCCCCCTTATTAAAAGCAGTCAGTATTTTTTCTACTATATGAACACTTTCCAGTTGAAAATTGCTGTATGGCTGGTCTAAGTCTCTAAATATTCATCCAACCGATTAAAAGTGTCATCATCAATAAACGAAATTTTTTTAGGCTTAATTTAAATAATTATTTAACAACCATTACTGCTGCTTCAGCATGCCTCACTACCTTATCACTTGTTCCACCCAATAGGAATGTTTTTTCTTCATCCTTTTTATTAACCAAAATAATTAGGTCAAAATTATTTTCAGCAGCAAAATCACAGATTATTTCAGCTATTATATTTCAGCATTTATTGTAAAATTCCTTTAAATTATTTCTTCTCTATTTCTTTTACACAATCATTTTTAATTTTTGCTACTAAAAACTGCAGAGCATCAATTGTATGAGGCCGTATATCTCCACCAATTAGGACATACATTATATCTTCTCCAACTTCAAGCTGACCCTGATTAAGCCAGACTCTAACATGAAAGATACCATTCATCTTTTTTGTTTCAGCAACAGACTGATCAACCTTTGCAGCATCATAATCAAAATCCATTCCCTTAACATTGTCATCTTCCACACCCTGCCGGACTTTAGCCCTGGAGCTTTGACGGACAATTCCATTATGAACAAGATACATTCCCTCATTTAAGGCTTTCGATTCGGATTTTGCTTCTTTAAGCCATTTATCAATTGAAGGTGATACTTTTTTACTGGTCACATTAATCACTCCACATATATTATTTTTGTGCTATATAAGTAATTATAATTTGGCTCTTCGCTATTTAGTGTGGAAAACATTAATGGTATATATTGGTGTTAATGGTAATAGAAAATATAATATAGCAGGCAAAAGATTTGCTTTTAAATAAAAGCCCTCGGTAAATCAAATTGAAGTTTACCACACTGCAGGTAAATAGCTGTTATAAAATTATCTGTATTTCTAAATCCTCTTGCTTTTCTTTTTATGATCTGAACTATAACTGTTTAAACCTTCTAATATGCCATTATTAAATGGATTTTGATAGACCATTCTGGCACCATAAATTCCAAATTCATAACCCATCTTCCTCGTATAATATAGTTAGTGATATTGAAATTTTATCACTATTTAAATATAAATTTGCTTGTTTCTATTAATTTTAGATTTAGTCCCTGATATAATGATATTCAAAGATATCCAGGGTAGATCTAGTATTCCTCCTGTAGCATATATTTACATGACTACTTTTGAAATTTGATCCCCTGAGGCTGATATGAACTCCTAACCCGTATGCTGTATCCCATCTGTTTTCTGCCAATAAATTCTATAACAGATAAAAACTATTATATGAAAAAACCAGAAGCAATATTTTTATTCTAAAATGAAATTTTACTTATCTGCAAATCTACCATCATCTTTTACAGAGGAAAGTTTATTGATATTTTCTTCCATCCAACCAATTTTAACCTCATCTCTTCTATCAAATTCCGGGACATAAGGTTTTAGATCAAGCAAAGGTGTTTTATCCAGTATATCAACATCTTTAATATATAAAATATTATCTTCAATTTTTTCCAGTTGGACAATCGAAAGACCAATTGAATTGGGGCGACTGGGAGCTCTAATTGAAAAAATTCCATGCTCTTTATCTTCCATAAATGGTTTTACTGTTAAAGAAGGTTTTCCAGCTTTATGACAGTGATACAATAATATCAAATGTGAAAAACCTGCCAGATCTTTTAGTCCTTCCTGATATTCAGGTAGTAATTCAATTTTTCCTGCAGCAGACCCTGCGGCTGTTGGTTGAATAGGAGTTCCCTCAGAGCCCTTAAATGGTGACCTTATTTCTCCTATTGATTCATATGTTATCTTCATTTTTTTCCTCCCATTTTTAATTACTTTCTATATCATTATCTTTTCTTTTTGCCCTGTACATTGCTGCATCAGCATTTTTTATAAGTTTTTCTAGTACTTTACTATCATCAGGATAAAAGCTTAGACCTGCACTGATCCCAATAACAATTTCTTGTCCATCAATAATAAGTGGTTTTTTAAGTTCTTTAATTAATCTTTTTGCTACTTTAATGATTTTTGTTTTAGAATCTAAATCAACTAGAGCAACTACAAATTCATCTCCACCCATTCTGGCTGTAATATCTGTTTCCTTCAAATTATTTTCCATTCGAAAGGCAATGTTTTCTAAAACTCTGTCTCCTATATCATGACCATAACTATCATTAATTCCTTTAAATTTATCAATATCTATAAAAACAATTCCAATATTATTGCCAGAAAAATCGGTTTTTTCTTTTAATTTCTTGAACTTTTCTACAAAATATTTTCTATTTGCCAGACCGGTTAATTTATCATGATAGGCCTGATATTCAAACTTTCTTAATAAATATACCACCACTGCAATAAAGCTGGCAAACAAAGCTGCCAGTAAAACAATATTAACTGCAAATAAACGGCGGTAACTGCTAATTTCATTCTGCATTATCTGCTCATTATAAACAATACCAACCACATAGAAATTCCATCCCTGCTCCACTTCTCCCCCACTTACTAGAGCCGGGAAAAACCGATAGCGATACTGAACACCATCTATATTAGCTGTATCTTCCTGTCTGGAATTATTAATAACTGTCTGACGGGCAAGTTCTTCTTCAAATTCTGGTACATCTGGATTTATATAAGGCTTTTTACTATTTCCTCAACTTTCGGCGTTAGGTTTTAGTAATAAAACCCTGATAAACATAGGAAGAAGCTCAAAAAAGTAGTCATAAAAAATACAAAAACACCCCAAATTATGATATAATAGTAATTAACAGGATCACTT
>Ga0247721_100332_pt1 | contig 16718 bp, 14 predicted proteins | sample MSEWel2017_08_16_FD_189089 | JGI IMG/M metagenome (GOLD analysis project Ga0247721, IMG submission 189089) | Subsurface sediment microbial communities from gas well in West Virginia, United States - MSEEL Well Study Marcellus 3H_2017_08_16 | ecosystem: Environmental > Terrestrial > Deep...
GAAAGAGATTAATGATCTGCCGGTAGTAGAAGCTGGCAGGCCGGTAGCTATGCTTAATTTCCAGGATCTGCTGCGAGCGAAGGTATTTTAATATATTTTAGACCTTTATATTTTATTTAAGGTTGTTTGATTACTATTAGTAAAAGGGGCTAAAAATGAAGGATAAAGTTAGTATATTTTTGTTTAATATTTTTAGGTTTTTGTTAAAAAAAATGCCGCCTGCTGTCGGGAAATATTTAGGAAAACTGATTGCCGGGGTGGCCTATTTAATAACTCCAAAAAGGCGTGAGCATTCTCGTCAAAATTTGAAAAGAGCTCTGGGTTTGAATGAAAAAGAATCTAAAAAAATGATCAAAAAAGTTTATAGAAATTTGGGTTATGATTTTGCAGAATTTTTAATGGAAGATACTTTTTCTGAAGAAGATATTAATCAGATGGTAGATTTTGAAGGGCTTAAATATTTAGACCAGGCACTGGCTGAGAAAAAAGGTGTTATTATTTATTCAGCTCACCTGGGAAATTGGGAGCTGCTGGGGGCTTTGCTGGCACTTAAAGGTTATAAGGTGCATTCGATTGCTCAGGAACAGAAAAATTCAGCTTTTAATAAGAAAATAAATGAAATTCGTGATAATGCTGGTGTAGGAATTATTCCCAAGGGGCTATCTATTCGAAAGGCTTTTAAAATTTTAAAGTCAAATGAAATTTTAGCTATCTTAGGCGATCAACATGCGAGAAGAGATGGTTGGGAACTCGACTTTTTTGACAGGCCGGCCTTAACCTTTCCTGGTGCTGTAAAATTTTCACAGAGAACAGGAGCGCCCATTGTACCTCTTTTTTTTCACCGCCAGGACTGGCTGAAACATGAACTTATATGTTATCCACCTCGCAAAATCAGCTCTGAGGCTTCGGAAGAAGAATTGAAAGATGAACTTAAGTCGCTGCTTGAATTGACCGAAGAAGAAATTAATAAAGAGCCCGCTGACTGGATGTGGCTGCATAAACGCTGGAAAACTTATAGTTGATATCAATTTTATTTGAGAGAATATGCTTACAAATTGCTTAGTTAACGAGGGGGAGAAATATGTATTTTGCCTATAATTTATTATTGTCTGTGCTGACAGTTTTTTTACTTCCCTATTATTATTTTAAGAGCAAAAAAAGTGGAGAAAACCTTAATTTAAGAGAACGATTTGCTTTTTATGATCAAAATTTAGATCTTTTATTTCCGGCTTCCAGGGTGATCTGGATTCAGGCTGCCTCTGCAGGAGAGACTCTAGCTGCTCAGAAATTAACTTCTGAAGTTAGAAAGAAATATCCAGAGGCAAGGATTATTTTTTCAACAATGACAGCCAGCGGTAAAAATCTTGCCAAAAAGAAAATTGAGGGAGCAGATTTGATTATTTATCTTCCTTTTGATTTAAAAAGTGTTGTTAAAAGGGCCGTTAAAACTTTTCAACCAGATCTATTTATTATGATTGAGACAGAGCTCTGGCCAAATTTGATTAGAACTCTGGATGAGGCTGGCTGTCAGATTATGCTTGCCAGTGGCCGGATAAGTGATGATTCCTTTGGTCAGTATAAATACCTGGGGGCACTTTTAGATGATATGCTGAGTCGGGTTGATATTTTTAGTATGCAGCATCAGGAAGCAGCTGAAAAAATCAAAGAACTCGGGGCAGCAGAAGATCATATCTGTATTAATGGTAATTTAAAATATGACATTGATCTTAATCCTCCAACAAAAGAGGAGTATCAGAGCAAAAAAGAGATGTTTAAAATAACTGCTGCAACCAAAACCCTAGTGGCAGGAAGTACCCATCAGGGAGAAGAAGAGATAATTTTAAACCTCTACCATCGTCTCAAGGAAGATTTTAAGAAACTGAAATTTTTGGTTGCCCCTCGTTATGTTGAGCGGCGCGAAGAACTTCTGGAACTGTGCCGCGAAAATGGTATTGCCGCTGCTCTATATTCGGAATTGAAAAAAAATGAAGTGCAGCTGGCAGAGGATACTGATATTATAATTGTTGATACAATGGGTGAACTGGCACAGCTGTATTTTTATGCTGATCTTGTTTTCATTGGAGGTTCTTTAATTGACCGCGGTGGGCATAATGTAATTGAGGCTGCTGCAAGAGCTAAAGTTGTTTTATTTGGTCAAAGTATGTATAATTTTAAAGGAGAGCGAGACTTTCTTATAGAGAATGAAGTAGGATTTGAAATTGAAAATGAATCTGATTTATTTGAAAAAACATATCAACTGCTGGCCAATGATCAATATCGAAGGCAGAGAGCAGAAAAGGCAGCTGAATTAATTGATCAAAATCATGGTGCAGTAAAAAAGCAGTTGCAGCTTGTTAATGTACTGTTAAAGCAGGGAGAAGATCACTATGATTGAAGATAATTTAGAGAAGATTCTAATTGTTAGACTGAGTGCTATCGGTGATGTGATTCATTCATTACCCACCGCATATGCCTTGAGGCGTAAACATCCTAATGCACAGATCGATTGGCTGGTTGAGGAACAGGCATATCCACTGGTTAAATTAAATCCATATATTGATAATGTCATTGTTCTACCCCGAAAACGCTGGAAAAAATTGATTAACAAAGATTTTATAAAAGGAATTAAATCTTTTTTTTCCTTTTTTAAAAAATTAAGAGCTGAAAATTATGACATTACATTAGACTTACAGGGGCTTTTTAAGAGTGCAATAAGTTCTTTTCTGATTAGCCCAAATTTGCGTATGGGACCGGCTGACGGTAGGGAGTTGAGCACTTTATTTTATCAAGCGAAGATAGATCCGCCTCAAAAAAAGGTTCACAGAATAAAGAAGTATCTTCATTTTGCTGCTGCTCTTGATGCAGAAATAAATGAAATCAAATATGGACTTAAATTAACTCCTGTTATAAAAAGTAGAGTAGGTCGACTTTTTGAAGAAAATAGAATTAATACTAACAGTAAAATTGTAATCATTAATCCGTTTACTAACTGGGAGTCTAAAAATTGGTTTTTAGAGAGTTATTTTAAGTTAGCTAATGAACTAATAAAAAATGGATACCATGTTATATTTACTGGAAGTCAAGATGATAAAGAAGCGATAGATAGTTTTGAAGCGGCTGAAAAAGAAAATTATAGTAATCTGGCTGGCAAAACTGATCTTCAGGAACTGGCAGAAGTCTACAGGCGTGCGAATTTATATATAGGGGGAGACACCGGTCCGACGCATCTTGCAGCTGCAATTGGAATACCGGTGGTAGCACTGATGGGTCCAACAGATCCTGAGACCAATGGACCTTATGGTGAAGGGCATACTGTGATTCAGGATAATAGTCTGGAGTGTATACGCTGTTGGGATAGACACTGCAGCCGTAATATGCAGTGCATGAAGTCGATAAGTGTTGAACAGGTGCTTAGAATAGCTAAAAAGAAATTAAATGATTGAGCGGTTTAACTCTTAGCTTAAAGTTGGATGCTATATTATAAGAGGAATGGTTATTTATGAGAACTGTCAAAAGAATAATAGTTGTTGATCTTTTATATCTTGGGGATTTATTATTTGCTCATCCGTTTTTCGAAGGCTTGAGGGAGCTTTTTCCTGAGGCCAGAATTGATTTGGTGGCAAACAGTAATTTTTCTGAGATAATGAGGGCTAATCCCAATATTAATCATGTCTACAGCTATAATAAAAATTGGACTGTAATTCGTTCCTATAAATTTGCTAAAAAGCTAAAAATGAATAAATACGATCTGGGAGTTAATATTCATGGTAACTGGAGGACAGCTCTGCTTTTGAAATTGATTTCTGCCGATAAAAGTATTGGTTATGGAGGTAAAGGCAGAGGCTTGTTTTTAGATGAAAAAGTTGAAAATAATACTTCTTCTCATATGGTAGAGTTATATCTTCATTTTTTTAATCAAATGCAGCAGAGCCAACTGCTTGAAACCAATTTTGAATTGCAGAAACTAAATTTTGACTCTGAAAAAAATTCTGTTCCAGTTTTGCGAGTTGATGAAGCTTATAATCAGAGCGCAGAAAGAAAGCTGGATAATATAGGTTTAAAAGATGAATTTATTGTTTTAAATACAGGCGGCAGCTGGAAAACAAAACGCTGGCCTGAGGAATATTTTGCTGAGACTGCTGATCAGCTTGCTGAGCGTGGATTTAATGTTCTTTTTGTTGGCGGCCCTTCTGATAAAGAACGGGTAAGTTATATAATAAATAAGGTTGAAAATAAGAATAAAATTTTTAACTTAACTGGGAAAACTACTCTATTAGAGCTTGCTGCTGTTTTAAAAAGAGCAAGTCTGGTGGTTAGTGGGGATACAGGTCCTGTACATGTGGCTGCAGCAGTTGGAACTAATACACTTGCTATTTTTGGGCCTTCTGATGAAGAAAAATATGCTCCTCGGGGGAGAGGAAAAAATATATTGATTAAGAATGTTGGCCTGGAGTGCCGTCCCTGTGGAGAACATGAGTGTCCACTTGAGCATTTTAAATGTATGCGGGAGTTGAGCCCGGAAATGATTGTGGAAAGAATTTTAAGTGAGGGAATGGTTTGATGGAGATAGTACAGATCTGTAATGGGGATATTCCTCCTAAAAAATATGGTGGAACACAGCGAGTAGTTGCCTGGTTAACAAAGGGTTTATTAGAGTTAGGACATAAAGTAACTTTGTTAATCGATGGTAAAACTTCTATAGAACATGAAAATTTAAAAGTAATAAAATTACCTAAATCGGTAAAAAAAATTTTAAAGAAATCTGGAGAAAATGGTATTTATAAATATTTACCAGCTAATTATGATATTGTTCATTTTCATTATAACCCTATTAAAGAACCTGAATTTCCTTATGTAGTAACTTTTCATTGGCTGGGTAAATCTAGAAGTAAGTTTGATGATAAAATTTTAAATAATACTATTTTTGTAAGTAAGAAACATGCGCTTAATAATAATCGTTTTACATATATTCATCATGGAGTTGATCTTTCAGAATTTAATTTTGAGGAAAAGAAAAGTGATCGTTTTCTGTTTTTATCTAAGGCAAGTTATCCTCCTAAAAATGTTAAACTGGCAATAAAACTTGCAAAAGATATGAAATTCAAATTAGATATTGCAGGAGGTTGGAGATTTAGTATATCCAGGTATCTAAAGTTTCATGGTATGGTAGGTGGAACAAAGAAATATAATTTATTATCAAGAAGTAAAGCTATGATTTTCCCCACTTTATGTGAAGAGCCATTTGGTTTGGTCACAATAGAAGCTTTAGCGAGTGGAACTCCAGTAATCAGTAGTGAAAATGGTGCTATGCCAGAAATCATAAAAAATGGTCTTAATGGTTTTAGATGTACTGATTATCAAGAATATAAAGAAGCTATAAATAAAATTTCAAAAATAAATCATGAAGAGTGCAGAAGAATTGTTGAAGAAAAATTTAATTATTTATTAATGGCTCAAAATTATGTGGAACAATATAAATCGGTTCTTTCAAATAATAGATTAAAGAAAAATATTGGAGGAAAAAAGTGAAATGAATATCAAAAAAAAATTAGATAATATTATCTTTTTTATATATATGGCTTTACTATTTTTGTTTACATTTTCAATAGCAATTAGAAATCTTCTAATTGGATTGTTATTTATTTTTTCTGTGATAAGAATACTGGTTTATAGAGAATTTAATTTAAAGAATACTGAATTTAACTTTTATATTTTATTATTTCTATCATTTACATTTTTATCTTTTTTTGTAGCAGAAGATATTAATTTGTCCTTGGATAGATTTATCAGCCCAATTTTAAGATATTTATTTTTCTTTTATCTTTCATTTATAATAATTAATAATAAGAATAAAATAGAAAAGCATTTAAATATATTAATATATGGCAATTTAACTTTTTCAGCATTAGGGATTTTATTAAAATTAATTAATGGGAGTAATTATATTACTGGTAATGGCACAGGAACTGTCGCAGCATTTAATATCCTAATATTTACTGCACTACTATTTAATAATGAAAAAAATAATTATAAAAAAATATTGTATCTATTTGGAGTCGGTTCATTTATTTATATTTTATTTCAAACATCTTCACGTGGAGCAGTTCTAGGTTTTTTTGCTTCATTTCTTATTTTCATAGGTTTCATAGTTTATTATAATTTGAAATCAGCTAAAATTAAATATTTAATTACTATTTTATTAATTGTTTTAGTGATGATAACTCCTTATTTATTACCTGATCGCTTAATGAATAAATTTGATAATTTAAAAAATATTAGTACTAATAATAGTTTAAAAACAAGAGTGGTTATGTGGGAATCATCAATACATATGATAAAAAACAACCCAATTTTAGGAGTAGGAGTAGGTAATTTTCAACCGAATTATTTAGATTATATAGATAATATTTCTAATGAGAATTTAACTGCTGGATCTAGAAAACATGATCATCCTCATAACTTGTTCCTATTTATTGCTGCAGAGCAGGGTATACCGTCTTTAGTTTTGTTTTTGATAATGATTTTTATTTCAATAAAGATCAGTTTATTTAATGTATATATTTATCCAAAATTTTCATTTGAGAATTTACTAGGGATAACTTCAGTTTCAGTCTTAATAGTTTTTATAGTACATAGTATGGTTGATAGTACAGCTCGATATGGACATGTAGGCTTTTATATTTTATTTATTTTAGTTATTAATTATATTATCTATGAGGAGATGAATAAAAGAAGTGAAAATTAGTGGATTTTCTATGGTAAGAAATGCAACTAAGTTATATTACCCAATTCAAAAAGCGATTGAATCAATTTTGCCGATATGTGATGAGTTTGTAATAGCAATTGGTAAAGGTGATGAAGATGACAAAACAAGGGAATTAGTAGAGGATATTGATAGTGATAAGATTAAGATTATAGATACAGTTTGGGATATTGAAAACCAGAGAAATGGGATGGTGCATTCTGAGCAGTCAAATATTGCTTTAGATGCCTGTTCTGGTGACTGGTGTTTTTATATTCAGGCTGATGAGGTTGTTCATGAAAAATACTTGCCTGTAATTAAGGATAGATGTTTGGAATTGAAAGATGATGACGAGGTTGAAGGCCTGGTTTTTGATTATCGACATTTTTGGGGAGATTATGATCATTATCAAATTAGTCATGGTTGGTATAAAAGAGAGGTTAGAGTCATTAAAAATAATATTGGGGTTAGATCTAATAAAAGTGCTCAGGGTTTTAAAAGGGATGGCAAAAGAGTTAAAGCAGCCCATGCTAATTCAGAAATCTTCCATTATGGTTGGGTTAGACCCCCTAAATATATGGAAACAAAGAGAAGAGCTTTCCATACCATTCACTGGGGTAAAAATCAGTCTGAAGAATTTCATGATCAGGAGCCCCAGGAATTTGATTACGGGCCTTTAAATCAACTGCCAGTTTATAGAGGCAGTCATCCAAAGGTTATGAGTGACTGGATAGATAAAATGAACTGGGAGGATAAGCTTCAATATTCTGGTAAAGCAAAGACTAATCGAGTTAAACATAAACACGAAAAGCTCAAAAACCGAATTTTAACTTCAATAGAACAGAAACTTGAAAGAAAATTCGGTGGTAAAGTTTACCTAAGTGGCCACCGCAATTATAAACTAATTGGTAATAAATAATTTCATAATCTAATTTGGTTTTTATATGATATATTTTAATCAAAGTTATTAATAACTTTGATTGAGTTTCTGACAATTCTTTTTGAAGCACCTTTGTTTTTTATGACTAATTCTTTAGCTTTGTTTCCTTTTATTTTAAGTTCATTCTTATTATTTAAATAATATAGCATTTCTGTTTTAAGTTCTTCATAATTGCCAACCTGAACACCGACATTATTATTTAAAAGTAATTCTGTACTGTCTTTAAAATTAGACATATCCGGACCAAAAAAGACTAGTTTGCCGTGGGCCGCAGGTTCTAAAATATTATGTCCACCCTTACCCATCATACTGCCGCCTACAAAAACGAGGTCAGCAAGACTATATATTTGTGCCAATTCTCCAATTGTATTCAAAATAAGTACATCAATTTTTTCAGGGCTTTCACTTTTAAGCTCTGATTTTTTTATGTAATCAATATTATTTTTTTGAAAAAGATCTGCAATTTCTGCTGCTCTTTCAATATCTCGCGGAGCAACAATAAAATATAGCTCCGGGAATTTAGTTTTTAAATCTTTATAAATTTGAATTAGATTTTTTTCCTCATCAGCATGGGTGCTGCCGGCAACAAAAACCAGATTGTCTTTACTTATTTTAAACTTAGATTTATAATCTTCTTTTTTATTTTCAGAAATTGAAGAATAATTTTGATCAAATTTTGTATTACCCAGATTAAGAACTTTTTCCGCATTAGCACCAAGTTCTATAACTCTTTTTTTATCTTGTTCGGACTGCATTGCCAGACAATCAATATTATTAAGCATTCTGGGCATAATTGAACCTAAATATTTATATTTTTTAAAACTGCTGTCACTAATTCTGCCATTTGCATAGATGATCTTGTGGCCCTTGTTTTTTGCTATTTTAATAAAGTTCGGCCAGAGTTCGGTTTCGATAATCATAATGAGTTCAGGATTGATTGTATTTAAAGCCTTCTTAACAGCAAATGGTAGGTCAAAAGGGAAATAAACAACAGCATCAGCATCGTTTATTATTTTATGAGCCATATTTTGACCAGTATAGGTGGTAGTTGAAAAAATTAACTTATGTTCAGGCATTTCTTTTTTTAGTTCTTTTACGACTGGACTTGCAGCAACTGTTTCACCAACAGAAACAGCATGGATCCAGATAATTTTATTATTAGCAGCTAAATTTTTAATTTTGTCTGAATAGAAACCAAAAAGTTCTTTAATATTTTTCTTATTTGTATTAGTTATCTTCTTATAAAATAAAACAGGAGAATAGATTATTAGAATTAAAGAAAGTAATAAATTATAAATCATATACATTACTAAAAACCCCTTATTATTAAATGTTAAATGAATTATATCAGAATTAAAAAATTAAGACAAATGAGCTCATATTTTTGATTTGTATCTCCAAAACTTATTTTTGGAATATTATTAATCATAAAGATCTAAGTATAAAAAAGACTAACTCAAAAATTACAGGAGTTAGTCTCTATGTTATATTGCAATTGTCATTTAAATACTGGTTAGTATTTCAAATCATAATCTTTCAAAACTTCTTTATCCACCCTCATTCGGGCAGTTTTCTCGGGATCGACTACCTGACTGACCTGCAGATCACAGATAATACTCATCAGCATCGCTATTTCATTGTTGCTTAAGGGCAGCCTTTCTTTCAAAAATCTAAACATATTGTTGCTCGCTTTTTTTGCTGCAGCGTCTAAATCCGTGCCAGAAGCGATGGTATAGAAAGCAGCTTCAGTTTCCACTATTGGATCACTTAGGTCCTTATCTTTAATTAAATCTACTTTAACAGTTACCTCACCTGCAATTTCAATCCCTGTAACCACAACTTCTCCATCTCCCATTGCTGCATGGAGATCACCCATTGCCAGCATTGCACCAGGAACTTTAACCGGTAGATAAAGAGTAGAACCTTCTTTAATCACTTTGGTATCCATATTGCCGCCGTGAGAAGCTGGAGTGCCACAGGGAACAGCTTTTTCGTTTTTGCCAGGTGAAGTACCGATGACTCCGATCATTGGATTTAAATCAATTTTTATCTGGTCATTAAACACAGCTTTGTTATCTTCAATCGGAATTATTTTGGTCTCCGAATCAGTGATAAACTCCTCTAAAAAGCCCATTTCAGGTGAGGTAATCATAACTCCCTGGTTTTTGAGCTCAATCCTTTTGATTTCAACTTTTAGAGTATCTCCAGGTTCAGCCCCTTCAATATTTAATGGACCTGTGGCCGGATTAATTGTTTCCCAGTCTGTTGATTCGAAAAGTACTTCCTCACTCTGAATCTGATTGCTAAAACAATCCTGAGTCTCAAAAATTACTGTTTCACCTGGCTGACAGCTGGCAGCAGATTTGTTGTGGGCGGACATTGAATAAACATGATTTTCGGCTGATATTTTCATTCTATCCCTCCAGTTTATCTTTGAATTAATTAAAAATTAAGAATATTTATTATAAATTATAACATAGAATTTTTCTACTGTCAGGAAATCGACAAAAACTGACAGGTTCACGGTGCGTGTACATAAACGAAAATAAACGAACATAAACAAAAAAAGACAGCCTGCTGGCTGTCTTAGATTCAAAATGGTACCCTCAAGGGGATTCGAACCCCTGCCGCCAGGATGAAAACCTGGTGTCCTAGACCCCTAGACGATGAGGGCAAATTTTTGTGCAGTTTTGTTGACTGCAATAAATATAATAGCATAAGAATCAGCTGTCGTCAAGAATTTTGCTGAAGAAATATAATTTTAAATTTTCGCTCTATTAACCACTGTCCTGTCAGCGATTAAGTTCTCAAATTTGTCTTTTAAATATGTAATTTTGACATTTGTTCATAATAATTGTTTTTAAGACAAGGAAGTGGGAGATAAATCTAGAATAATATATTTAGAGTAGGAATTATTCTTTATAAAGCAAGCTGATCAATAATTCAAAAAATAGTTTTAAGTATGATTGAAGGCATTCTAAAAGAAAATAATAAACTGAGGTGATCAAATGACGAAACTGCTGGACCTTTTTGCAGAAAAGGAGCTGGTTTTGGCTCAGGGATGTACTGAACCCGGAGCAGTTGCTTTTGCAGTAGCAGCTGCAGCAGAGCACAGCCAGGGTGAGGTTAAGAAAATCAGGATTAAAATTGATGGTTTTGTTTATAAAAATGGAATGTCCACCGGTCTTCCGGGGATTAATAAGTATTATGGGAATAAAACGGCAGCAGCTTTGGGCTACTTTGCCGATAAGCCTTTAGAGAGGAAGTTGACAATCCTCGCTGATCTGGAAGATAAGCTGGACCAGGCACTGGAGATTATTGATCGAGTGGAGTTTGAAGTTCTGGAAGCTGAAATGCCTGTCTATGTGGAAGCTTTTATTGAGGCTAAAAATCAGGTAAGAGCTCTAATCAAAGGAAATCACGATGATTTGAGAGAAATTGAAGTCGACGGCAGAATAGTTTATCAAAATCACAGTGAAGGCTCTTCCGACCAGCAGCTTGAAAAAATGGATGCAGATTTAAAAGAGATGGATATTTATCAGTTAATTGAGCTGCTAGAAAAAGAATTTACTGCTAAACACCTTCAGTTATTAAAGGATGGTTTTAAACTTAATTCAAGAATTGCCAGAGCTGGAAGAGAAGGAGTTGGCTCCGGGGTTGGAGAGAAATATCGCAAAAGAGCTGATTTTTCTGAACTCAATGAAATTGCAGCCCGAGCAGCAGACGGCACAGGAGCCAGGATGGCAGGAGCAGCTTCACCTGCTTTAGCTTCATCTGGCAGCGGTAACCAGGGAATTTTTATTTCGCTGGTTACATATCACAGCGCCCAGCATTATTTTGATCTGCCGGAGAAAGAAATTTTTAAAGCGACAATGCTTGCCCATCTGGTGGGTCATTATGCCAAGATATATGTGGGACGGCTTTCGGCACTCTGCGGTCTTTTTTATGCAGCTGCACCGGGAGTTCTTGCAGCTTTACTTTATCTGGCTGGTAAAGAAGATAAAATAGAAGAGGCAATTAATAATCTAATTAGCGACACAAGTGGAGTTTACTGTGATGGAGCTAAAGGAAGTTGTGCTTTAAAATCACTTACTGCAGCAGAACTAGCTCTTAGACATTTTGATCTAGTTATGCAGGGGCTGGACTGTCACCTGCCTTCAGGTTTTATTAACTGTTCCTTAAAGAAAACTTTCGAAAACCTGGCTGCTATTTCAAGGCCTTCAGAAAATACAGTTAATAATACTTTATTTAAGGTAGTTGAAGACAACGCCTGTTAGATTAGTGGATTTATTTGAAAGAACTTTGGCAGTCAAAACGAAATTTAACGGAATTACTTAAGAGAAATAAAATTTTAACAGGAGGAATTCAAAATGAAAATTGCAGTTATTGGTGCTGTTGCAGCCGGGACAAGTGCAGCTGCGAAGGCAAGAAGAACAGATAAGGAAGCAGAGATTGTAGTTTTTGAAAAGGGTACAGATATTTCCTATGCAGGCTGTGGCCTTCCTTATTATATTTCAGGAGTAACTCCTTCAAGGGATAAAGTTGTAATGAATACAGCTCAGGATTTTAAGGAAAAATATAATGTTGATGTTCGGCTGCAGCATGAAGTTACTAAAATAAATAAAGATTTAAAAAAAGTAATTTACAAAAATTTAAACACTGGCGAAACAGGGGAATACAGTTATGATAAACTGGTTATTGCCACCGGTGCCTCTCCAGTAAAACCACCTTTTGCTGGGCTGGATTTAGAAAACATTTTTACCCTGCGCTCTGTTGAAAGTGCAGATCAGATTAAGGTTGCTGTCAGCAGAGAAGAGGTTAAAAAAGCAACTATAATTGGTGCCGGTTTAATCGGGCTTGAGATGGCAGAATCATTTTCAGAACTTGGAATAGAAGTTACAGTTATTGAGCTGGAGGATCAGGTGCTGCCTCCTTTTAGTAAAGAAATGGCAGAAATTGTGGCTGAACATCTTAAAGAAAAGGGTGTAGAACTGATTTTAGATGATGGAGTAGATCACTTTGAAGGTCAAAATAGAGTGGAAAAAGTTGTTACCGCTTCCGGCAGAGAAGTGAAAACTGATCTGGCTCTGCTTTCAATTGGGGTAAAAGCTAACTCAAAACTGGCAGAAGAAGCTGGCATAGAAATTGGAGAAACTGGCGCAATTAAAGTAAATGAAAAACTGGAAACCAGTAATAAAGATATCTATGCTGCCGGTGACTGTGCTGAATCAACTGATCTTTTGACAAATAAGGATGTCTGGATTCCACTTGGTTCAACTGCCAATAAACAGGGAAGAACTGCAGGCGAAAATGCAGCCGGTGGCGATTATAAACATTACGGAATTTTAAAAACAGGAATTACAAAGATATTTGATTTGACAGTAGCCAGAACAGGTTTAAGTCTGGAAGAAGCCAAAAAAGAGGATATTGATGCTGCTGCAGTTAAAATTAAGGCTCATAACCATGCAAGTTATTATCCGGGGACTGCGCCAATCCATCTGCGGGGAATTTTTGACAGGGAAAATGGTGTAATTGTTGGAGCAGAAGTTATCGGCGGTAATGGTGCAGATAAGAGAATCGATGTCCTGGCTACTGCAATTTATAATCGGATGACAGCTGGCGAACTTTTCCAGGTTGATCTTGCTTACGCTCCTCCTTATTCAGGCCCCAAAGATGCTGTGGCTATCTTAGGAATGGTTGCTGAAAAGAAATTATAATTTTTGTCCTTTGTTCACTAATCTGTTATAATAAAAATAACAAAGTATTTTACTAAACTTTAAATAAATGTAACAGGAGTGAAAAAGTATGGCTCGTCCAACTAAAGATCGGATTATAGAAAAATTACCTGAAATTAGATTTTTTAAACCGGCAGGTGTTCCCGGACACCAGCTGGAGGTAGTTGAGATGACAATGGAAGAAGTTGAGGCTCTTCGCTTAAAAGATGTTGAAAGTTTAACTCAGGCTGAAGCAGCCGAAGTGATGAATGTTTCTCGTCCAACCTTTCAGAGGGTACTAACTTCAGCCAGAAAAAAAGCAGCTGAAGCTTTAACCTGTGGTAAAGCAATAAAATTTGAGGGTGGAGATTATCGACTTGTGAGACCGGGGCACTGCCCGGAGTGCGGTAAAAAAATGCGGAGAGGTAGAGCCCATCAGCACGGTAAGAATTTTGCTAAAGAACCATGTGATGACTGTGATGACAGTCAAGATTCTTAAAGTTTGAAAAAGGGAAAAGACTGGCTTTATTATTATAAGATTTGTGAAACTAATTTAGTACATTGATTCAGGAGAATTGGAGACAGATAAAGGAGGCAGAATATGAAGGTTAATGTTGACTGGCAGGGAGATTTAGAATTTAAAAACCAGCTGCCATCAGGTCATGAGCTGACAGTTGATGCAGCAGAAAAAAGTGGTGGTCATAACAAAGGTCCAAGACCAATGGAACTACTGCTCAGCGGTCTGGCTGGCTGTACTGGAATAGATGTTGTTTTGATTTTAAATAAAATGAAGACTGAATTAGAAGACTTCGATATGGAGGTTGATGCTGAAAGAGCAGAAGAGGCTCCCAAGCGTTTTACTAAAATTCACATTAAGTATAAATTTAAAGGAAAAAAACTGGATGAGCGCAAAGTAGAAAGGGCAATTAGACTTTCTGAAGAAAAGTACTGTTCAGCCAGCAATTCCTTAAATGCAGAAATCACTTCTAGCTATGAAATTGAGCACACCGATTAATAATTGTTAATTTATGTTAAAGTAAATATAATTAAGAATTTTGAGTAAATAAATTACAAAATTATGATAAAAATTGGTTAATACCCGGCTTTCCGGGTATTTTTTTTATTTTATCCAGAAAATATTGCAGGATTAATTTAAATCTCATTGAATATATAAAGTGAGATTTAATTTTTTTAAACAAATAATTTTCTAAATACTCTTAATTTAAAGAGGGAGGATAATGATGATTAATTTAGAAGTCGATGAAAAACAATTAGAAAAAGCGGTTGAAAGAGCCAGAGAAAAGAACATAATTCTGCCAACTTTTAAGCAGATGAAAAATCCAGAATTAATTCCGGATAAGATCAAAGAAAAGCTAAAAGATATTGGCCTCTGGGATGTGAATAGTTATAATTTATTCCGCATCAGCTGGAAAAATGAGCCGAAAAAAGATGGGGGACTCTATGATGGGGTAAATTATATTGAGTTTCCTTCAGAATTAACAGGTGTTGATGCCAGGATTTTTGCAATTGTTGGTAAATGGTTCCCAACGGGAGCCCACAAGGTAGGAGCTACTTATGGCTGTCTGGCCCCTCAGCTGGTAACCGGTCAGTTTGATCCAACATCCAGCCATGCAGTCTGGCCTTCAACCGGTAATTACTGCCGTGGTGGAGCGTATAACTCCCAACTTCTAGCCTGTGATTCTATTGCCATTTTACCGGAGGGAATGAGTAAGGAGCGTTTTGAATGGCTGCAGAAAGTTGCAGGTGAGGTTATTCCTACTCCAGGTACTGAAAGTAATGTTAAAGAAATTTTTGATAAGGTCTGGGAGCTCAGGGAAACCAGAGATAATATCACAGTTTTTAATCAGTTTGAAGAATTTGGCAACCACCTCTGGCACTATGAGGTTACCGGTTCTGCGATGGAAGAAGTAATCAGAAGTGAGATGAGAGAAGACGATAATTACTTTGGCTTCTTTGCTACTTCAGGTTCAGCTGGAACTTTAGGAGCTGGCGACCATCTTAAAGATCAGTTCCCACAGAGCAAAATTGCTGTCGGGGAAGCACTGCAGTGTCCAACAATTTTAAGTAATGGTTTTGGTGCCCACAGAATTGAGGGTATTGGCGACAAGCATATTCCCTGGATTCATAATGTAAAAAATACTGATATGGCAGTTGCCATAGATGATGAGCGAACAATGTCACTGCTGCGCTTATTTAACGAAGAAGCAGGAAGAGAGTATTTAGTTGAGCAGGGAATAGCAAAAGATTTTGTAGAAAAGCTTGAACTATTAGGAATTTCAGGAATTGCCAACCTGGTTGGAACTATTAAGATGGCTAAATATTATGAGCTGGATCAAAATCAGATGCTGATGACTGTTTTAACTGATTCTTTAGAATTATATACTTCTCGCCTGGAAGAAATGAGAGAAGAAAGAGGAGAATACACCAGAGAAGATGCCATTAAAGATTATCACCGTTATTTACGCGGTATTGATACCGAGTATACTCTGGAGATGGGGCTGGAAGAACGCCGCCGTGTCCACAACCTTAAATATTATACCTGGATTGAGCAGCAGGGCAGAGATTCGGAAGAATTGAATGCTCAGTGGTATGATTATGAAAATTACTGGGGCGGAATCCATTCTCAGGCAGAAGAAATTGATAAATTAATAGAGGAATTTAATCACAAGACAGGTTTATTAGCAGAGCTGTAGAATTATATAAATAGAAAATAAATTCGGATTCTCTCGCTGCTTATTTCAATCTAAGCGGGCAGAATTAAATAGACGAGAATAGAATTAGTAATTGAGGTGAAGCAGATGAAATATGTAACAGGGCTGCACTGTATTAAGTGTGGTAGAGAATATGAAGCCGATCCTGAGCGTTATCTCTGTGATGACTGTGAGGATGGGATCTTAGATGTTGATTATGATTACCAAAAAATTAAGAGTGAATGGTCAAAAGCTGATTTAAAGGTAAATCCTGATCAGCGTATCTGGCGCTTTGAACCGCTGCTGCCGATTAAGCCGGAGACTGAAAAGCCTAAACTTGCCGTGGGGAATACCCCGGTTTATAATTCACCGGTCCTGGCAGAAGAATTTGGGATTAAAGAGCTTATTATTAAGGATGATGGCTTAAATCCAACAGCTTCTTTAAAAGATAGAGCTTCAGCGATGGCTGTAGTTAAAGCTCAGGAAGCAGGAGCAAAAACGGTTGCTTGTTCTTCAACAGGTAATGCAGCTTCTTCACTGGCAGGTAATATTGCTTCTATGGGAGGCAGAATGAACGCAGTTATTTTTGTGCCCGATCGGGCTCCAGCCGG
>Ga0247721_100333_pt1 | contig 16683 bp, 13 predicted proteins | sample MSEWel2017_08_16_FD_189089 | JGI IMG/M metagenome (GOLD analysis project Ga0247721, IMG submission 189089) | Subsurface sediment microbial communities from gas well in West Virginia, United States - MSEEL Well Study Marcellus 3H_2017_08_16 | ecosystem: Environmental > Terrestrial > Deep...
GTATAGAATAAATCTAAGTGAAGAATAATTAATTGAATCTCATACATACTAATTTCATAATCTTTTATTTTAGCTAGCATGGGACCGATTTGACTCATCGGATACACATAAGTCCCATGGTTGATTTTAATTTAAATCAATGAATAAAAAAGATATTTAGAATAAAAATATTAGTAGGTCAGTAAAACTAAAAGAAAACTAATTTTTAAGCATTGTGGGACATAATAGTATTAACGGGACTAATTACACCCGGAAAGTAGGAGCTATATTATGAAAGAAATTATCAAAATTCAACAAAAAATTGCCCCTGAATTAATAAAAGTAGTGGAAAGAAGATATACTATACTGCGAGCCATTTTCTATCTCCAGCCGATTGGTCGTAGATCATTAGCTGAGAAATTAGGAATAAGTGAGCGTAAGATTAGGAATGATTTAGAATTTTTGAAGCAAGAAGGTTTTATTAATTCAACTAGCGCTGGAGCTAGGATGACATCTAGAGGTAATAAATTATTCTATCAATTAGATGATTATGTTAAAGCATTACAAGGTTTAGATAAATTAGAGATAGAATTAAGTCGTAAATTAGGATTAAAAGAGGTATATATTGTACCTAATACGATGAATAATACTGATACGCAGCAAGAGTTAGGTAGATTCGCTGCTAAGTTATTACAGAGAAAACTAAAGAATGAAGATGTGTTAGCTGTTACTGGAGGGACTACATTGGCTGTAGTTGCTGACTTAATGCTTCCTAACCAAAATTTATTAGAGGTTACAGTAGTACCAGGGCGAGGTGGCTTAGGTGAAGAAGTAGAAATTCAAGCAAATACTATAGCTGCTAAGATTGCTAAGAAGCTAGGTGGAGACTATCATCTTTTACATGTGCCGGATAATTTAAATGAAAGTTTACTAGAGACGATAATAAAAGAGCCTCAGATTAAAGAGGTGTTAAGTTTAGTTGAAAAGGCCGATATCCTAATACATGGGATTGGAACTGCTGAAGTAATGGCAAAACGAAGGGGCCTTAAAGCAGAAAAGATTAAAGAAATATTAACAGCTGGAGCAGTAGGAGAGGCTTTTGGTTATTACTTTAGTCAAACTGGAGAGATAGTTCATTCAACGGCTAGTGTAGGAATCCAGTTAGATGATTTAAAAGAGATTGAAACTACTATTGCGATAGCTGGTGGCAGAACTAAAGCAGAAGCAATTATTTCTGTTGTTTCAAATAAATATCAGGATGTTCTAATTACAGATCAGCATGCTGCTGAAGAGATGTTATCTTTACTAAGGAGGTGATGAAACCAATTTTGATTTAATAAAAATTGGTTCTCATATAATAGATTAAAAACTAATAAGTATCTACAGCGAAAAGCAAATTATAAGGAGGAATTATCATGACAAAGAGATTAGCAATTAATGGGTTTGGTAGAATTGGAAGAAATGTATTTAGGATTCTTCAAAAGAAAAAAGCGGATATGGAAGTTGTAGCTATTAATGATTTGACAGATGCAGAAACATTAGCTTATTTACTTAAATATGATTCTGTACATGGTAGATTCGATGGTGAAGTAGAGGCTACTGATAATGGAATTAAAGTAAATGGTGAAGAAATTGAAGTTACATCAGAAAAAGATCCTGCAAATTTAGGCTGGGATGAAAAAGGTGTAGATATAGTAATTGAGGCTACTGGAGTCTTTCGTAAGAAGGCGCAATTAGAGAAGCATTTAGAGGCTGGTGCTGACAAAGTAATATTAACTGTTCCAGCTAAGGATAAGATAGATAACACAATTGTATTAGGAGTTAATGATGATGAATTGAAAGATTCTGATAGAATTGTTTCGAATGCCTCATGCACAACTAACTGCTTAGCGCCGTTAGCTAAAGTGTTAAATGATAAATTCGGTATTGAAAAAGGTCTAATTACCACAGTACATGGTTATACAGCTAGTCAGGCAATCTTAGATGCACCGATGAAGAAGACTAGAAGAGGAAGAGCAGCTGCGGAGAATATTATTCCAACTACTACTGGAGCGGCTATTGCTACGACTAAAGTATTACCAGAATTAGAAGGTAAGATTGATGGTATGGCAATGCGAGTGCCGGTTCCTGATGGTTCTATTGTTGATGGAGTCTTCAATTTATCAACCGATGTAACAGAAGAAGAAGTAAATGCTGCTTTAAAAGAAGCAGCTGAAGGTGAAATGGAAGGCGTTCTTGGTTATACTGAAGATGAGGTTGTATCACGTGATATTATTGGTTCACCATACTCTTCATTAATTGATGCACAATCAACAAAAGTGATTGCTGGTAATCAAGTTAAGGTTTTATCTTGGTACGATAATGAATGGGGCTATTCTAATAGAGTAGTAGATTTAGCAGCTATGTTATAAAAATATCATTTAGCCGCAGAAGTAGTTGTAATAGATAACTATTTCTGCGGTTAAATCTTAAATTAGGAGGGTTCAGTCAATATGGCAAAGAAGATACTAAAGGATGTAAAAGTGCAGAATAAACAAGTACTAGTTAGAGTAGATTTCAATGTACCAATGGAAGATGGGAAAGTGACTGATGACACTAGAATTAGAGCCGCCTTACCTACAATTGAATATTTGATTAAGGAAGATGCAAAAGTAATCTTAATGGCTCATTTAGGTAGGCCAGGTGGAGAGCCAAAAGCAGATTTGCGATTAGACCCAGTTGCTAAAGAACTGGCCAATCTTTTAAATAAAACTGTCTATAAAACTGACGAAACAGTAGGGGCAGAAGCAAAAAAAGCTATTTCGCAAATGGAAGATGGGGATGTAGTATTATTAGAGAATACTCGTTTTAATCCAGGCGAAAAGAAGAACGACCCAGAGTTTGCTAAGCAATTAGGAGAATTAGCAGATATCTATGTTAATGATGCTTTTGGAGCCACTCATCGTGCCCATGCATCAACTGCTGGGGTTACTAAATATGTTGATGAAGCAGTAATGGGTTTTCTAATTCAGAATGAGTTAGAGACTATGGGGCAGGCGATAGAAAATCCAGACAAACCATTTGTAGCAATTATTGGTGGAGCCAAAGTTTCAGGTAAGATCGGTGTTATTGAAACTTTTCTTGATAAGGTTGATGCTTTATTAATTGGTGGAGGAATGGCAAATACATTTCTTGCAGCCAAAGGGTATGAGACTGGTGATTCTTTAGTAGAAGAAGAAAAGATAGACTTAGCTAAAGAATTAATCGAGAAAGCAGAAGAAAAAGGGGTTAACTTATCATTACCAGTAGATGTCATGGTCGCTGATGATTTTACTGCTGATGCAGCGCAAAAGATAGTGAGCGCAAACGAAATTGAACCAGGCTGGCAGGCATTAGATATTGGCCCAGAAACAATAAAGAGCTTTGCTGAAGTCATTAAAGATGCACAGACTGTAGTTTGGAATGGACCGATGGGAGTATTTGAAATGGATCCGTTTGCTAAAGGAACCACAGAAGTAGCAAGAGCCTTAGCTGAATCTAATGCAACGACTATCATCGGTGGTGGAGACTCAGCAGCAGCAGTCAAAAAAGCCGGGTTAGACGATCAGATGACGCATATCTCAACTGGCGGAGGCGCATCGCTGCAGTTCATGGAAGGGAAGCCATTGCAAGCCGTAGAGGCATTAGACAATAAAGAATAATAATTACTTTAAAGTTATCTAAAAAGAGCATAGCCTTCATGCTAATACGTAGGCAGCTTAAACCAAAAAAGATTTTGATGAACTTAATTGTCAATTAAAGAAACTGGGAGGAGTGTGTTTATGAGGAGGCCTTTTATTGCTGGTAATTGGAAGATGCATAAGACAAATAGTGAAGCAGTAAAGATGGTTAAAGAATTAGTAGATTTAGTTTCAGGAGTGGAAGATGTTGATATAGCTATCTGTGCTCCAGCGACAGCATTATCTGATATTAATAAAGAGGTTGCAGATACTAATGTAGCGTTAGGAGCAGAGAATATGTTTTGGGAAGAAGAGGGAGCCTATACAGGAGAGATTTCTCCTTTGATGTTAAATGATGTAGGTTGTGAATATGTAATTTTAGGTCATTCCGAAAGAAGAGGATATTTTAATGAAACAGATGAAGATGTGAATAAGAAAGTGAAGACTGCATTAGCTCATCAGTTAAAGCCAATTATCTGTATTGGTGAAAAGTTAGAAGAAAAAGAGGCTGGTGAAACTAAAGATATTGTTAAACGACAGGCTTTAGCAGCTTTAGAAGAGGTGGAGGAGTCTGATTTAGAGACTATTACTATTGCCTATGAACCAATTTGGGCGATTGGTACTGGTAAGTCAGCAACAGCTGAGGATGCTAATGAAGTAATTAAATATATTCGTGAAGTATTAAGGGAAGAGTTTGGTAAAGTAGCTGATAAAATGCGAATTCAGTATGGTGGTAGTGTTAAGCCTCATAATATTGCCGAATTCATGGCTACCTCTGATATTGATGGTGCTTTAGTAGGTAGTGCTAGCTTAGAAGCAGAATCTTTTGCTGATATAGTTAAGTTTGATTAGTTAAGGGAGGTAAATGATGTGACAGAGAGACCTAAACCCTTGGCTTTACTTATTTTAGACGGTTGGGGGTTAGACGAAGATGAAGAAGGAAATGCAATCCAACAAGCAGATACGAAAAACTTTGAAGAGTTATGGAATAGTTATCCACATACATCCTTAGTAGCTTCTGGTGAAGAGGTTGGTTTACCGCCAGGACAGATGGGCAATTCAGAGGTTGGTCACTTAAATTTAGGTGCTGGAAGAGTTGTATATCAGGATTTAACTAAAATTAGTTTAGGAATTAAAAATGGTTCTTTCTTTAAGAATAATGTGCTTTTAGAAGCAATAAAGAACTGTCAGGAAAATAATTCTGCCCTTCATTTGCTAGGATTGTTATCAGATGGTGGAGTCCATAGTCATATAAAACATCTCTATGGTCTATTAAAATTAGCTAAACAGAACGAAATAGAGGATGTTTATATCCATGCAATTTTAGATGGTCGAGATGTGCCACCGTCTAGTGCTAAGGGATATATTAAAGATTTAGAAGAAAAAATAGAAGAGATAGGGGTAGGGCAGATTATAACTGTTAGCGGTAGATATTATACTATGGACCGTGATGAACGGTGGGATAGAACTGAAAAAGCTTATAATACTATGGTTTCTGGTGAAGGCGTTACTGCCCAAAGTGCTTTAGAAGCAGTAGAACAAGCCTATGAAGAAGATACTACCGATGAGTTCGTGCTCCCAACAGTAATAGTAGAGAATGAAGAACCGATTGCTACAATTAGAGATAATGATTCTGTTATCTTTTATAATTTTAGACCTGATCGGGCTCGTCAGATTACTCGTGCTCTAACTGATTCTGATTTTCATGGTTTTGAGCGAAAGTCTGAACTTCCAAAAGTGCATTTTGTCTGTATGACAGAGTATGATGAGACCATTGAAGCCCCAGTAGCTTATCCTCCGGAGACAATCACTAATACTCTAGGGCAAGTTCTAGGGAAGAATGACTTAAAACAATTAAGAATTGCAGAGACTGAAAAGTATGCTCATGTAACTTTCTTCTTTAATGGCGGTAAGGAGAAGCCTAACCCAGGGGAGGATAGAGAACTGATTCCATCTCCTAAGATAGATACTTACGATGAGAAGCCTGAAATGAGTCTTTATGAAGTGCTTGAAAGTCTATCTAAGAGGTTAGATGAAACAGACTATGATGTGATTATTATGAACTTTGCTAATCCAGATATGGTAGGACATACTGGAGATCTAACTGCTTGCCGAGCAGCTGTAGAAGCTGTAGATGATGGTTTGAAAGAAGCAGTGGATAAGATACTAAGCTTAGGTGGAGAAGTCTTAATTACTGCTGACCATGGTAATGCTGAACAGATGCTAGACTGTGAAACAGGTGATACTTATACTGCTCACACTACTAATTTAGTACCATTTATCTATGTTAGTCAAGACAATCAAGATGTAGAATTAGTAGAAGCGGGTAATTTAGCAGATGTAGCTCCAACTATGTTAGAGTTATTAAAGATTAACCAACCTGAAGAAATGACGGGGGAGTCACTGTTTGAATAATATATTGTTTAAATTAATATAAGGAGGAGATTAATATGTTCCATACTAGTATTGAAGATATTTATGCACGAGAAATTCTTGATTCGCGAGGTAATCCAACAGTAGAGGTAGAGGTTATCTTAAATAGTGGGGCTGTGGGAAGAGCAGCAGTTCCCTCAGGGGCTTCAACAGGTGCTTATGAAGCAGTAGAATTAAGGGATGGAGATGAAGAGAGATATTTAGGTAAAGGGGTAAGACAAGCTGTTAATAATGTTAATGAAGAGATTGCTCCAGAATTAATAGGTATGGACGCAACTAGACAAGTCGATATCGATGAGATTATGATTGAACTAGATGGTACTGAGAATAAAGGAGAGTTAGGAGCAAATGCTATCTTAGGAGTTTCGTTAGCAGTAGCCAAAGCCGCAGCAAATGCTCTAAACTTACCACTTTATAGCTATATCGGTGGTGTAAATGCAAAAGAATTACCGGTACCCATGATGAATATCTTAAATGGTGGTGAACATGCTGATAATAACGTTGATATTCAAGAATTTATGGTTATGCCAGTAGGTGCTAATACATTTAGTCAAGCTTTACGTATAGGTGCTGAAATATTCCATAACTTAAAGAAAGTTTTACAGAAAAAAGGTCTAAATACAGCTGTTGGTGATGAAGGTGGATTTGCACCTAATTTAGGTTCTAATGAAGAAGCATTAGAAGTAATTGTAGAAGCAATAGAAGCAGGAGGATATGTTCCTGGTGAAGATGTTATGTTTGCTCTTGATGTTGCTGCAACTGAGATTTATAAAGATGAAAAGTATATCTTAGCCGGCGAGGGAGTTGAAAAGACGACCACTGAAATGATCGATTTCTATGCTGAATTAGTAGACAAATATCCAATTATCTCTATTGAAGATGGATTAGCTGAAGATGATTGGGATGGTTGGAAAGAGATGACTGACAAGCTAGGAGAAGAGATTCAGATTGTTGGTGATGATTTATTTGTAACTAATACTGAAAGATTAGCTAAAGGTATTGAGATGGGAGCAAGTAATTCGATATTAATTAAGGTTAATCAGATCGGGACTATTACTGAGACTTTAGAAGCAATTGAAATGGCAAAAAGAGCTGGATTTACAGCGGTAGTTTCACATCGTTCAGGAGAGACAGAAGATGTGACTATCTCTGATTTAGTAGTTGCCACTAATGCTGGACAGATTAAGACTGGTGCTCCATCGCGTACAGACCGGGTAGCTAAATATAATCAGTTATTAAGAATTGAAGATGAATTAGGGCCAATCGGTTTCTATAAAGGAATTGATGCTTTTTATAATTTATAATTTTTAGGTAAGAATAGGAGTAGAGTGTATTAAAGAATACACTCTACTCCTTAATATTATAATTATACAGGAGTCTAAATTATATTCTTCGTCTATAAAACCAATAAATGTCATTAAATCTAAAAATATTGTTGTTTTTTTAAGAGGATTATGTTAAAATTAATAGTGGTCTAGTTCATGGGAGGTGTACAAAATAAGATGGCAGTATTAAAAGTTTTTCATATTATTATATCAATAGCAGTCATTGCTGGAGTATTATTACAGTCAGGTAAGAGCGCAGGAATGTCTGGTGCTATTGATGGAGGTGCGTCTGCTCTTTTAGGTCAAGACAAGCAGGTTGATGAAAAGTTAAGTAAATTAACAACGGTAGCAGCAATTTTATTTATGGTTAGTTCATTATTACTAGCTGCGCTTTAAATTTTAAACCCCTATCCTAGGGGTTTAAAATATGGCATAAAATAAAATATAAATTTAAAAGGAGGAATATGTTGTGGGAATTTATGTAGTACCCTTAGCAGGAATAGTAGCTCTAATTTTTGCTTTCATTCTACGTAATAAGGTTACTAAAGCAGATATGGGAACTGAAAGAATGAAGGAATTAACTGCAGCCATTAACGAAGGAGCTATGGCATTTTTGAATACTGAATATAGAAATCTATCTATCTTTGTAGTTATTGTAGCAATTGTTATAGGTATTTTCCTTAATATTCAAACTGCTATTGCTTTTGTTACGGGAGCTATCTTCTCAGCATTAGCTGGTTACTTTGGTATGCAGATAGCTACTATAGCTAATTCAAGAACTACTAATGCTGCTCGTAGTGGAATGAATGAAGCTTTGCAGATTGCTTTTTCTGGTGGGGCAGTTATGGGGATGTCGGTTGTTGGCTTAGGTCTTTTAGGATTAGGTGGACTTTACATATTATTTGGAGGAATTGAGTCCGTAAACTCTATCAGAGGTTTTGCTTTTGGAGCTAGTTCAATTGCTTTATTTGCTCGTGTTGGCGGTGGAATTTATACTAAAGCTGCTGATGTTGGAGCTGACTTAGTAGGTAAGGTAGAGGCTGGTATTCCAGAAGATGATCCACGAAACCCTGGTGTAATTGCTGATAATGTAGGTGACAACGTAGGTGACGTGGCCGGTATGGGTGCTGACCTATTTGAGTCATATGTAGGTTCTATTGTTGCTGCAATGGCTTTAGGTGCTAGTTTAGCGGCTAAGATGCCAGAGATTGGTGTTAATTTTGTCTTATTGCCGATGTATATAGCTGCGATTGGTATTGTTGCTGCTATTATTGGAACTAGATTCGTTAAAGCAAAGGATGAGGCTAACTTAGGTGCTGTTTTAGAACGCGGAACTTTAGTTGCAGGTGTTTTAACTTTAATTTCTACTTATTTCTTAGTTAGTTCACTAATTGGAAAGATGGGGTATTTCTGGGCAATACTAGCTGGTTTAGTAGCCGGAATACTCATTGGTCGAATTACTGAATACTATACATCTGATCACAAACCACCAGTGCAGCATATTGCTGACCAGTCACAGACTGGTGTAGCTACTAATATTATTAGTGGATTAGCTGTTGGTATGAGAAGTACAACCTTACCGATCATTGTTATTGCAGCTGCAATCTTTATTGCTTTTAAATTAGGTGGATTATATGGAATTGCTTTAGCTGCTGTTGGAATGTTATCGACTACTGGTATTACATTAGCAGTTGACGCTTATGGTCCGATTGCTGATAATGCTGGTGGTATTGCAGAGATGGCAGAATTAGAATCAGGAGTTAGAGATATTACTGACCAATTAGATGCAGTAGGGAATACTACAGCAGCGATTGGAAAAGGTTTTGCTATCGGTTCTGCTGCTTTAACATCTTTAGCACTTTTCTCAGCATTTACAGAAGCAGCTAACTTAGAAACGATCGCCTTAACTAATCCAAACGTAATCATTGGTCTATTTATTGGTGCTATGTTACCTTTCTTATTCTCGGCAATTACTATGGAAGCAGTAGGAAAGGCTGCTTTTGAGATGATTGAAGAGGTTCGACGTCAATTTAGAGAGATTCCAGGAATTATGGAAGGTGAAGCTAGACCAGAATATGCTAAATGTGTAGATATCAGTACTGCTGCTGCTTTAAGAGAGATGATATTACCAGGTATAATGGCAGTAGTTACGCCGATCATTGTTGGATTATGGAGTGCTGAAGCTTTAGGTGGATTACTAGCTGGTGCTTTATCTGCAGGTGTATTAATGGCAATTATGATGGCTAATGCTGGTGGAGCTTGGGATAACGCTAAGAAGTATGTTGAAAGTGGTAACTTCGGCGGTAAAGGTACAGAGACACATGATGCTACAGTAGTAGGTGATACAGTAGGTGATCCGTTTAAGGATACTTCTGGACCTGCTTTAAATATCTTGATTAAGTTAATGACTATCGTGTCGTTAGTATTTGCACCGTTATTTGGATAAATTAGAATGTATAAGTTTATATAGTGAATAAAGACCCTCTAGCTAATGTAATGGTTGAGCTAGAGGGTCTTTTATTATTAAATATATGTGAAGAACTAAATTCTACAAAGGAAAATGTCAGTAAATACAGAATTTTAATAATAATAAGTTGATAAAGGAGGAATAACTAGTGGTGGAAGTAAGAGTGCAGACGTCAGAAGAAGAATTGGTCTTAGAAGCAGAGATAGGAGAGAATCTTTTAGATTTTTTGCGAAAACATAATATAGAAACTGATGCTATCTGCGGTGGAAATGGAATTTGTGGTAAATGCAAAGTTAAAGTAAAAGGAGAAGTATCTGAAATAAGTCTTAAAGAACGGGACTTATTATCTGAATTAGAGTTAGAGAGTGGAATTAGATTGGCCTGCTTAACTGAAATTCAAGGTGAAGTTGAAGTTGAGTTGATAAGTGATGGTAGAGCCACTTTAAGGATTTTGGATGAAGGTGATGAGGATGATTTAAATTTAGAGCCAAAGATAAAAAAAGATTATTTAGAATTGCAAGAACCGACATTAGAAGACCAAGCTTCTGATTGGGCTAGGATTATTAAGAGTATCGGGCAAGAACTAGAAGTTAACTTAGACTTATTAAAAGAACTACCTGATATTTTGCGTGATGCTGATTATAATGTAACTATAGTTAGACGAGGTAAGAGAGTTATTAACATAGAAAAAGGTGATACTACCGATGTAGCTTATGGTTTAGCTTTTGACATAGGAACAACTACTGTTGTCGGCTATTTATTAGACTTAGTAACCGGGGCCCAAGTTGGTAAAGTGGCAATGGCTAATCGACAAAGTGATTATGGTAGTGATGTTATTTCTAGAGTTAATCATACCATAGAAGAAGAAACGGGGACTAAAGATTTACAAGATAGAATTGTTGAAGTAATTAATAAAATTACTGATGAGTTAATCGATAAATATGAAATATCTAGAAAGAGAATCTATGAATTAGTCTTTGTTGGTAACACAATTATGGGACATCTATTATTGGGTTTAAAGACAGATCATGTAGCAAAAGCGCCATATGTTGCCGTAATTAATGAACCACAATCTATTCCAGCAGATGAATTAGGGATTAGGCTTAATGCTTTAGTTACTTATTTACCCAATGTTGCTAGTTATGTAGGGTCAGATATAGTAGCAGGTTTATTGGCTAATAGAATAGATCAGAGTGACGATTTTACATTATTGGTTGATTTAGGAACGAATAGTGAGATAGTTTTAGGAAATAAAGAGAAGATGATGGCTTGTGCCGCAGCAGCTGGACCTGCTTTTGAAGGAGCCGGGATAGAATTTGGTATGAATGGAGTTCAAGGTGCTATTGAAGAGATAAGAATTACTGATAAAATAGAAGTTAGTGTAATTGGCAACCAAAAAGCTAAAGGTATCTGTGGATCGGGAATTATTTCGTTGATAGCAGAGCTATTAAAAGCAGGTATAATGGATAAAAGCGGCAAATTATTGTCGCCTGATGAAATAGATAATTCAGTCTCACCGACAATAAAAGAAAGACTTATTGAGGGTAATAAAGGCAAAAAAATGATCCTAGTTAGGGCAGAAGAGGCTGCAGGTGATGAACCAGTAACGATCAGTCAAAAGGATATTAGAGCTATTCAATTAGCTCAAGGTGCAATTAGAGCTGGAATTAAAATTTTAATTGAAGAATTAGGTATTGATATTGGGGATATTAAAGAAGTCTTAATTGCAGGTGGATTTGGTAATTATATTCAGCCACAAGATGCAGTAACGATCGGTGTATTACCGACTTCTTCTAAGCTAGAAATTAGAGGAATTGGTAATGCTGCCGGTAGCGGAGCTAAAGCCGCTCTATTGAGTAAAACAAAGCGAAAAGAGTCTAAACAGATAGCTAAACGAGTGGAGTATTTAGAATTATCTGGGCGACAAGATTTTCAAAATGAGTTTATGAGTGCAATGACTTTTGGAAAATTTGAATAAAAAGAGGAAAAATTATGTTAGTAATGAAGTTTATATAGTGGAGAACAATTGCTTTCATAATTGAAGATTTATGCATCATTAATTGCTGACGCCTAAAATTACACGAAGGCTCACATCAATTAATGATGCTTGAAATTTAATTATGAAATTCTTTATCAGGAGGAATTAGTATGGAGATTCAAGGCGATGAAATGTGTTTTGCCTGTGGGCCAAAGAACCCAATCGGATTGAAATTAAAATTTTCAATGCAAGACGAGGTTGTAGAGACTAAATTCACCCCTAAAGATGTCCATCAAGGTTTTGATGGGATTATGCATGGAGGTTTGATCTCTACACTTTTGGATGAAGTAATGGCTAATGTATTATACATACAAGGAATTAAAGCGGTGACTGCTAAAATGGAGGTTAAGTTTCGCAAACCAGTCGAGATTAACCAAGAGTTAACAGTTACAGGTTGGGTTGAACGAAAGAAGCGAAGAACTATTAATACAGCGTCTAAGATAGTGAATCAGGCTGGAGAGAAGGTTGCCGAAGCTGAGGCGGTATTTATGACCAAATAAAGAATAGTTAGATATAGACTAGCCACAGACAAGACATAGACAAGACATAGACTTAAGGTTGATAAAAGGAATCGCGAATTGGTTTTCAAACATAATTAGTTGATGAAAGTCGTTGCGGAATTTATAGGCGGTATTAATTGGTTATGCAAGTATATAGATAGTAATTTTATAAATACTATGTTTATTAGGCGATAATATTTATTAAGATTTAGGAGGGAGTAGTAATGGAGAGAGAAGAAGCTTTAGCTAAATTAAAAGAGAACTTAAAGAATAAGAACCTAGTAAAACACTGCATTGCTGTGGAAGCGGGAATGGAAGAATTGGCTCAACATTTTGGTGAAGATGTAGCAGAGTGGGGAATAGCTGGTCTATTGCATGATATCGATTATGAACAGACACAAGATGATCCAGAACGACATAGCTTGATTGGAGCAGAAATGTTAGAAGATTTAGGTTTACCTGAGAATATTATTTATGCAGTTAAAGTACATAATGAAGCACATGGTTTGCCACGTAAAAGTAAGATGGATAAAGCTTTATATTCAGTCGATCCCTTGACCGGCTTGATCGTTGCTGCAACGTTGATTCATCCGGATAAGAAGTTAGCATCCGTAGATGTAGAATTTGTTATGAATAGATTTGCGGAAAGCTCTTTTGCTAAAGGGGCAAATCGGGAACAGATTAAGGCTTGTGATGAATTAGGTTTAGAGTTAGAAGGATTTATTGGTTTAGTCTTAAGTGGAATGCAATCTAAGAGTGATGAATTAGGATTATAGAAATTGATTAAGTAAGGAAAGTATAGGTCTGGTATTATTTGGGCACCCTATTTAACTAGTAGAGGGTGCCTATATTCTTAAAATGTGGGGTGGTAAGGTGAGTGCCAAAGAAAAGATATTAAATTTTATGTGCAATGAAGCTTATAAACCGTTAACAACAGATGAATTACTTTCTGCTTTTGAAATTCCTAAAAGTGAAGAAAGCAGATTTTTAGAGGTTTTAGAACAAATGGAAGCGAACGGTGAAATTGTGCAGACCAGAAGCGGAAGATATGGCGTTCCCGAACGAATGAATCTGGTTGTTGGTAGATTAGAGAGACATAGTAAAGGATTTGGCTTTTTGATTCCTGATGAATTAGAGAGAGAAGATGTTTATATTAGTGCTAGTGATATGAATGGTGCTATGAATAATGATCGGTTAATCGTTAGGATTAAAGGGACTAGGGATGGTAAGAGATTATCAGGAGAAGTTATTAGGATTTTAGAGAGACATAATAAGACGATTGTAGGTAGTTTTGAGTTAAGTAAAAATTTCGGTTTTGTGGTCCCAGATGATAAGCATATCTATTATGATATCTTTGTACCGAAAAAAGAAGTCAATGGTGCTCAACAAGGCCAAAAGGTGGTTGTAGAGATCACACGATGGCCGGAAGAGAGACGTAATCCGGAAGGAAAAGTTATTGAAATCTTGGGGGACAAAGGTGAACCCGGGGTAGATATCGAAGCTATTATTCGTAAGTTAGATTTGCCTAAAAGTTTTCCGCAAGCGGTACAGGATTATGTAGCAGATATTCCGGAGGAGATACCATCAGCTGAAGCAAGTAGGCGACGTGATTTACGCGATGTAAAGATGGTAACTATCGATGGGGAGGATGCTAAGGACTTTGATGATGCGGTTTCTATTGAGAAACTAGATGACCAGCAGGTCAGATTAGGGGTACATATTGCTGATGTTTCTTATTATGTTAAGGAAGATGCGGTCTTGGATATGGAAGCTAGGACTAGAGCGACCAGTATTTATTTAGTAGATCGAGTAATTCCAATGTTACCAGAAAAGCTATCTAATAATTTGTGTAGCCTTCGTTCGGGAGAAGATAGGTTGGCGATGACGGTCTTAATGGATTATGATTTAGAGACAGGTGAATTACTTGAGTACGAGATGCTAGAGAGTATTATTAATGTTAATCACCGTCTGACTTATAACAAAGTGCGGGAGATGCTAGTTGATAAGGATGTGGAATTAATTGAGGAGTATCGTGATTTTATCGATGAATTGAGATTAATGGAAGAACTATGCTTGCGTCTGCGACAAAACAGATCCGAGGAAGGTAGTATTGATTTTGATTTTCCAGAATCCAAAGTAGTATTAGATGAAGATGGTAAACCGGTGGATATTATTAAGGTAGAACGTAGTATAGCAGAGAAGTTAATCGAAGAATTTATGATTGCGACCAATTGCGTAGTAGCTGAGGATATGTTCTGGCGAGAGGTTCCATTTGTTTATCGGGTACATGAGTATCCAGATCAAAGTGACTTAGAAACTTTAAATGAATTTCTTCATAATTTTGGTTATCATATTAAGGGAGTAAGTGATAAGACTCATCCTAAAGCCTTACAAACAGTATTAGAAAAGGTAAAAGGAGAACCAGAGGAGAGAGTGATTAATACTGTCTTACTACGGTCAATGAAGCAAGCCCATTATGCAGTAAAGAATATCGGTCATTTTGGCTTAGCAGCTGATTATTACTCACACTTTACTTCCCCGATTAGACGGTATCCTGACTTGGTAATTCATAGAATTATTAAAGAGGTAATTAATCAAGGAGTTTTAACAGAAGGTAAGCGGAAGACTTTAACAGAGAAGTTACCAGAAATTGCTGATCATGCCTCGATTAGAGAGAGAAAAGCAGCTGATGCAGAGATGGAATCAAATGACCTAAAGAAGGTCGAGTATATGCAAGATAAAGAAGGAGAAGTATATGAAGGAATTATTAGTGGAATGATGTCTTTTGGTTTCTTTGTCGAACTATCAAATTCGGTAGAAGGTCTAGTTCATGTAAGTAATCTAACTGATGATTATTATATCTATCATGAAGATAAACAAGCTTATATCGGAGAAAGGACTGCAAATATTTATCGCTTGGGTGATCAGGTAGGAGTAGAAGTCTATCGGGTCAATTTAGCAGAAAGACAGATTGATTTGGTTCTAAATTCCAATTAAAAATTAAGCTTTACCCTTGACAGTCAGCATATAACTGTTATAATATTAAATGCACGTTCTACTAAGAGGTGAATAGATTATGAGTAAGAATGGTAAAGTGATTGCGAGAAATCGCAAAGCAAGACACGAATATCATATTGAAGAGACTTATGAGGCAGGGATTGTCTTGCAGGGTACAGAGGTTAAGTCTATTCGCCAGGGTAGAGTTAATTTAAAGGATAGTTTTGCTATAGTTGAAGAAGGCGAAGTATTCCTTTATAATATGCATATCGCTCCCTATAAGCATGGTAATCGTTATAACCATGATCCTGAAAGAGTTAGGAAGCTGTTATTGCATAAACGAGAGATTAAAGGATTGATCGGTAAGACGCGGGAGAAAGGTTATACTTTAGTACCGCTTAGTCTTTACTTTAAGCGAAATTTGGTTAAGGTCAAGTTAGCATTAGGTAAAGGTAAGAATCTTCATGATAAGCGAGATGATATTAAGAAACGGACTGCTCAACGAGAGATCGAAAGAGCATTTAAAGATCGACAATTGAATAGATATTAATTATAAAAATTAAGATTGCTTTCCAAAATGGGGGTGTTTTGGGACTCGACTTGAGTATTGACACCAGGAAAGCGAGCCGAGGACTCCTTTCACTCGTAAAATACTGGAAACTTTAAAATTATCTGCAAACGATAATAATTACGCACTAGCGGCTGCGTAAGCACCCGCTACGCTTACAGGTAGCTTGTCTGTGGATGCTTGTAAGTGTCATAATTAGCAGGCTACTCATTCTCTGAAGCTTGTAGGAAAATGGGGAAATTTACAAGCTAGCAACTTTGGATCTTGCTTGTGGGAGCTAAAGTTGTGATCTTAAAACACAAGCTACGCTCGTAGAACCCTGAGTGGAGATATTTAAGGACGGCGGTTCGAATCCGCCCACCTCCACCAAATTAATAATATAATATAGCAAAGTATTAAATGTACGGGTGTAGCTCAATTGGTAGAGCACTGGACTCCAAATCCAGGTGCTGCGGGTTCAAGTCCTGCCACCCGTGCCATTTTTATATTTAATTTTGCTATTTTACCTTGCATGTTCTCGTCATGACATGCTTTAGTGATAAAATTGCTATGTTAATAATAGGTCTAAAACAGTTAATTTCTGAGTATTGGATTTAATGATAATCCAGTGCTCAGTTTTTTTATTTTAGATAAAAGAAAGGATGTATAATAATAAAGAAGATAAAGATGAATAAGAGC
>Ga0247721_100334_pt1 | contig 16653 bp, 14 predicted proteins | sample MSEWel2017_08_16_FD_189089 | JGI IMG/M metagenome (GOLD analysis project Ga0247721, IMG submission 189089) | Subsurface sediment microbial communities from gas well in West Virginia, United States - MSEEL Well Study Marcellus 3H_2017_08_16 | ecosystem: Environmental > Terrestrial > Deep...
AGAAACATCAGTCAGCAATTGATAGAAGAAAACGACTCAATCGGAAGAGAAAATCAACAGCTGCATAAAACAACTGGGACTACAAAAGTATTTTTAAAATTTACTTGACTTTTCAGAAACAATGCAAATTGTTCTAATAAAAATGACTTTTGAAATTTTGTTTCATTAAAAGTATTAGTGTCTTTAAATAATTCTCTATTAATAATTTCTACTTTAGCGGCTGCCTTTTTTAAATACAATGTCTCAAATATGTTTTTGCATCTTTTTAATAAATCTGACTTGGGAATAATTACAGGAAAGTCTTTCAAATCTTGGATAGAAAGATATTCTATTGCCATCCCTTTTGAATTCTGTGAAAAGTAATTCATTGCTGTATCACTGTTTAGATAAAGAAATAAATAATAAGGATTGATTTTTTCATAGGTAGGTCTTATTAATAAAATAGATCTACCCAAATAGATATCTTCTGTTAATTCTTCATTAACCAAAAATAGTTTTTTATTATTTCTTAAATTATGACTCGAAAATAAAATATCCCCTTTTTTTATTTTAATATTAGTACTTTCACTCTCTTTAACTCTATCATAATTAAAAGGATAGTTAAAATCTGTAGTTTTAATACATTTATTTTTTTCTACTGATTTTTTTTTAGAAGTAATTATTTTTGCTACTTTAGATAAAGGTAGAGTATCTTCATTATCCAACTTTTTTAAATTTTTCATATATCTAGGCAAATAATAATTAGGCGTTAAGTTCTCAAAATCTATTTTTGTTTTACTAACAAAAAAATTATTTGCATTTCTTACATTTAATTGTTCATCTAAAGAAAACCATTCTTCAATATCTTTTAAATATTCCTCAAACTCTTTATGAATATTAAAGTTATGAAATTTGATTTCACCAGTTAAATCAATATCAGAATTTAGTTTAAATGTATTATCTCCTAAATATTTAGATATGTATATTTTTTCATTCTCAGTTTTACTAAACACTAGCAAATCAAACTTTACTTTTGTATAAGGATTAAATAATGTTGAAAGATCAATTGTTCCTTTTAAATTCCATTTTCCAAAGAGGACTTTTTTAAAAGATTTTATATCTTTACTATTTCTAGATAAATAATTCTTAGGTACAATAATTTCTATTTCATCTTTTTTATTATTAGTTTTATGTTCAAAATAATCTAAAAAAATTTCAAAATCATTATTTATAGGATACTGCAATCTTTCTTTAATTAGTTTAATTATTCTCATATAACCCCACCATTTATTTATTAATATAACTAAAATTAAATAATATGTTAGATAAATAGAACTTTGTTTTACTTTAGTATCTAAATTCCAATGAAATATCTTAATTAAATTAGTTCTATGGTTTTTAAATTTTGCTCTTTACTTTGAGATTGTAACAAATTGACTGAAATAATGTTATTTTTCTCTAGTCTACTCAAAGCTCTTTCTACCTGACCAACACTAATTCTTTCCTCAATTATTTTGGTAAAAAATTCAGCTGGCTCTTCACACAATATTTTATTTTCAACTGAATTATTTAAATAAATAATTATTTTATTTTCAATCTCTTCTAATTCATAAGTCACATTTCTCACCTCTTATACAAACTAGTTTTTATTATGAGATCTACCTAAATAATTTAAGTTCCTACGCCTTTGCTTAAAAAAAGATTCCCAATTTTTATATATTCTAAGAGTTGATTTAGTAATATTATATATAGAGTCTGTCTCATTAATTTGAACTCTCAATTGGTACAAACTATCTATTGTTTTCGAAGCAACTGGATAGTAATCTGGCTTGGTTGGAACTTTATTAGAATCTATAAACCCATTTTCTAATTGATATTTAGGAATAACTATTTTATTCTCATCCCAAAACCTTTTTTCTCTTGAATTACTAGGTTTAACAGTACCTTCCTCATAATCAGAAATCCACCTATTAAATTCATTTTTATATCTATTAAAAAAATCCTCTGAAATTATTGACAAGTCAAGATCAGATCGTTTTTCATCAAACAATCTACAAAGTTTTCCCCGCTTAAAGAAAATCCCATTTTAGCACTACCTATAACTATAATAGATTTAGGCTCAACATCTAACTTAGAACCTAACCAACTTCTGATTTCTTCATAGATCATAGGTGAATCTTGACAAAAATAAGGAATCCCTTCAGAAATCCACTGTCTTGCTATTGATTCTTGTTCTCCTCTTGTCAATATGTGTAAGACTTCTTTTAAAGAAGAGGGATCTAAAAACTGACCTTTTAAAGACTTTGCCTCTTCTGAAACCTCAAACGCCATAACTTTATTCCTCCTTCTTTTATTAGGAAAGTTTTTAATATGAAAAGCTCTCCTATTAATTTTATTATAATAATTCAAGCTAGGATTTTTAGGTTGTGGATATTTCAATCTTGCTACTATTAAGCAACTTTGTTTTGGAGTAATATTATTATAATTCAAACCCAATCTATTAATTAGAGCATTGATTCCATTCATCCCCCAACCAAAATAGGCTTTTTCTAGATAAATATTAGGAATTTTATTTTTAGGTATAATATCTTCAACTGAAGTAGCTAAAAATATTTCTTTGAGCTTTCTTTTTATACTAATCTCTTTTTCATTAGTTATAGTTCTAACAAGCTGTTGCTCAATTGTACTACCACCCTCAATAATATTTAAAAAATAGGTCCTATAAATAGCCCTAAAAAACCCTATTAAATCAAATCCACGATGATCGTAAAATCTATGATCCTCACCCTTAATAAGGTAGGTTTTAATTACATCAGGCAGATCATTTTTTTTGTTCTCTGTATCTAGAATCCTTGTCAACTCTTCTTTCAATAACTTCCAGTCTTTATAGTAAATTATTTTACCAATAAAAGAAATAATTCTTCCAATAAAACGCATCTAACTCATCCTTTTGCTTATTAATAAAAAATCATGCTTACTCATTCAAACTCCGATAAAGATCAATAATAATTAACTCCATCAGCTGCTCCTTGAAGTCTTTATCATTAAGAATCTTACCATAAAACTCAGTATTCTCATTATAAGATTCAACAACTGTATCGGTAAACTTCTTTTTAACGGCAATCTTGAAATCCTCTAAGCTATTAGCCTGAGCACGTTTTTTTAAGTCATCATCATTTTTCAGTTTATTGGTCATCTGCTCGGTCGCAACTTTAGCAGACTCTGAGAAGTCAGTCTGGAACTTTTCATTCAATCTCTCAATAATCACACTCAAATACTCTTTTTCTTCCTCGTGATAGCTGCCACTGCCAAGAGATGGTCCAGTGAGTTCTTCTTCACCAATTAACCCGATACTCTGCTGTCCTTTATTTTCAAGCTGATAGTATTCCAATACAACTTTATCAGAAATATCTACATTACCAGGAGTTTCAATATCAATTCTTTTAAGTAGGAATCTTAAATAGATATTCATCTTGTGCAGATCAGCATCTTTGATAGGATGGACCTGCAGCACTAAATTATAGAGGTTGATAAATCGCTTCATTTTAGATCTGAATTCTAATTTATCTTCCTTAGACAACTCTCTAATCCTATCTGCACTGTGTGATAAAGCATTATCTCCAGCTGCTATTATCTCTTCTGTAGAATCATTATCATAATAGCATTGAGCAAAATCATCAATATCATCTTTATTAATCAGCATTGAATCCATTATCTCATCATAAAGAGTGTACATTTCATTAGGATTTATATTATCTGAATCCAGTCTTGTTACATCATAATAAGGTTCAAAGGCATTCTTAATATCATCAGCTTCATTGACAAAATCGAGGACAAAGGTATCTTCTTTAATCCCTTTATATGTCCTGTTTAAACGGGATAAAGTCTGGACAGCATTAACACCTCTCAACCGCTTATCAACAAACATGGTGTGCAGTTTCGGCTGGTCAAAACCAGTCTGATATTTATTAGCAACCAGGAGAATCTGATATTCATCTTTATCAAATTCTTTAGCTGTTTCCGATTCAGGTATGCCGTCATTCATCTTAGGCTCAGTATATTCAAAGCCATCATCTTTAACTGTACCTGAAAAAGCAACTAAACTTTTTAGATTCTTATATCCTTTATCTCTAATATATTTATCGAAAGCCTTCTTATATCTTACTGCATGCAGTCGAGAAGAGGTAACCAGCATGGCCTTAGCTTCTCCACCAATTTTGTGCATTGTCTTATCACGGAAATGCTCAATCATTATTTCAGTTTTCTGTGATATATTGTGAGGATGAAGGCTTACAAACCTGGCAATTTCTTTTGAAGTTCTGGACTTTTCAAATTCAGGATCATCTTTAATTTTTTTATTGACCCGATAGTAAGTTTTATAGGTCATATAGTTTTCTAAAACATCTAAAATAAAACCTTCTTCAATAGCCTGCCGCATTGAATAGACATGAAACGGCTCCCTTTTACCTGCCTTATTAGTAGAACCAAAGAGTTCTAGTGTCGAAGATTTAGGTGTAGCTGTAAAACCAAAGAAACTTAAGGAATCCAGACTTTGGACCCGCATTAATTCCTTGTTGATCTTATCCTCAACATCATCAGAATTCATTTCTGCCTGCCTATCCAATTCAGCTGCCTCTTCTAAGGATAAGGATTCTTTTAAAGCTAAGATATTTTTACCACTGGTAGAAGAATGAGCCTCATCAATTACAATAGCAAAGTTTTTGTCTTTAGTATCTGATACCTTATCCAGGATGAAAGGAAACTTCTGGATTGTACTGATAATAATATTGGTACCTGAATTTAATTCATCAGCTAATTGATGTGAATCTTTTTTGATGGGGGCTACTACACCCAGCTTATGATCTATCTGATAAATGGTCTCCTGCAGCTGCTGGTCTAAAGAAACTCTGTCGGTAACAACTATCACACTACTAAAGATAGGATTATTATCTCTATCATGTAAACTGGATAGTCTATGAGCTAACCACGTGATTGAATAGGTTTTACCTGAGCCTGCACTATGCTGAATCAAATATTTATGACCAGCTTTCTTTTCTTTAACATCATTCAATATTTTAGATACTACATCCAACTGATGGTAACGAGGGAATATTAACTTTTCATCTTTATGTAGATCTCCCTGCTCATCAATATCTTCTTCAATATCAATAAAGACAAATTTCTGCAGGATCTCTAAAAGCTGATCTTTCTTGAAAATATCCTCCCAGAGATAATGTGTTTTTAATTTGCCCTCAACTTCTGGATTCCCAGCTTTTTTGGATTTACCTCTACCTTTACCTTTATTGAAAGGAAGAAAGAAAGTATCCTTTCCATTAAGTTCAGTTGTCATATAGACCTCATCTTTATCAACAGCAAAGTTTACAATTGAACGCTGCTTAAATCTAAATAATTTTTCATTAGGTGATCTATCATTTTTATATTGGTAAATAGCATTCTTATAATCCTGTCCTGTATCCTGATTTTTTAATTCCATTGTTATGATAGGTAAACCATTTAGAAAAAGTACAACATCAATTCTTTTTTCATCCTGATAATTTAGTTCATCGATCACGGAGAAGATGTTCTGATTGTATAGTTTATTCAACTTTTCATTGAAATCTGTCGGGGGCTTAAAATATGTTAAATCCAATTTTTTACCATAATCCTTAATCCCATGTTTGATTACATCAATCATACTTCTCCTGGCTAATTCTTCATTTAATCTCTTAACTATTTTCTGCTTATATTCAGGACCATATATATTTTTTAGTTCCTGCATGGTCTTTTTTTGAGTTGTTTCCAGAAATTTAAATAATATTTCTGTATCTAGAGCATGATATTTATCATAGTTTAAATTACTGCTTTCAATATAACCATTTTCATTAATCAGATATTCTTTAATTAACTGCTGAAAGGCATTCTCTTTTAGTTTCGCTGGAGTTATTGTGCTCAGCAAGTTCTTCTCCCCCTTCTAATTCGTAATCTCTTAAGTCTATTTTACCTGTAACAGCCTCAAAGATAAGAGACTTTTTGTATTCTTTATACTTCTCTATTGATTCTTTTGTTTTTTGGATGAGGTTATCTATTTGTTTTGTTTTTTGATCAAGATAGATTGCTATTTTTTCTTGATTACTTTTTTTGAAATAAGGAATTTTAATATCTCCTACAATTGTAGTGTTTAAATTGATTTGGGTTCCATGCTTACCTAAACCCCTATATGGTTGCTCACTTTTAAAAATATAAAATAGAAATTTTTTATTTTCGTTATATTCAGGAAAATACACAAACCCATCATGGATGCAGCATTTAATTTTTGTTATAATAGGCTTACCAACTGTAGCAGCAATACTTAAGAATATATCTCCTTTATCCATTTTCACACTCTTTGAGGCCCCTAGCTTAGATAGAGTCTGTTCTGTGTCTAATAAATAATCATCAGATCTAGTTACATCAGAAATTCTCACCCAGGAGTATTCTCCTTTATCATCGAAATATATTGGATTATCAATTGGTCTTGGTGAAGCTCCTCTTTTTATTTGTGTCAATCTTTTTATTTTTACTGCATCAATAAATTCAGGTATTTTTCCTATCCATTCAACTCCACTATCTTTCATTTCTATCTCATCAACTAATTTTCCATCCTCACTAAGATATTTATCTCCTAATTTACCCTTAGTTACAGCTTCAGTTATAACTGATTTTTTATATTTTTCTAGGTAGTCTATAAGAATTTCTTTTTTTGTTATTATCTCATCTATCTCATCTGTTTTTTGATCAAGGAATGATACTATTTTTTGTTGTTCTTCTAATGAAGGAATAGCAAAATAAATATTATTTACTTGATCCAAAGATAAATGCTTAACAGTAGTGTAATATGTTATATCATTAATTTGTTTTAATGGAAATCTCATCGTATAATATAAAAATTTCTTATTAACATTCTTACTAATATTCATTTTGCAAACTCTTTGATTCATTAAAGCCTTGCCATTATTCCACCAACATATATTAAAATCTCCATCCATTCCAATTAAAATTTCATCATTATTTATAAGAGCTTCTTTTATGATTTTTCCAGAATAATATGTTTTAATTTCTTGATCTAAAATGTTCCTTATACGAAGCAAAGGAAATCCATCATTATCATCATTGGTAAATAAATCAGAATTAAAAGGATATCCGCCGATAGGTTCAGCAAAATATTTGATTCTATTTCTTTCCCATTTTTTCGGTATCTCACCAATCCATTCAATTCCACTTTCCTTATACTCCTTATATCTCTTATATTCTCTCATTATAACCACTACCCTAGAACTTTCTGCATGATCTCATTGATTTCTGCTTCTATCTCTTCTATATCTTCTTTAATCTCATGAGAGGGATCTAGCTCTTCAAACTCATAAAAATATCTGGTGAATGGTATCTCATAACCAACTCTGGTATAAGAATAATCTACCCATGCTTCTGGTACATGTGGCTTAACTTCATTTTCAAAATAAGCTGTAATATTATCTTTTTCTTCCTCAACAAAATCAGAATAATCCTGTTTATATTCTTCTACCTTATGACTGAAAGGAATTCTCTCATAATCACGAAGATCTGTATCTGATTCTATCTTACCTCGCTTTTTACAGTAGTCAGCTGTTTCATCTCTTTTAGCAAGACCATTCCTAACAGCTTTCATTAAGGAACGCTTTAGATCCAAATCTCCCAAAATATCTTCCAGTAATTCCTTAAATTCTTTTCTGTTTTTCCAGACTTTTTCCTGATCTGTATGGTCTCTCAATCTATTTAAAATCTTCTCCTGCAGTTTCTTTCCTTCTTCCAGTTTTTCTAGTTTCTTTTTATCCTTAGATTTAAACTCAGGTGCTTCAGATAATTTCTTCAGCTTCTTATATTTTTCTTCATCAAATAACTTTGAAAAAGTATTTTCAGCATAAATATTTTCAATTCTTTCTTCAGTAATTTTGAAGTTTAATTTAAGTGGTCTTTCAATTCTAACCTTAAGATAACCAAATTCTTCTTTATCAAATATTTTGGAGTATTCATTTTCCTGGAAAGCACCATAGATTTCAGTTATTCTCTTAATCTGCTGCTTAGAAATTTTGTTTCTTTTGGCACCCAAAGATTTCCTCATTTTTTTATAAAAACTTGTTGCATCAAGCAGCTGAATCTTATCTTTTCTGATAGGACCTTTTTCTAAATTATCATTTTTTCTATTAGATAAAACCCAGATATAAGTTGCAATCCCAGTGTTGTAAAACAATTCTTCTGGCAGGGCAATAATACCCTCCAATAAATCATTCTCTATTATCCAGCGTCTGATCTCACTCTCACCACTATTAGCATCACCAGTAAATAGAGGAGATCCATTAAAGATAATAGCCATTCTACTACCTTTTTTATCAGTTTTCATTTTAGAAAGCATATGCTGCAGGAAGAGAAGAGAGCCATCAGAAGTTCTGGGTGTACCTGCACCAAATCGACCATCAAAACCTTGATTCTTGTGCTCTTTTTTTACTTCCTTGCTGTCTTTTCTCCAACTGACACCGAAGGGAGGATTCATTAGCCCATATCTAACCCGTAATCCTTTATGTAAATCATTGGTCAAAGAGTTACCTAAAGCAATATTATCAGCATTTTCTCCCTCACCTTTAATCAACATATCTGCTTTACAGATAGCATAAGACTGATCATTAATCTCCTGACCAAATAGTGCTACCTCAGCATTTGGGTTCATCTTATGAATGTAGTTCTCAGCAACTGAAAGCATCCCGCCTGTACCACAAGCAAAGTCTCCTATGGTGGAAATATTACCTGGATTAGTAATTTCATCTTCTTCACCATTAAAAATAATATTAACCATTAACTCGATTACCTCGCGGGGAGTATAGTGATCACCAGCTTCAGCATTTTCAGAAAATCTCCTAATTAATTCTTCAAATATGTAACCCATTTCCTGATTGGATACTTTCTCAGGATGTAGATCTAATTTATTAAACTCTTTAACTACCAGAAAGAGAAGGTTATTTGAGTTAAGTTTAGTTATTTCTTTATCAAAATCAAAGTTCTCCATAATCTCTCTAATGTTGGAACTAAAACCTCTGATATATGCTCTTAAATTTTCTGCAATATTATCTGGATCATCAAGCAGTTTTTCAAAATCGTATTTACTTTTGTTATGGAATTTGAATCCTGCTGCTGCATTCAACAGTTCAGGGATATCTACTTCCTTTGCTTTCTCTAAAACTTTGTCTTTAGTTGGTTCTAAAATGCAGTCAAAACGTCTTAATACTGAAAGAGGTAGTATTATGTCTCCATATTTTTCTGGCTTATATGGACCTCTTAATAAATTTGCTATGTTCCAAATAAAATTTACTTTTTCTCCGAAATTGTTCATTGTATTAATTGCCTCCATTAATTTGTATTATAGATTATTATAATCTTCATATTCTTGAAGTAATTTTTTTATGAATCCTTTTAAACTCCCATCAAAATCATTAAATTCATCAAATCTTTCACGAAAATAACCACCTAAAATAAATCCATGTTCTTGATACTTACCAGAAAATCTGGCAGTTATTGCTCTAATAATTGATTCATCAACTATGGAAAACCAACTGTTATAACTATCTGCCTGGCTACCTTTAGGTACGTTATCTTCCAGATAATTTAAATCATTTATTTCTGCCTTTAATTGGTTATTGATAGGAGTAATAATTCCATGCAAATATTCATGCACTATATTTTGCATATTTGGACCATTAGAAGGACCTGTTATAATCATTGGTGCTTTATGAAAACGGTCTACATTACCTGCTCCATATCCTCTTGAATGACTATCTAATAAATTGGTATTAATATATAAATTTGATATTTGATCTTCTTTTATTCTGAGAAAATTATTAACTTCTAATAATACATCAGTAACCTGACTTTCATATTCATTCAACTTTTTCTGATAGGTTGAATCATAGTCATTATATAATTTTTTAATATTGGCTTTCTGGTAGAATTCTTCTAGATGTTCAGGTAAGTCATGCAATTTATTTAAACCACCATAAGAGGGAAGACCATCACTTACCACTTCAAAATCTGGCGGGTTTCCTAAATGTTTAATTGCATGAACATAATAATACCCTCGTACTCCCTTATTATTAAAGTAATTATTATCTTTTAAATCTAAATTCATTTCTTCCAGCTCACTTCTAACAGCTTTCCTAGTTTCAGAAAACACTCTATTTTCGTCATCATACCCTGTATAATTCATAAAAGAAAACAAAGTAAAAATTCTTATGTCATTTATGTATTTTATTTTTTTATTTAAACTCTCTTTAACAGGATCAACAGCAAATCTTGCTCCAATCATCATATTTTTATTTACTATAATTTTTTTAGTAGAGCTAATACCTTCTAAATCATAACTCCAGCCTTTGAAATTAGACTCAGGTTTTGCTGTAATGAGAACTTCATCTCCCTCATCATACAATCGTTTATCTGGTGATAATTCTATTTCTCCTTCACCATCTATTACTTTAGTTACCACTGAGTATTTAGCTGACATGACAGTTCCACTTAATAGCAATAACATTAAAATAGTAACTAATACAATAAATTTCTTATTCATAATCTCCCTCCTTATAATATCTATTCAAGAACCTCTACCACTACTGATTCAGGAACCCACATATAATCAATTCCTTCATCATTAATTGGAAACTCAAAGTAATACCAGTTACTTTCTAAATCTTTCTTATACTGATCACTGCCTTCTAATCCCTCGAGCCACTGTTCTTCTGCAATGACTAACTCATCTTCATCATTAACAGGATCTTCAGGAAATCCTTCTCTAATTATCTTCAATTTATATTCACCTTCTGGAAAGTTAAATCCACTTTCTCTATAAGGCTTAGCTGTATAAAACTCTCCAACTTTATAATTTATACTCATCTATCTCAACTCCCAATAAATTTTAGTGATTATAATAATTTTCGACTCCCATTGACAACTTTCAGAAAACAAATATAATTATCAAATTTAATTATTTGTAACAAAGCCCGCAGTTAAGTTCTTTAAATATAGTACCCAAGTTTATTACAAATTATCATTTTTTTAACTGCTTATAGATGTCTCGGTCACGAGAAAGACTTTTTGTCTTTTTTAAAAGAGACTGATAAAAAATAATAGATAATTGTTTAAAATATAGATTTAAAGGAAATAAGAATAATTTTCTTTCGTGATTGTGGTGATAGGTTTGCCAGTGAGCATTTAAGTTTAGTTCAATTTATCATTGCGATTTAAGAAATCAATTTATTAAAAAGTAATAAAATTAATCAATATATATTACATTCTCAATCTCGTTTTTAATTCTGATTTATTATTTTTTCTCTTTAAGTTCTTTACTACAAACTGATTCTTCTTATGATATAAATAATTTAATGTCTCCTAACATACAAAGAACTCCAACTATTTAAAATTCAAATTTTGATTAACTAAGATTATGAATCTATAACATCTTGTTCTACCCAATGGTCAATTATTTTTTCCCAATCTTTACTATTTAAATTCATAAATCTTTTATTCTGAATATGTTTTCGCATTTCACTGGCATTCGGTGGTATCTCAATAGATTTAAAACATTTTAAAAAGTTATCAATATTTACCTGCACTGGGCTTCTATGAATTACTGAAACATCATTAACAAGAACAATTGCCCCCCTAGAACTAGCCCTTGATGAATTTTTAGGACCTCTAAAAGTTCTTCTTACCCATCCTTCTGTCTTATAATAATTGCTTAATGATATATTAAATTTCTTAATAGGATTGTAACTATCTATATCTCTAGTTATATATTTTTTAAAAAAATATTTCACTTTTTCTATCTTTCCGTAATAGTCATACCAGTTTACTTCCCAGTCTTTAAAATCACACAAGTATTGCTTTTCACTTTTATCACCATATGCATTAATATGAATTTTTTTTTGAATACTATCATTTAATCGATTTTTATATTCAAGAGTAATAATTCCAATAGGAGGTTTACCTATATCCCAGGATAGATTCAATTTAATTTCTTCATTTGGAAATACATCTATATCAGAAGTTTTAATTGTTATATTTGTAGGTTTATTCCCATTAATAGAAGTAAATTTGCAACTGATATTTCTAGCTAAGCCAAAACCTGTATTTTTTAAAACTAGTATTCCATATAACTTATAATATTCAACTTCGCTTTTAGCATCTGAGTTATACTCTAAAAAAACACTACTATCTCTAATTCCCCAAACAGGTGCTATAGAATCTTTTCTTTCCTTTCGAGTTTGAAAAATAACATAGCAAGAAGCCAAAACAGCAGTAATTTGCAAAAGAGCTGCAACCCCTTGCCACCAATCAGCTGTCATAACTAATGTAATCTTAGACATAAAATATTTACTCCTTTAGCATAATAATATTTTACCATTTGCTTTTTATTCCTGATGATAATAATCTTTATTAATATATTTATGTTTCGACTTTACCTTCTATTAAATTTTATCCTAGTCTGTCAGATAAAGCCCGATCATCTGCGATGTGTATGGCCTCTGATTGTTGCATCTCTTGCTATTAATCTACATTTATGTTTATATAGTCGCAAGTAATATAACAAAATCCATCACTCGAAAGGCAGCAAAAGGTTAATACTTAGATTTTTACTTGATGAATACACTAATGATATGTTATAAACAGATTAGGTTGGAAAAGTTTTAAAATTAAATATGTTCTTTAATTAACCATCATTGTCTATTATTATTTCACATCCAGACTTTCTAAAAGATTCCTTTTGATTTTCTAATGGATATAAAAATTCAAAATATTGTTCACTTAAAACATGCGGAGCAACTATATTATATACAGTCTCCAATAAATTGGATATAAAATAACCATGAGCAAGTCCAGAGCGTTCAGTATCCTGATCACTAAAAATATTATGAAAAGATAGGTCATAAAAGCTAAAACATGGTTTATCATCATTTGGTCTTCCACTAATCCAATAACGCATAAAAATATTATCATTGAAGCAAATATGGTTTAAATATCCATTATTTCCTTTTAATTGGCTAACTAATTGTTCAGAGTGAACTCTACCATTAAAACTCATTCCTTTTTCGTATGAAAAGATACCATTAAAAATTTCAGATTTACCTATGATTTCACCATTTCGATGACATTTTTGAATTGTAGATAAACTATTATTATTTCTGCACAATACTTGTGGAGTAGATTTTGATTTTACTTCGATAATTCCTAAAACACTCTCAGGCATTAGAACTACAAAATCACCCTCTGAAAAAAGTTTTGGATCATTTTTTTTATAAATAATTATATCTATTTGACTTGTTAAATCATTATTATGATTTTTTACAAAACCTGTACCAACTGCAATATTATTAGGTAAAACTCTTCTAAGATAATTCATAAGTATTATTTCCTTGTATCTACCATCTTCTCCCCAATGACGGTCTTCTATAAAGAATCTAACTCTATCCTTAATCGCACTAAATTCAGCAGCTATCGACTGCTGATATTTAGTATTATTATTTGGCATAAATTTCACCTCTCAATTAATAATCATAATCTATAAATATTATATGTATAATGACCTAATCTTTCCGATAACATTAATGGTATTTAAGAATTTAATAAGGCATATCCAGACTTGCCTTACCAAATTAATTTGCATTAAGCGACAGCAAAATCTTCAATTCAATGTTATGCGAAATGGCTAATCTAAAGTATAAGAATCTTTTATCTCTGAGTATTGTGTCCTCTCTCTTTTTATTAATTTAGGCATAAATGTATTTACATAACCATCTATAGCAACAAAACTTAATAATATTTCTAAAGATATTTTACTATAATTTTGCCAGTATATATTATCTATCATAAAATCAATTGATAACTTTTCTATAGAAGAAATAATATACATTATTATCATGATTTCATAGATTCTTCTTCTAAAATTAATTGCAGATAATATTCTTACTGTTGCTTTATTTGAGTAAGTGTGTGCTTTTCCTTTATTATTTAAGATTTTACTATGGAAATAATGCGTTAAATAAACTCCTTTGTAAGCAAATATAATTATAGTAATAAGAAGTGATAAATACAAAATTTCTGGCCCAATATTATAATTAAATATAAAGGAAACTAAACGCAATAATATAAACTGTATTGCAAAAATGATAATAAAAACTAGAATAGGTTCAACAAAAATCTTATAAACAATTAATAAATTAATAATAATATTTAATATATGTACAGATAAAGAATGGAATTGCTTTATTATTGGATAATTTTTCATAGGATTTAATAAAATAAAAATTGATAAAAAGAAGAAAAACATTAAGGATAAACCTAGAAAAATTTTATTGAATAAATCAGTTGCATTTATAAAACTATGCAATAACAAAATTGATACACTAATTAGCATTATTTTAAATATAACTGAAATAAGAATTTCTTTAAATTTAAGTTTCATGTTTTCATTCTCCCTAAATAAATATACTTATATTATTTATTATATAAGTTCAGCCATTTCGTGCACAGTTTTTCGAGTATTCAAGATGTACTCGTGCCGTCAGATCTGGCATGAATTTTGCTTTTTTGACAAAAATCATTACAGAGAAGATGTCCCACAAGGTAGATATTATGTGGCGTCAAATGAATACTATATTAAGTGAAGTTTGTTGAAGCTGCTTTTTTAATTAAATTTTAACCTACTCATTATAAAGAATTGTTTATATTATTTCTATATTTCCTTAAAAGTTTTTTAAGAGCAAGTCCAGTAGACAGCTTAAATTTTTCAATTCTTTTTATCCTATCATTACTTGCATCTATTGAAAAATAAACTTCATTAGTTTCTTTTAAATATTTTTCAACTAATTTTTGATTATTTTCTATATATGACTCAAAACCTAATTTCTCTTTTTTATTCTCATAATATAAAATTACCTCGTCAAATCTTTTCTTGGCATTAATTTCTTCCATCTTATGGTTATTAAATAAAAATTGCTGAAGTTTATAAGCAATATCATTTTTTAAGAAATACTTATATGTGTACTTAGTCTTTACATTAAATTTATCATGACCAACAACCCCCCAGTTGGGTATAGGTGTTTTATATCTTCCGCTATCTAATATAACTAACTGAAATTCCTTCAAAACAGTTTTATTACATAATATACTCATTTTTTTATAATAAAATCTTGAATTACATTGGGTGTACACATAAAATTCAGCTTTACTATTACCATATTCATTATCATCATATTCTTCGATTAATTTAAATTCTGGCTTATATATATTATAATAAGTATTTTTATTTAAAGTCCATTCAGACTTATTATTTAGTCTCTTTATTATTTCTTTTAAGGGTGGTAATGTTAAACCAAATTTTTTCTTCCAAAGCATTTCAATTTGTTGAATGGTGGCATTCTGATTTATGGATGTGTTTTTATCCCCTACCCTCGTATATATATATCCTTCTTTTATTTTTTTATACTTTTTACTTTTTCTTTTTAAATAATAAGGTAAATTATAAGAGTTTATTATAGTTAAAATATCAAGTTTTTTGTCTTTAATTTTAATTGTATCAACTTTTATTTCAGGCGTATTATCACCAGCAAAGTCAGTATTTGCAAGCAAATCAAGAACATTTGCTTGCTTCATTCTTTTGTCTTCAGTTACTCCAATTACTTCACCAGTATCTGATACTCCTATTATTAAATAACAATTTTTATTGTGTACAGTATTTGCAAAGCAAAGTATGTCATGCAAAAGTCTCTCATTGTTTTTGTGCCATTCTTGTTTAAAGTCCCAATATTCACCTTCCTTATTCTTATCTATTATTTTCTTAATAACTCTTTTTAAGTTCATTTTTAACTCTCCTCTACATTCTGGTCCTGATTCATAAAATTATTTCTATCCTTACCAAAACATTTTAGAACTTTTCACAAATAATTTCACTTGAGTTATGAATATTTACCTTATTAACACTTAAATATATACTTCTTGAAATAAATGGATTTTCCTTTATCTACAATTCGACAAATTAATACCACTACTAAGAAAATATGAAAAAGTACATTAGAATAATAAAATAAAAATACTGACTCAGATTTTAAACCTAAGCCAGTATTCAATATTAATTAGATTAGATTTCTTTCCTTCATGCTGATATAATTATCTTTGCTACCAATAATTATGTGATCCACAATGTCTATTCCGAGTATTTTACCTGATTTGATGAGTTTCTTAGTTACAGTAACATCATCATTGCTAGGTTCAGGTACTGTACTCGGGTGATTGTGGGCTAAAACAATAGCTGCTGCATTCTGTAAAATAGCACGCTTAAATACTTCTCGTGGTGAGACAAGGCTAGAGGTTAGGTTACCAATAGAAACCTCAAATACACCTGTTACCTTGCTTTTAATGTCAAGGGTAGCCATAGCAAAAACTTCTTCAGCTCTCTGATCAAGTTCTAATACCTCAATGAATAGATCTCTTGCCTGTATAGGGTTACCAACACTCTTATCAATGTCATATCTTCCACCAGATTCTTTAACAACTCTCAAACTGAACTTCTGAATATTTACCATTAATATCATCTCCTTTTAATTTTTTAAAACGGCATTT
>Ga0247721_100335_pt1 | contig 16600 bp, 19 predicted proteins | sample MSEWel2017_08_16_FD_189089 | JGI IMG/M metagenome (GOLD analysis project Ga0247721, IMG submission 189089) | Subsurface sediment microbial communities from gas well in West Virginia, United States - MSEEL Well Study Marcellus 3H_2017_08_16 | ecosystem: Environmental > Terrestrial > Deep...
AAATATACTATTTTATATTAATTCTTCTTTATATGCTTTACTAATAATAAAACGTTTGATTATTAATAGCAAAAGTACTATAATAAACCTTAGACAAATTAAATTCAGGAAAGGAGTTACATATGACAACTGCCATCAAAATAAAAGATATTAACAAAAGTTATGGAAATTTACAAGCATTATCAAATGTAAACTTAGAAATTAAAAAAGGAGAGTTCTTTGGTTTATTAGGACCAAATGGCGCTGGAAAGAGTACTTTAATTAAGATTATGGCTGGTTTAGCTCACAAAGATTCTGGTTCAATAACTGTCTTAGGTAACGATGTAGTGAAAGAACCTAAATTGACAAAAAAAGCTTTAGGTATAGTTCCACAAGAAGTCGTTATTGATCCTTACTTTAATCCAAAGGAAGCTTTAAGATTACAATCAGGCTACTTTGGCATTAATAATAATGAAGAAAAGATCGATGAATTATTAACTGCTCTTGACCTACAAGATAAAGCCGAAGCTTACTCTAGAAATTTATCCGGTGGGATGAAGCGTAGGTTATTGATTGCTAAAGCATTAGTACACGACCCCGAAATAATAGTTTTGGATGAACCAACAGCAGGAGTTGATGTAGAGTTAAGAAATAGCCTTTGGGATTATATTAGAAAGTTAAATCGAGAAGGAAAGACTATTATATTAACTACTCACTACCTTGAGGAGGCTGAAACACTCTGTGACCGAATAGCTATTATGGATAAAGGAGAAATCATTACTATCGATACTAAAGAAAATTTAGTAAACTCTATCGATAAAAAGATAGTAGAGTTAAATTTAACGCAAGATATAGATGAACTACCAACTTTCTTTAATAAATACCCATATGAATTTAATAAAGAAAGAAAAGAGATAAACATTGAGCTTACTAAAGATAATCTGATTAAGTTCATAAATGAAGTATACCAATCTGAACTTGTAATTGAGGATATAGATATTGCTAGTGCGAAATTAGAAGATGTCTTCTTAAGGTTGACTAATTTAGGAGGAGATAAAGATGAATAATTACACTTCATTTTTTGCTTTAGTTAAAAAAGAGGTATTACGATTTATTAAAGTCTCTATTCAAACTATCTTTGCTCCTTTAATCTCTACTTCTCTTTACTTAATTATATTTTCTTATTCATTTAAGAGCAAAGAGATTGCTGGCTATGGAGTCCCTTATATTCAATTTATTATTCCGGGACTAGTAATTATGGGGATTATTCAAAACTCTTTTGCCAATACTTCTTCTTCATTAATAATTTCAAAATATCAAGGTACTATTGTTGATCTATTATTGGCTCCTCTTTCACATATGGAATTAAGTTTAGGTATGATGATCGGTGGAATAGCTAGAGGCTTAGCCGTAGGAACTTCTATTTACCTAGTCTCTATCTTATTCGCTAGTGGGCAGATAGCTAATCCTTTATTGCTACTATTTACAGCGACTTTAGTAGCTGGAATCTTTTCACTTCTAGGACTAATCGCTGGTCTGTGGGCAGAAAAGTTTGACCATGTCTCTATCTTTTCTAACTTCTTTATTACACCTTTGACATTTTTAAGCGGAGTCTTTTATTCGGTCAAGTCACTCCCAGGTATTTGGAGTCAGGTATCATTATTTAATCCGGTTTTCTATATGGTTGATATAGTAAGGTATGCCTTTGTTAATCACTCTGATATTAACCCATTCTTTTCTTTAGGGGTTATTAGTTCCTTATTTATAATCTTATTTGGCTTAACTACTTATCTATTTAAGATTGGCTATAAAATTAAAGATTAAGTAGAAAAACAAAGGTCAAGCTACTTTTAAAAGAGTAGCTTGACCTATATTTATGCTATCGGCTCAACTTCCCATTCTTGATTAACCCATAATCCTATAACCTTCACTCCAAAATCCCAATCTTTAACTTTTACAATGGAAGCTTTGATATGTTCTATCTGTTCTTCTTTTTCTGCTAGGTTCCCAGCACAATCGTAGTGCCCTACTATTGCTATTGTCTCTGAACCATGGCCATTAACTGAAATATCAACTCTTTCTTTAATCGATTTTATTCTATCCGTATCTTCATCTTGGGCTAGAATTAAATTAGGTCCTGGCTCTGTAATTGTATCTACATACTTACTATTAAATTTCTTTTTTAACCATTGAATCACTGGTTCTTGTACTCTTCCATCCATACAATTGATTGTTGTTACAAATTCTGTAGTATTCATAACGACAAATCCTCCCTATATTTTAATTAATTGATATTATATATTATATATTATATTACATTTAAATTCAACATAATTTAATTTCTAATTTTTATTAATCATAAATATCTGAAAACTCTATTTCAACTCTATCAAGACTATCTTCATAATTATAATATTGATCGCTTTCTTCTGCCGAAAGAGTTCTATTTGAAAGTTTAATAGTAAATTCACTACCTTTATTAACCTCACTATTAAGACTAATTTGACCATCGTGTAATTCAACAAGTGATTTTACGATAGATAATCCTATCCCTGTCCCCTCAACATTTCTAGAAAAGGTCTCATCTATTTGTCTAAATTCTTCAAAGATTACTTGTTGCTTATCTTCTTTCATTCCAATACCGGTATCCTTTACAGAAATAATTACATTATCGCCTTCCTCACCAAGAGAAGTCGAAACCGTTATTGTATCACCTTGATCTGTAAATTTCACCGCGTTTGAGAGAAGATTTAATAAAATTCGTTCGATCTTAATTGGATCACAAGCTATAATCTTTTCTTCTATATCTAAATTAACTTTTAACACTTTTCCATTACTTTCGATATAGTCTTTGACTGAATCACTTACTCTTTTAACTACATTAATAATATTAATATTCTGTAATTTAAGGTTGAAAGCACCTATATCAATCTTAGTTATATCTAAAATATTATTTGCTAACCTTAAAAGCCGATTAGCATTCTGTTTAATTGTCTTTGTATACTTAGTTAAATTATCTTGATGCTCTTGGTTTAAATTCTTCTCTTGATACAGATTTAACATTTGAAGAGAAGAAAAAATTAGGTTTAATGGTGTCTTTAATTCATGGGACATATTAGCAAAAAATTTAGTCTTTAATTTATTATACTCTAATTCTTCTTTTTTGCGCTCTAGTTTCTTTTCGTTTCTTTTTCGCTTTAAGAACTCTTGATTTTGCTTAACTAAAGCTGTTTTCAATTCTTTCTGGCTTTTTCGTAGATCATTCTCATACTGCCTTCTTTGATAGATAATCCCTAAAATATTGCCAACCGCTTCAAGATTCTTAATTTTATTAGGATTTAAAAGCCCTTCTTGTTTATCATTTAATTGAAGCGTGCCGATAGTTTCATTTTCTGTACGAATAGGTACTATAGCAATTGTTTTATAGCCTTCATTAGCACAATGTGCCCTTGCCGAAGATGGTAAATCGTCTTTAAATTTAGCTACGAGTTCTGAAGTGCTATTTGTGAAGAAGCTGCCGTGCTCATTATAAAAAGGCAAAGATGGATTAGTCTCTTCATTTAATACAGCACCACATAAACAAGCTAATTTTATATCATTATTACAATCTCTTATGACTCCTCTCGACTGGTCACTCACAAATAAGCTATTCTCTTTTTCAATGAAGGAATTAGAAAAACCTAAATGATAATGATAAGGGAAGTTCTCTCCTTGCTTAAATCGAATACCAACTGCTCCGAATCCAGTATGCTCTTTTACTAAATTAATCATTCTTTCTAAGATATCTTCATCTTCATCAATATTAAGCAAAGATAATAGCTCAATAACTAACTTATTATAAATATCTCTTTCAAGACCGCTTTCTTTAAAATTCTCCATATGGAACATCCCTTTCATACATATTCATTTGTCATTTAATCTAATATTTCGATATATATCCTATAAATCCCTCCATATTAACAATGATTTATATTCTTTTTCGCATCAACTACATAAATCATTATTTTGATTAATATTTAACCTAGTTAAATGTATACCAATAGAAATAGTTTCAACGATAAGTTCACACCAATTATAAAAATCTTGCTTTTTGAACGAATGTCCTAGCCAATCATCTGAGTGCATTCCTCTATTAATTAAGTATTCTTCACTCCCCTCCACATAAACGTATAGAGCATCATACAGTTTTTCAATATAATCAGACGTTTTATCGGGTAATACACCATTATTCCTTAATCTATAAAGAATACCTCCTTCACCCTTAATTGGTGGTATCTTATAGTTACCATTCTTCCACTTCTCAAAAAAGTCTAAATCATCGCAAAAATAAAGTGGTAAGATAAGGTCTTTCAAGAAATTTATCAAAACCTGACATGCTTGTTTGTAATATAGTTGAGTTGTTAGTTCTATAGAACATTTAAGATCAGATTCTGCTTCAAGAATATGTGTTATTGAAAAGAAGGCATCTTCTGATAATACCACTCCCATTACTCCATCCCAAGCTATAATATATTTTGCTGCCCAACCAAATATGGGGTCTTCTGAAAATTTAATAATTTCAGACTTATCTTCTGCTCCCCCTGAGAATAAAATATTATTCTGTTTAGCTACTTCCTTTAACTTTTTACTCCTATCTAAAAGTCTTTTTGTACCACGGTCATAAACTTTCTTGCCATAACTCATCTGATTTGCACTAATCTCTACTTGATTATCGATAATTATTGATTCATTCTTATCATGTAATCTGTAAAGAAACCTTAGTAGATCAGTACTATCATTCCACTCCTTAATAGGTTCTTTAGAAAAATCAAGATATTTATATAACACCTTAATCGGAATAACCTCTCCCATTTACCTTAACCTCCCTTTTTTATTATAATTTGTTTTATTATTTCGCTTTTAGTTCAAATTATGTTTATTCAGTTATAATGTTATACGCTTTTAACCTTTACAATAAATAAAAGCAAAGATTAGCCAAATAGCCACCTTTGCTCTTAAGACAATAATCTATTGAGTATTATTCTTTATAACGGTGCTAATTACCTTTAAAGCACACTTGATTAAACGCGTATAACCATGTAGTCACCACATTTAAGTTTGACCGTATCAGCCTTAAGTGCTTTAGCTATGTCCTGAGCTATTATTCTCTGCTCTTCTTCATTTTTAGCTAACAATGCTTGGGCTTTCCCACCTAAAACTCTTTTGGAATTCATTGTTATATAGGCTAAAATTTCATAATCTGGTTTCATAGTTGCCTCTCTACCCAATTTTATTCCCTCCCTATTAGATTAGTTTCCATTACACTATGACTCTTTTTAACATTCTCCAATAATGGCGTTTTCTTAATTGCCTCAATAAAAGCATCCGTATCTTTTATTATAGGAACAAGAGTAATAACTACTCTTCCTTGCTTATAATCCTTTCTGGTGAAACTATAACGTTTTACTCCCATAGCCCTAGTAGTTTCAAAGAGAGCTGCTTGTCGTTGCCCAAAATTATCAAGAGTTATTCTAAAATGTTCTTCCCGAGGATAAATAATAGCTGCTATACCTTCTTCTTGATACATCTTACTTGCATTTTCACTACCTAATAGATTGCTTACATAGATATCATTAACATATAGTTCTGAACCTTTAACTTGAACTTCAGCCATCTCAACATCAGCTATATCTCCAATTGTTTTCCCTTTTGAAAACCTTTTTAGTAAATATGTACTTATAGCACCTGCAATAACACCACTTACTACATTTACCCATATGATTTTATAATTAAGTAGTTGAATAGTTAAAGCAGTTAGAAATGAAACAACTAATGCAAAGTAATTTCTTGATTCAAACGTCTTAGCTATTCCATCAATATAAGCGTTTCCTCTGTAGGTATACTCTGTATTTTCTAAATCCTTAAGACTATCTCTTTCCATTTTTCTGATATCCCTAAACTGTTGGATAGCTAGAGAAAGAAATGTAACCGCCACAAAATTTTTAGTTAATAAAGCAGGAATTGCTACTGCCCCTAAGAAAGCCGCTATAATTGCAGTAACTATATGAATCAAATACCCATTAGGATAACTTGGATACTGCCGATAATCTTGTTTAAGAACAAGTAAACGAGCCGATGTACCTGTAATTACTGCAGTTGTTATCAATACTATATTTTGTTGTGATAAAAACTCTGTATTCATATTATTAATGCTCCTTAAAGTTACTTTTCTTATTATGATTTGATAACATCAATTTACATATTCATCTACAGTAATTAATTTATTAACTTTTTACATTAAAATCATCTGACTATCCATTTAATTATATAAAATTAACTTAAGTAAAAAGTATAAATAATAATAGAACATGACAAAATAAAATTAGTCATTGCAAATAGGAGGTGTGAGAAAATTAATTTTTATCAACAACAGATTAAAGATGTATTTAAAGAACTTAGTACTAGTCAGAAAGGTATTTCTGAAAAGGAGGCTAAAAAGAGATTAAAAAAATACGGTGAGAATAAGCTAGAAGTCTCTCAAGGTACACCAAAATGGCTCTTGTTCTTATTACAGTTTAAAGATGTATTAACTATAATGTTAGTAGTAGCTGCTGGAATGTCTTTGCTAATCCAGAATTATCGTGATGCTATTGTAATGTTAGCAATAGTTGTTATTAATGTAGTAATTGGATTCTTTCAAGAGTTTAAAGCTGAAAAGATAATGTCTTCTCTAAAAAAGTTAATCCAATCTCCTGCTAAAGTTTATAGAGATGGAGGGCTCAAAGAAATAGAGCAAAAAAACCTAGTCCCTGGTGACGTAATTAGTCTAGAGGAAGGGGATAAAGTCCCTGCGGATATAAGAATAATAGAATCTAATAATCTTAGAACAAATGAGGTAGCATTAACAGGAGAATCAATGCCACAAGAAAAGCAAAGTGATCCAATTAATGAAGAAAGTCCTCTTGGCGATCGTAGTAATATGGCTTATATGGGCACTAATGTTGCTTCTGGATCAGCTAAAGGCGTAGTCGTATCTACGGGTACAGAGACTGAAATGGGTAAGATTGCTTCTTTGACACAGGAAGAAGAGAAATCTGAATCACCTTTACAGGAGGAATTAGGAGTAGTTGCTAATCAATTAGCAATCCTTGCTATTATAATAGGTATCTTACTATTTGGAGTCAGTATTTATCGAGGGCTAAATCTGTATTATGCCCTGATTTATGGTCTAGGTGTAACCGTTGCTATTGTCCCCCAAGCATTACCGATGCAGGTTACCGTTTCTCTTTCTCAAGGAGTAGCTAGGATGTCTGAAAAAAATGCCATAGTTAAGAAACTTTCTTCTGTTGAAACGCTTGGGTCCACAAATGTAATATCTACAGATAAGACCGGTACTTTGACTAAAAATGAGATGACCGTTAAGACTGTCTGGTTCAATGATCAAGAATATAAAATTACTGGACTTGGCTATGAACCAGAAGGAGATATACTACATCAAGATGACTCTCCGGTTGATGAAGAAGAAAAAGAAGAATTAGAAGTTATGTTTGATGCTGCAACTATGTCTTCCAATGCCGAAGTTCATCCTCCTGATGATGATCATACCGGTTGGTACCCTATCGGAGACCCTACTGAAGCAGCTTTAATAACTTTATCTACTAAACTAGGCATCCGATCTCCTAAAGAGGACGAAGAAAACCCTGAAATTCATGAATTTAGCTTTGATTCGGAACGTAAGAGAATGAGTTCTATAAGAGAGTTTGAAGATAGTAAAGTTCTAACTATGAAGGGAGCTTTAAATAGTGTACTTTCAATAGCAAAATATATCTATAAGAACGGTGAAAAAGTAGAGATCACTGAGCAGGATAAAAAGAAATTAAATGATATAAATGAAAAGTATTCAAATCAAGCTCTGCGAGTTTTAGCCGTTGCCCATCGTGAGCTTGGACCTGATGAGACTGATTATGAGATAGATAAGATCGAACGAGATGTTGTCTTCTTAGGATTAGTAGCTATGATTGATCCGCCTAAGGAAGGAGTAAAAGAAGCTATTGCCGATGCTCATCAAGCCCATATCGACACCTATATCATGACCGGTGACCATGCTATAACAGCTAAAGCCATAGCAGAAGAAATTAATCTAGGCGGTGATAAAGAAGCACCAGTAATCACCAATCAAAAATTAGAAGAATTGTCTGATGAAAAATTAAAACAAAAAATGAAAGAGAATAGATCTTTAGTCTTTTCTCGTGTTTCTCCAGAAAATAAATTAAGAATTGTACAAAATCTAAAGGAAGAAGATAAGATTGTAGCAGTAACAGGAGATGGTGTCAATGATGCGCCAGCACTAAAGAGTGCTCATATCGGTGTTGCTATGGGACAGATGGGAACTGATGTATCGAAAGAAACAGCAGAAATGATTTTGCTAGATGATAGTTATCCGACTCTAGTTCATGCTATTAAAGAAGGTCGAACCATCTATAATAATCTTAAAAAGACAGTACTTGGAACTTTAACCAGTAATGCCGCTGAACTATTAATTGTACTATTAGGCTTAATTGGAGCAGTTTTATTAAATTGGCCAATACCGATACTAGCTATTCAAATACTTGCTATTGACTTATTAGCAGAGATTCTCCCCTTAACAGCATTAACCTTTGATCCTGGTTCTGAGGAATTAATGACTACTCCTCCCCGAGACCGAGATGAGCATATTATTAATCAAAGTAGTGCTATTGAAGTAAGTTTTTTAGGTATTATGATGGGAGGATTAGCTTTTATAAATTATGCTCTTTTTGTCAGTAATATTGGAGGAGTATTCACTAATAATCATGCCTTATATCCTCGGGCTACCACTATAACCTATTTAACTATTGTTATTTGTCAGTTATTGAATATACTTTCACGACGTTATAAGTTTACCAGCCTTTTTAATAAAAACTTTTTTAATAATAAGAAGATGCTCTATTCAATTGTTATTTCCATTGGGTTAGTATTATCCGTTGTTTATGTCCCAGGCCTTAACTCTTATATGGATTTTGCTCCACTGCCGGCAGTGGATTGGCTGAGGATACTAATAGCTGGTGGAATCTTTTTGCTATCTTTTGAAGGAATAAAGTGGTATAAAAGAAAGAGGGCTTTTGGCGAAAAAAGATCAACTAATAAAAAAGGAATTGAAAATTTAAAACCACAAGTTAATTTAGAAACAAGTGAAGAATTAGTTCCTAAGAAAGATGATATAAAAGAAGAAACAACTGAGGATGAATCTTGATTTAAAAGTCAATTAAAGCCCCTCAATCTAGCTTTAACACAAGATTGAGGGGTAAATCAATTACCATTAAACTTGTAGCGCAACCTCTACATTGAATTATCAATTAAACAGGGAAAGAATAAGAGATAAATCATAAGTTGAAATTTTAATATAAATATCTACACAACTGCATTGATAATTAATCCCCCAATAAGAATCGCAATAAAGAGATAGACAACCTTCCTTTTCAATGAAGTGCTACCTTCCATATTCATATCATTAGATTCGCTACTGTGCATTTCTACATATCCTTTTTTAAGATAGATTAACCAGCCTGCAAGAAGAACAAACAATATGTTAAAATAGAAGGTATAATCAATTTTAAATCGTGCTACTTCATTTATAACTTTGCTACAAAACCTGCAATTGTAAAACCAATCAGAATTTCTTCCCAGACCATCTTCCACTCATTCACAAAACTATTACCAACCATTCTCCATCCTTTTTTACTCTTGATTCTTTTTTTCCAGTCAAAATCTTTTTCAATTTCAGGACCTTCTTTCTTTACTTTTTCTCGTGCTTCCTTTAACCATTTATCAGGATAACTTACCTTAATTAAAATACTACTGATAGTTACCAAAACAAGACCACCAATAATTTCTGCAAATAAAAATTGCCACCGTAAAAAGATTAGTATAAGAGTACCAATTAAAATATGCACTCATTCCCGGGAATCAATAAAACTACTGGTTTAGCCCCTGTAGCAATTATTAACTTATCATATTCATAATATCCATTCAAATCTAAATTAAGATTAATATATCTTATTAATTTTTCTTCAGGAATAATTTTAATTGCTTTATGTTATCTTCTTATAAGACCAATAAGAATAGACAACACTACCACTAGCTGCTATCGCTACCGAAATACCAAGATAGTATGCATTGCTAGTCAACAAAGTTCCAATTAAACTGACTATACCTGCGACCATAAAAAGCTTTCCTCCAAAACGATGAGTTCGATTCCATACCTCTTCATTTGCTAACGTCCAGGGAGTCTTGATTCCTAAGGACCAGTTACGTTTAAAAGTAGGTGTATAATTACCGAAGATAATCATTAATAATGACATTAAAATAAATATAGTCTTATTTACGTTCTCAATATAACCTAATGTTACTAAAACTGGTATTGAATTAATAACTACAAAAAATGTAATCATAATATCTCTAATTAACTTATAAATTTTATTAAATCGTTGATAATTTTCTTTTAAAGGGTCAATTGAAGCCAGTACATAAAAACCAATATAAATTGCTAAACCAATTATTAAACCTATGAATGCACCCAAAGGCTTATTCATATAATTATCTACTTCCCCATGTAAGTTCCAATGAATAGGTAGCTTAGCAGGTAGCTCTGGATAATTCCAAATAACAGCTAATATCCCTATTAGTAAAATAATTAAAGAGTAGATATCCCTTTTCCAATTAAACATCTTCATTATCATCATCCTCCTCTTTAAATAGTCCCATAAACCCATTAAGGATCTCTTGAAAAACAGTCATCTTCAAAGAATAATAAATATTCTGCCCCTCCCTTCTAGCATCAACCAAATCAGCATTCTTTAATATTTTAAGATGATGCGAAATTGAAGGTTTACTAATGTTAAATTCTTCGGCTATCTCTCCAGCTGTTAAATCTTTTTCCTTAAGTAGGATTAAGATCTTACGACGATTATTATCTGCCAATGCTTTAAAAGTCTGATCAAAGTTTAGTGTCATATTATTCACTCCTTCATTAGATATTTAGATAATTATCTAAATATATAATATAATTATAGCACTATCTATTTTATTTTGCAAGTAATTAACATTCAAAAGTCAATAAAACCAGCCCGAAAGCTGGCTTGAAAATAATTATTATACTGTTATATATTTAACTGATTTCCATTAATCCTCAACTACTCTTGTTTTTCCTTATAATTCGGTATTGTAGTAGCCTTTAATCTATATCTCCTGCCTAAATACGGTAACTTTTCTCCACTCATAAATTCCTTAGGAACTGGCTTAGGCTTAACTTCATTTAGCTTTTCTTGTTTTTCTAAAATCCATCCTGCCTTTTTCTTAACTAATTCTTTAATCCTATTGGACGATAAATTTTCTGGTGACCTAATGAGTACTCCTTTTTCTGGATTCACTTCAAATCCTATTGTCTTTCTACTGCTTCTAATTACTTCGTATTCGATTGTACTATTACCAAATTGAATAACTTCCATTACTGTCACTCCTAGCTATTACAATAGTTTTGACCTGAATTCTAGCTGGTCTGATCTCGTTGACTGCCTTATTTAAGTTATTAGCTGAAATCCAAGGATTAATCCGTTTAATGGCAGCTCGTAATCTATCTAGTAATAAGACTTCATGCTCTGATTCTCTAATAGGCATTTCATCAGCTTGATTAGCATCATAGACTTGATAACCTAGTTTATTAAATAAGTCTAAAGCTCTTTTTTCTACTCAATGATATTCATCCCAATTTCTAGCCATAGTCTTTCCTCCAATCACTAAATTCATTTTCCCTTCTAGCAAAAGACCAGCCCGAAGGCTGGTTTATAAAAGTGGTTACTCTACTTTAGCCAAAATAAATTCTTTAATGATAATAGCATCTTTTATGGTTAACTCCATATCTTCTAAATTCAATTCAAAATGAAATGGATATCTAACATTGACTCCATAATCAGTTAATCGTAAACATTCATCTTCAATCTTTAAGAAATCCTTGTCATACTCTTTACACTTTTTATTTAAAACAATTAAATCATGAGTTCTGATTAGCTTTTCATTTTGAAGAGCCATATAACCTTTTAAGTACTTTTCTGCACTCTGTTGACAATGATAACAAATTATTTCTAATGGTGTTGGATGCATATCTTTTAAGAATTGAGCAGAATTCAAATCTTTCTCTGCTATTGCAAACCATTCCTGTACTATATCCTTTTTATCCATATAAATCAGACCCTTCTTCCATAATCTGATGTTCAAAGCTATTCTCTAAGTTAGCTTTTTGATAAAATTCATCTTCTTTATATACCAATAAATCAAGTGGATAGTCTGTCACCGATGATAAATTTTTTCTAATTTCTCGCATAATATCTAATTTTCTTTTCTTTTCATTGGTTATAATACATAAATCAATATCGCTTTCTTCATCTGAATTACCAGTGGCATACGACCCAAATAAAATTATCTTCTTGGTATCTATTATCTGTGATATCTTATTAGTTAATAACCTCAACTCCGTTTCAGAAATCATATTACCACCTTCTTCCCAGATTATAGTTTTATTATACCATATTTTTATTTTGAGGTAAACTTTGTTAGATCAGGGCACAGTTTGTAGATAACAGATTACAGTTTTAAGTACCATTCTCTCTCATCTGTTATCTGATTTTGTCATATTAAATCTAAATATAAATCTAAGCTTCTATTGGACGCTTCGACTATTAATTTAATAAAATCATTATAATCTTCTGTTATATGAGCTTTATCTAAAGCTTCATAATATCTTACTCTATCTTCATTTTTAATAATCACTATTGGATAATCATCCTTCATAAGTTCGAAATTTAGTAAAACCCTTGCAGTTCTGCCATTTCCGTCTATAAAAGGATGAATTTTAACTAAATCTGTATGCAATTTGGCTGCTCTTTCAACCGAATGTAAATCTTGTCCGGCTTCATAATACCAATTAATTAACTCCTCCATTTGTTCTGAAATCTTTATAGGATTCGGTGGAATATGTTCTGCACCACTTATAACTACTTTCTCTTTTCTATATCTTCTTGCATTTTCATCATCTATTCCTTTCAATATTATCTGCAATTTAGTTGCAAACTTTATACTCAAAGTCGCACACTTTATGAATCCCTACACTAAATATCTAATTCCACATCATTAGCTAAATCAGCATTAGTCATGATAAACTCTCTCCTTAAACGTGCTTTAGACCCCATCAAGCGAGTAAAGATATCATCAGCTTCTCGCTCATCTTCAATCTTAACTTGTTGTAACTTGCGATTCTCTGGATTCATAGTCGTATTCCAAAGTTGCCGCGGATTCATCTCACCTAAACCCTTGTAGCGCTGTATCTGTACCTTATCCCTATCCAAATCAGCAATATAGTTCTGTAGTTGATGCTCTGTATATAGATATTTCTCATCACCCTTATAAGTGACCTTATATAAAGGTGGCTGAGCAATATAGACATGTCCATTTGCGATTAATTCTGGCATATAACGATAGAATAATGTCAAAATCAAAGTACAGATATGAGCACCATCTACGTCAGCATCGGTCATAATTATAATCTTATCATAACGAAGCTTACTTATATCAAACTCTTCACCAATGCCTGTCCCTAAAGCAGTGATAATCGTCACAATTTCTTTATTACTAATAATCTTATTTAATCGCGCCCGTTCTACATTCATAATCTTACCCTTTAACGGTAGGATTGCTTGAAACTTTCGATTTCTACCCTGCTTAGCTGAACCACCAGCCGAATCCCCCTCTACTAGATAGATCTCTGACTCTTCTTTCTTTCTGCTACTACAATCAGATAACTTACCAGGTAGTGAGCTACTACTTAATGCTCCTTTTCGTCTAGTTAATTCTTTCGCTTTCTTAGCTGCTCTTCTAGCTCTAACTGCTTCTAAGGCCTTATTAACTACTTTTTTAGCTATTTCAGAATTTCTATCCAAATAATAGCTTAAGTACTCATAAACAGTACTTTCTACTATACTTCGAATCTCACTATTGCCTAATTTAGTCTTAGTTTGACCTTCAAATTGTGGCTCTTTTAGCTTAACATTAACTACCGCTGTTAGCCCCTCACGAATATCACGTCCAGATAATTTAGGGTCTTTCTTATTTAAAAGATTATTCTCTTTAGCATAATTATTAAAAACTTTAGTTAAAGCAGTCTTAAAACCAGTCAAATGATAACCGCCATCATGAGTATTAATATTATTAGCAAAAGTATAGATTCGTTCATTATAACTCTTATTATACTGAATTGCGACCTCCACATAGGTATCATCGACTTCTTCTTCTAAATAGACAATATCCTTATGGAGAACATCTCTATCTTTATTTAAAAATTCGATAAAGGCCTCTAATCCTCCATCATATTGATAAGTAACCGCATCTTCTAAACCCTCTCGTTCATCTATTAAAACAATCTTTAGTCCTTTATTTAGAAAAGCCGATTCCTGAAAACGATTAGCTAAAGTATCAAACTTAAACTCTAAAACATCGAAAATTTCAGGGTCAGGCTTAAATTCTATCTTAGTTCCGGTCTTAGTAGTCCGCTTTCCTTTTTCAAATTCTGTCACCGGTTTGCCACGTTCATACTTTTGGGTATAAGTATAACCATCACGATAGATCTCTAATTTTAACCATTTAGAAAGGGCATTAACTACCGAAATACCAACTCCGTGTAAACCACCGGAAACTTGATAGCCACCGTTACCAAATTTCCCCCCAGCATGCAAAGTAGTTAATACTAGTTGTGCTGCTGGTAACCCTTTCTTAGGATGGACATCTACCGGAATACCTCTTCCATAGTCTTGTACAGCAATTGTATTCCCTTCCTTAATCTTAACCTCAATCTCTTGACCATGTCCAGCCAAAAATTCATCGATACTATTATCTACTACTTCCCAAACCAAATGATGTAAGCCTTTAATACCGGTACTACCGATATACATTCCTGGCCTCTTTCTTACTGCTTCTAATCCTTCTAAAACTTGAATCTGTTCTGCATTATAATTTACTTCTGTTTGTACAGTCATTGTCAACCACCTTCCTATTGAACCGTTATTATTATACCAAAGATTTAGATAGAATACCAGTCTTTCAAATTAAACAAAAGAATTATAAAATATTTTTGAACTAATAATAACATCAATATATCACTTAGTTATTTATTAATAATCTTTAAGTTAGTATTTTAAATTAACACCTTCATTTAAATCATTACAACATAGAACTCTTAATTTCCTTTATAAAATCAAAAGTATGTTAACTAATCCTATACATATGAACCTTCTTGCTATTATAAGAATAGTAACATAATCTAAATTGAATGCATAATATATATAAACCTTAAAACCAAAGGGGTGATTCTATTGTCAACAGATAATAACACTAAGTGCACACCATTAACTACTAAAAAGTGTCCCGTTAAACAAGATTTATGTGTCGAATTCGATTTAGTAGTCACAGCCAAATGTGATAATATAAAGATTAAATGCAAACCATGTGATTGCTAGACAGAATACATTAATTCTATCGAGTGTAGGTTCTTCCCTACACTCGAATTTTATGAAAACAGGAGGAAAGATTATGTCTAATGAGGTTACTACAACCTTTCACTGCAAGCAAAATATTGTGCTTGAATCTTCCGAGCCAATTGATCCACAGGATATTTCAGTCAATATCGGTTCAGATAATAAATCTAAAACCACTAACTCACAACCTAACTTCTTAGCTTTAGCTATTCTTTGGGCTCATTTTGAAGCTTATGAACAGGGAGTTCTAAAAGTAGATTCACCTGTTCCTTGGGAAATAATACATACAAATGCTGATCTATCATTTCCTAACCAAGAACTTTGGCTTCAATTTTTAGAAAATATTATAACTGATGCCAGCTGGACTAACTGGATTCAAAATCCATTAGAATTACGCAAACGAAGTATTGAAGCTTATAATAAAATAAGATCTGATGATAAAGTAGAAACTGATAATAGTATTGAAAAATCCGAAAGTTTCTCTATCAAACAACCTTTAAGCATTGAACTTGAACTCAATATTCAAGCAGAAACTGAAAATTTGTCTGTTACTTGCTTATCTAATTCTAATAATCAAAAATAGGAGGGAAAATCATGTCTAATGAGGTTACTACAACCTTTCATTGTAAGCAAAATATTGTACTTGAATCCTCCAAGCCAATCAACCCACAAGATATTTCAGTCAATATCGGTTCAGATAATAAATCTAAAACCACTAGTTCTGAGCCTAACTCCTTAGCTCTAGCTATTCTCTGGGCTCACTTTCAAGCATGTGACCAAGGGTCATTAACAATAAATCCTTTTGCTCCATGGAAAGAAATTAATAATGATAAATGGAGGAAGTTTTTAAACCACTTAATAACTGACTCCACCTGGAAAGATTGGATTCAAAATCCTGAGAAGATTAAACATAAAACCTTTAAAGCTTACCAAAAGCTTTAAAGGTTTTATGTTCTTCAAATATTTATCTTTAAATTACAAAAGGCGCTTGAAGAATACAAGATTTTCATGTATGATTTTATATATATTGATATTCTCAAGAT
>Ga0247721_100339_pt1 | contig 16464 bp, 24 predicted proteins | sample MSEWel2017_08_16_FD_189089 | JGI IMG/M metagenome (GOLD analysis project Ga0247721, IMG submission 189089) | Subsurface sediment microbial communities from gas well in West Virginia, United States - MSEEL Well Study Marcellus 3H_2017_08_16 | ecosystem: Environmental > Terrestrial > Deep...
ATTATATATACTTATTGTGTAACTTAGAGTAAAAAACTTCGTAAAAGAATCATTTTCCGAAATTATTGCAAAAGTGCTGTAATCCCTTTCATATCATAGGTTTATAGCTGTTTTTAGTCAATTTTAATTTATTTTTTATACCCTAATTTTTCCTTAAATATCCTCTTTTTGTTATCTATTTCTAAATTATAGCAATAAAAAGCTATTTCCTCCCCGAAATGAATTTCAAGTAAATATTAGACCATTGGCAGCTGAACAAATTAATTTTAAGGGTATGTATAAAACACGCACCCCTTTAGCACAATTTTGGGCGAAAGTTTTACCTGTTCAATTGTAAAACTACCAAAATGAGCATAGGCAGAAAAGTTTAGATTAACTTTTTACTGCCTCAGGTAGAATTATTAATCAGCTACCGCTATCTGTGGCCAGAATAACGAATCACTTAAAAAAATGTTTTATTTTGTCGAATAGGCTCTTATCCTGCTTTTTCTCCACTCGGTCCAATTTCTCATATAATTTATTGATCAACTCGTTTTGTTGCTGCAGCTGTTTGTTTTGCTGCTTAAACTGCTCACTTACTTTATTAAGTGCATCATCTATCATTTCTTTATTTTTCGACTCAGTGGCCTCAATAAGTTCATTGATAAATTGCTCTTTTCCTATTGGCTTTGAAACTTCTCTGATATTCACTGAGTCTTTTTGCATTTTTGCCTGCTCATTCAGTCTCTCTGCTAGATCGTCCAGTGCTTTTTCTGTTGTGATCCATCTTTCTCCATACTGAAAAGGTCTTTTTTCTGCCTCCAATTCGCCTGAAAGTATTCTTTTTCTTATCCAGGACTCACTTTTTCCATAGTATTCAGCAGCTGCCTTGATAGTTAATTCCTCCATTTTTAACCCTCCTTTTCCTCCTTATGCTTATTATTAGTCAATAATACCTGTAATTCCTGCATAAACAAGTAAAGTGCCCGATTTTTATTCGGACACCAGCAAGAGGGTAGTTATTATTATGACCATATTTATTTTAAAGGGCAATATAACACCCTATGCTTAAAATGCTTTAATACCTGTCATTCTCTGCTATTACAGAGGCTCTATAAGGCAAAAGTTTTTCTAAGATGGGTAAATCTACATACTTTTTATTTCTCTGACCTCTCTCAGTCCAAATATTTCTTGAATTCTGACTTGATTGCGTTAATATCCCTTTTTACAGTGCTGACACTATAACCAATTTCACTTGCTATTCGATAATATTCGTGCTCTTTCTCAAAATACAGCTCCAAAACTTTCTGTTTTCTCTCAGATAATGAATTTTTAATTATGTTATAAGATTTAATTTGAGCCTCCAGCTCTGAATTATCTTTCCCCTGGCATTCTAAAAGCTCTTTTTTTGTCTTTAAATCTGTGTAATTTTCTAAGATTTCAATCGCATTCATCAAAAATCCTCCTAATTACAGTGCTTAATTCTTTTAAAACCTGACTTAATATCACTCTTGATTTGCTGTAACCAAAACTTGCTGCACTCACTATCTCTGTTTTAGTGGCCTGAATAAGTCCTAAATCGGCTTTTAATAGGTCAATGACTTCCTGATCATACTTTTCCAGCTGTTTTTTAATACCTTCTCTCAGTTCAACATGCTTTTTATAAATTCTTTTCCTGGTTAATCTAATATCAGCCAAATGAATTGCCCTTGAAGCCGTAAAATCAGCATGACCAGTGCTATTACTTGACCTCCCAGGTGTCAGATTAACAGCGTTTACCGTGCAATAATAGTCCTCAGGGAATTCCCTTTCAACCAGCCTCTTAAGCCGTCTAATTGATTTTTCCAACTCACCACTAAAATAGCATTTTAAATGGTCAGCCACATCTGCATGATTTGTCAGTTCCTCCTGCATATAATCACATCTCTTTTTATTTAAGATTTATGCTATCTATCAGTAAAAAGAGGGGATTTCTCCCCTCGCGATTTTCTTTTAACTACTGGCTAAAGATGCCGTGGCCTCTCCGTCAAAATATTTTTCAATTTCTTTTCTGACATCAATAGCAGTCTGCTTGCTATCCCCAGAGTCCTGAACAATAATTTCAATCTTATCCACTTTTTTCACTGACCTTTGCTGCTGAGAATTGCTGTTATTATAATTATTCGTGGTTACAGACTTACTATTTCCAAAACCACTGTCAGATATACCTGTCATCGGGTTATAATCTTTAACAATAGTTTTAGGCTCAGCAATCATTGACTCATTCCACATGCTGCTTAATGGTCCAGTAACTTGCTCTCTGGACTTATCGACACCTTTTCCAATGGTTTGAGTGAGTCCTGGTCCTACCCTGTCTAACTGGCTCAATGGTCCCACTTTCGCGGGTGATTGAGGCAGATAGTCCATTACTTTCTTAGCCATTCCCTGCATCCAGCCTGGCAGTTTATCCATAGCATTTTCAATAGCAGTCTTTAAAGCAGATCCAAAATCTATATTGCTTAATTTACTTTTTATTCTAGCTGACCACTCATCAATCTTTGCTATTGGATCAGGTAAATCAGGTATATCAGGAAATTTAAAAGGATTCAGGCCAGCCACAAACTCTTTACCCTTATTCCAAACCCCTTTGACTGCTCCCACCAAATCAGGCAGTGTAGGTAGTTTTAAGGCAGGCAGTTCTAACCCTGTTTTGTCCTTTATGAATTGCCTTCCAGCCTCGTAAATCTTATTTATTATATCTGGGAGATTGACTGCAGGAACTAAGAATCTAACTACTGTCAGCGGATTCTCTTTTACCCATTGAACAGCCTCATTAAATTTATTCTTTATTCCAGCAGCTATATCTGGCAGGCTCGGCATGTCAACATCAGGCAGCAGGTTAATAAATTTCTCTTTTATCCAGCTGACACCAGCTGAAAGAGTATCAATAAACGAATTCCAGGTATTGGTTAGAAACGCACTCACTGTATCCCAATTTTTATACAAAGTATAGAGTGCAGCACCTAAAGCAGCAATCCCTATCACTACCCAAGTTATAGGGTTAGCCAACAGTGCAGCTGTAAATGATAATGTTGCCGTAATCGCTGAACCTATTGCTCCAACAAAGGTAGTTGCTGCAGTCCAGGCAGCCCCAGCTACCGAAGTAGCAAAACTTGCCACACCAACAACAGCTTTAGTAATTAAAGCCTTCCAAAAAGCGAATGAGGCCGTTATAGCAGTCCAAATTCCACTTGCAAAGGAGGTTAAGGCTATTTTACCCTTTACAAATAAACTTGTAGCGAACGCTCCGACTGCTGGCATTGCTGTAGAATATATTGCAGGTGCAAAAAATGCCGTTATTACTCCAGCTACAGCCAATACCTCATTTTTATATTCTTTGGTGAAGTCTATCAGTGGACTTAAAACAGCCTCTCCACCATTTAAACCAACCCACAAGTCTTCCAATAAAAGAACTAGGCCTGTTACTGCACCAGCTATAGCAAAACCCTGAATGCTAAATATAGCAGCTATTGCAGGCCAAACAGAGCTTACCATTCCGATTGCTGCAGCTATTCCAGTTATCGCAACACCAATAGTGAAAAATCTGGCTGCTGCCGTGAGCTTCTCGCTCTGTTCTATTCTATCTAAAAAATCATTAACTACTATTAGTCCCTCTGTGAATCTCGGTATGAAATTAAAACCCATTGCGATCGAAACATCTCGAATAGTTCCCTTGAATCTCTGAACCTGATTATTCCATTCCATTGCAGTCCTTGTTGCATCGCCTATTGAATCTTGAGATTGAGCAATTATTTCTTGGTATCTAATTTGCATTTTCGATAAGCTGTCTAGTTGAGCAAAGTTTTCCTTAAAACCCATTGCTGCAGCTCTAGCATTAAGATTCTCTTCATTGAGCTGAGCACCTAACATTCTAACCGCTTCGTGGTTTCCAACTAAAGCTGACTGCATTCCTCTGGCCGCTTCTGCTGTACCAACATTGTTGAAGGAACCTAAGTCAGCTGCTAAAGTAACCATATCTTTGGAAAGTGCAGCTGCTTCATCTCTGGCAAGTCCCATTGGTACCAGAACATCTTGAAAGCTGTTGAGCCAGTCCATTGTCGCATATTTTGAACGCCCAATCTGATTTGAATATTTATCAGCCCAATCTTTCGTTTGATCAGACACCTCACCAAATACAACATTGAATTTATTAACTGTTTCCCTGGCATCACCAGCACTGAACACCGATTTTCCTATAGCAGCTATCCCCGCACCAGCTATCAATCCTAACTGGTATCGATATCTTTCAAGTAATGCAATCCCTCGACCCATTGCTCTTTTAACCCCACCGAAAGCATTGGACATAGCTCGGCCAGCAGTATATGCTTTTCTCTCTAAGGCTCCCATTCTGTCAGTAGCCCTGACCACACTCTGCTTAAAATCATCAACTCGTCTATCGGCCTGAGTGAGTGGCCTGTCATTAATTCCGAATCCAACTTTGAAATGTAAACTTCTCTGTGAACCTCCTGTCATAACTAAACACCTCTCTGTAATCTATTAAGGCTCAAAGTCAAAATACATTATCTTTTCACCGTCAATAGTTTCCTCTTTTATCGACAAACCAATAAATTTCAATGTCTCATTAAATAATTCTTCCTGCACTTCTTCATCAGCTGGCAGATCACCGTCAACTGCTTTATTCAGCAGCCTGTCAGAGAAATCTTTTAAATCATACGAACCGAAGTTTTCGCCTTTGTGCTTTAATTCATCGTCTAATTTTATGACCCATCTGGCACCAGGGTTTTTGATTAAGTAATCTTTTCCCTTAACCTTTACCTGTTTAGACTCGATAACAATCACCTCCTTTACTTTCAAATGTCAACATATGTAAACATTCCCACGCATGTTGTCGTGTTACCAAACTCTTTATAATTTTTATTCAATCTCAGGTTTTTTCAGGTATCCAATGTAAGCTTTTGTAAGTCTCTCAATGTGAAGTTTTGTTAAGTTTTAGTCTCGCACGCATAACCGTGTCAGCAAACTCTCTCTTTTTTAAGGCCTCGGGAAACTCCGACTATTATTTATTTTGGTCCGACGAATTTCGTCGCTCCAAACTCTCGGCAATTTTTCCCTATCTCTGTACGAATATCGTTCCAACCATCAGCTGTACGAATTTTACCTGTCTGAAATACCATTTAAGTCCCTCAATTAAAACTAGGCACTAATAGGTCGGTTTGAAATTCTATCTGACCTTTAAAGGGGGTGGTTAATACCCTACGCCCTATGTTGAACTTAGGGTCTTATTTTAGGTATTCTCTAAGCCAATAATAAAAACTTCGATAAATGTAATCTCCTGCTATTTCGGGCTTTATGAACACAGTATCAAGGTCATAACGGTGTTTAAATGAATGCAGCGTGGCCAGAAAACTTTTTGGCTTATACTGGGTCCTGTAATTATGCTCAATAATATCCTCATACCCTGCTGCATTCTCTACCAGTAGAATTAATTTGCTCCCATTCGACCTGATTAACTCGTTCTCAAACTGAGTTCTATCGTGAGTAAAATTATTGCTTAACTCAGTCAGGCTGGCTTTCCTCTCAATTGCTATCTGGTCCATAAAATAAATATCTCGCATGATTCCCAGCTTTTCATTAGCTGGCAGCATAAAACTGTAATCACCAAAATCAAGCTTTTTGTTTTTATGATCTATGCATTTACTATCGAAATATCCCTGAATATGAGTGTTGGCCTGCTCCCTGGTGTCAATGAGAATCGTCAAACTCTTTAAAAGTTCTTTCATTTCGCCTTTAGTGTAGCGATAAGCTAATTTAGTTGCTAACATCTGCTGCCTCCTAACTGTATTTTTCTATCTCGTCTAAATAATCACCAATATCAGTGATAACTTCCCTCGCTTCATGAGTGAAAACGCTGCCTCTTTCTGCTTCCAGTGCTTCAACAAAGGTCAATGCGGTTTCAATTTTGCTTTTTGTCTCACTGATCAGCCTCTTTCTCTGATTTGGTTCAGCTCGATCTTTATAATATTCGCTGATTTTAGACAACAACTCTGACATTTCGTGATTACTGGCATTATTTTGCCGTTTGACATTATCAATATCTTTAAGTAATTTAGCGAATCCCCTCATTTGATCACCTCATAAAATTTTTTATTGCTTTAAATAATTCACGGGTCCTCTGACTTTCTGATCATGAAAATCTTGAAAATACACTATCTCTGGGTACCAAATCATATTTATCGCCCCAGTTGCACCTTCTCTTTGCTTTGCTACCAACAATTCTGCATCATCCTGAACTTTGGGCTCATCAATCCCCTTTTCTTTACACTCATAATATTGAGGCCTATGCACAAAGAAAACGCTATCAGCCTTCTCTTCTATCTCCCCACTATCACGAAGATCACTCAGTTGAGGCCGTTTATTCCCCCTCCCTTTAAAATCTCTATTAATTTGGTGCAGCAGCATTATATGAACATCCAATTCAGCTGCCAAACTTCTTAATTCCCTTACAGCTTCAGCAGTTCCTTTATCGAATCTTCCACCTACTGAGCTGACATTTATTTCAGTTAAATAGTCAATAACAATAAATTTCAATTCACCATTGTAAATATTGTCAGCTTTTCTAGCAATTGATTTAATATCATTGACTGTCAGTCCTCTTCTATCAGTAATCTTTAAAGGTTTATCATGCAGCCAATTTCTGGCTGTCTCAATCGCATTTCTCTGCTTTTGAACAACTTTATTTTCTTGATTGTTTTTTGTTTTATAATAATCATTTGCTTTTACTTTGGCCTCCTGAATCAGGATTCTATCCAATAGTTTAACTCGATCCATTTCTAAACTGATCATCAAGCTAGGAGTATCAGAAGTTTTTAAAATAGAGCCCAATAATCTTAAACTCATTGCAGTCTTACCCATTGAAGGCCGTCCAGCCAAAATGCTCAGGTGTTTTCTACTTAATCCCCCTCCAGTCATAGCATCTAAAGAATAAATTCCTGTCCTTATTTTTTCTGTTTCTTTGCCTTCTTGACGCTCCTGGAATCTTTCGAATGATTCATAAGCTACTGATTCAACATCATGAATTAATTTTTCTTCTAAATTTTCACTCGTGGCAGTAAAAACTTCATCTTGTATCTTAGACTTGAACTGATCCTGTTTTAATTCATTGTCAGTCAAGTAATTATAGGCTTTATTGAGAGAGTCTTTAATTCTCCTTCTCTCCCTGCATTCTTTTAAATTATGAATTATATCCTCCAGCTCCATTGGAGCCAGGTATTCACTCTCAATAATTTTTTCTATTTGACCCTGGCCAAACTCTTTAGAAGCAAACAGCATGACCTCGGTTTTGGCAATTTTACCTTTATCTAAATAATCGTCTTCCATTTTTTTATAAACAGCTTTATGCAGCTCATTACTAAACAATTCAGCGTTGGTTTCCTCCACATGCTCACCAAATAACTCGGGATTAGATAGTATTGAGGATAAAAACCCTTTTTCTAATGCTAAATTTTGAAAGATGTTTTGTTTATCCATAGTTTTCTACCCACTCTTCCTGCTTTTTCCTCATATCTTCCAACCTTTTTTGCTTTTCTGCTTCCTGATCAAAGTCAGTTTCTGGTCCTATATATTCTCTCCAGTGTTCATCTCTTCCGAAAAAAGTTTTAAATTGCTTTATATACTGCTCTTCAGTTCCATTTTTTTTGCATTCAGAGGAATAGTTTTTAGCAGCCAGCTCTAAATCTTCCTGAGGTATCCCCTTTCTTCTAGTTGCAGCCCATTTTCTCCAGTGAGCCTTCTTACTTCCTCTTTGACTGGGATAAAGATTATATATTTTCTCAAAAGCCTTTGGATAATCATAACGACCATTTTCCTTTTTGCTTATCGAAAACTCATCCCCAGGCTGACTGTCGGATTTTTCCGACGGTTTTTCTTTCTCTCTCTCTAACTCTATCTCTAACTCTGGTGTAGAAATGTCGTTCTTTTGTTGTACATTTGTAACAACATTTGTAACATCACCTTCAAGATCGCTGATATTTCCAGGACCTTCAGACTCTAATAATTCTTCTTTTTTCTCCTGAACTTGATTTCTATAAGCTCTAACCCTATCAGCTTCAGTTGACGATTTACCAATGAAATTTTGTATATCCATCATGTAAATCGCACCATTCGACAAAATCTCAATAAGGCCCATTTGCTGAAATAATACTAAAGCCTGCTTAACATCATTGACATTGTGATCAGTTATTGTAGCAATCATTTTCACATCATAAGGAATTGTGTCCTTGAAAACCAACAACCCTTCTCTTTTTAAAGATTTTAAGTACATTTTCAATAAAATATTACTGTATTTATAACCATTCTCCATGCTTTCTAAGACTTTTATTTCTTCACTATCAAAGAAATTTTCTTTTAATTTTAGATAATAATATTTTTTATTATCACTCATTTAAAATCACCCTGAACCTTGTTATTTCGGTAACTATCTGGTATAATTGATTTAATAGGATAAATCATTTGTTGCTTGCCAGCTCTAGGTCTTAGAGACTGGCTTTTTTCTTTTTTGTGCTGCATAAAAAATCATCTCCCTGAAAAATAATCATCAATTTCTGTTTAACCTGGATAGGTACTTTTGATTTCTTCAATTCCTTTTTCAATCCAGTAGGCTTTCACTTCGCTGATCAATGTATCCAATTGCTTTTCTGTCAGTATTTCTCGCAAAATAAAACTTCTTTTAAATAAGCTGCCTAACTTATCAGCTGCTAACTTATGAGATTTTATCATTCTCTCCTGATCATCACCTGTCAATTTGATTTGAATCCACTTTAAAAATGACAGTTTACGGGGAGCAAAGTAATTTTCTTTCTCGACCTTCTCAATCGAATCCTCAATAATTGTCCTGACCTCTCTGGTTACAGCTCTAAACTCACTAAAACTCAACTGACTGACATCAATTCCAAAATAAAGAGTAGGGTATCTGTCATTTATCTTTCTTTCACCACTGGAGCTTTTAGTATCCAACATATTCAGTCATTCTCCTTTCATTTCTGCACTATTTACAGCCTTCAATTCAATGCAGGTAGTTTTACACCCCTTAATCACCAACAGCTTAAATGAGCAAATATGAGCGTTTAAACTGCTGAATTTCATTTCTCCCCCTCATCTTCAGGAAACAGAACTTCTTCCTCCACTTCCAGAGCCTCGGATAATCTTTTCCTCCAACCTGGGAAAACTTTTCTCCCACCCGTCTCAATTTGGCTAATGTCATTTTGATAAATCTCTGTTATCTCTGCCAATTCAAGCTGAGTTAAGCCTTTTTTATTCCTAAATTCTCTTACTCTATTCACCAAATTCACCTCCACTTTTTATTTTTTACCTCCAGCTATTGCAACTTCTTACTTTATAGTCTATAATATAAAATAACGGTATTAAAGTTATTAAAACCGTCATTCTTGCAAAAAAAGAGGTGTTTATTATGTTTCGCACTAAAAAAATTGCTGGAACAAATGTTGATATTAATAGAATTGATAATAAAAACTTTGGTCCATATAAAATTTTAAAGTTTAAGGAGATCAAGCAGCTGTATCATAATTATTTAGTTGATTTTTATGATCAGTTACCAGATTGGGAGATAAAACAGACTGAAAAAGTTTCAAGTGTCTCTGAGGAAATAAAAAAATTAATGGATAATTTTGTGGAGAGTGTAGATAAAGATTACAATAATCTGACTGATGAAAGTCTCTTTATTGCTTCACCTAAAAAAATTAAAGAACACTGGTATAGTGGCAATGAGGGCTACAATCCTTACAATGAGGGTGGGAATGCTGCTGAAAATAAAATCTATCTTGATATAAATAAATTGAACCTCGATAATGATAATGAAATTATAGAATTCTGCAATAAATATGGTCCTCTGGGTGCAGATCATCACCCGATAAAGATTATTTCTTTTGATGTATGCTATCCTAAAAAAACATATATTGGATTTAAAAGTGATGCTTTTCAAAGTTATGAAATGTTTAAATTTGCAGTAGAGGAAATGCAGGGATTGATTGAAATCTGGGGAGGTTTGCAGGAAAATAAGCTGCCTGATTTAGATAATACAAAAATTTGGTTTGTTAAAAATATACTCACAAATAAAAACGATAATGCAGTATCACTGGAAAGAGCCAAAGAAATATTTTCTGCTAATATAAATAAACATTTGAATTTAACTAAACCTCACTTGATAGCAAATGATAGTAATCTGCTGCCAGGTAATGAGTCCCAAACCTTGCTGGCTGCTGCCTATATGCAATTTTTTGAGGATATAACAGAAAATAAGAAGTTTAAAAGGTGCAAGCACCCGTTGTGTGGGGATTGGTTCCCAGTAGAAAACACCAGGGGAAGAGAAAGAGAATTCTGCGAAAACACTAATTGTTCGACAAACTATCGGTCTTTTAAAAGTAGGTGGAAAAAATATTTTATTGAAGGTGAGAAAACTGCTGAAGAAGTAGCTGACAGGCTAGAAATTGAGGTTGAGGATTTAGCTGATAGCTTTAATCTAACAGAAAAAGAATTTGAAAAACTGAGGGATTAACAGAGGAATTGGTTCAGGGATCATCTCTCTGAGGCATTGGTCCTGAGGTGCCCAGAAATGATTGCATTTTGCTAAAAAAAGTTGACAATTTGCACAAATTATTCTACACTTATCTTAGAAAAAGACATAAAAAAACCCCCAGACAAGGTACCAGCTTATCTGAGGGAACCTGGCTGACTATCTATTTATTGTCAGCACAATGAACAAACCAAAAGCCAATGTTAGACTGAGACTTAGTCTCAAATCTAGCATAATGTAGATGTTCATAGTCATCACCTCCTTTCTATCTGGACTGATGACAGGTATTTAAAACTGCCCGTGGAGGCAGTTTTTTTCTTTTTACAGGGGTTATTTTATCACAACCCGCTGCCAAACAAAACACCTCTCGTCTATATATAAAAGTTTTTACCTGGTATTTGTTAGTGTTAATCAAAAATATTTTACCCTTCTACTTATTATTCACAAAAAAATTCAATTCGTCAATACTTAACCGTTAATTTGCCCCAAATCAATTAAATTCTTTACCATTTGCTAACTCAATCTGTTTCAGCAAGGGTTTATACCCTTTTAGTGCAACCCTCTCTAAAATTGCAAATATGAGCCTTTGAGAGCCTCACCTCCGATATAAACAATCTCGATATAATTCATTAAATAGTGTCAAATCCTGTCGATTACTGTCTTTTAGTTTGTGATTGAAACTGTTATGCTGCTTAATTAACCTGATTAATTCCTGCCAGAGCTCGATATTATCCTGCACAAACGCTTTATTTTGCATTTCTGGCCGTCCTAAATCAAACACCTGGCTAAATGCCTCATGATTGGTTACCAGCTCTATATCTACTGGATACTTAAGCATTTTAACTGCTTTAATTGCTGCCCTGAGTGTGTTTTCTAATTCTGCAGCTTCCTTAATCGGTCCTTTTAACTTTTTCTGATGATCACCAGCAATGAGCAGCACTGAATAATGATTACTGGAAGCACAAACTATTATTTTGACATTCATCTGATCACCTCACTGATCATGAAACTCTTTATTATTTTGTTGGCAGCCAACTTTTTCAAAAAAGTAAAGGGATAAAAGTAAATTTGAACCCGTGCCTCGATTTACCGTTATAAATTAAGTTGCAAGGCAATGATTGCTATCGTAACAGGCTAGACTCGATTATTAACCGACCTTTTTCAATACCCTATTTATCATACTTAAATATTATCAGCTAACCTCTCACCAACTCACTTTATTTATTCCCTAATACCTTTAATTCTTTAAGTTCTATATTCATATATAAACCTTTTAAAGTCTTTATGTGTCAGATTTACGCTTATAGCCCAGGGGAGCCCCGTCATAGCAGTCTTAAATTTTTCTATCTACATGTGTCAAATATGCACTTATAACTAAAGACCTACCCGTCAGGGCAGGCCTAATTTTTTCTATCTAACTTTAAAAATATAAGTGTTGGATCGTCTTTTTTCTCTGCTAATTTACTTAATATTTCTAACTAATAACAGTCATTAAAAGAGAAAGCCCATATATAAACCTTTTATATATTGTATTGAAAAAGCTCGTTTAATAATTAAGTTTTCCCCGTCAGAAAGGCAATTAACGCCCTGCAATTTACTGTTTATTTTTTAAAGAAAACTTTCCTGCTTTTCTTTTTTCTTTGTCGCCTGCTTCAACTTTTTTAATAACTCCTTTTTTGATTAAAGCTGTCTTTGAATATCTAACAGTATCATATTTGAGGCCGCTCCAATCTGCTGCAAACCTGTGGCTAAATGGTGCTGAGTCCTGTTCAGTGTTATATGCTTGTCTAACTTCCAGTAATTCGATAAAGCTGCTTAAAAGCTCTTTCTGCTTCTCTGGCAGCTGATTAATTTCTTTTGGTGGCATAATCTTTGGCAGTTCAATTATTCCTGAATCTTTTAACATTCTGATCCACCAAATTAAACTTGTCGCTCCTTTTAAATCCCGCTGTTTCCCAGTCCTGGCTTGATAATAAACCTCTGGCAATGTGTAAAAACTGCCTGCTCTGTGGAAGTCTTTGAACCCAATGACACCGTCGTCAGTCTGATAAAGTGCAGCAGACGGCTTTTTTTCACTATGTAAAGGACATTTAAAGGCCTGCCCGATTCTCTTAACCTTCACATCAAACAAGTTTCTCATTACTTCCAGACAAACTTTTTCATCTTTGCTTAACCTGATCAACAACTTTTTATTAATGCCCTTTTTTACCTTAATTTCTAAGTCCTCTTTTTTTAGTTCTGAGGGTACTACACTAGTATTAATATTAATTCTAGTGTAGTCTTTTTTATTGGCTATCTTATTAAAGGATTCAGAAGGAGTAAAATTTGGGTCTAAAAAGTTTATAATTTGTTCTCTCCTATTGCTAAAATCAGCAAGTGGCACATCTTTAAAACTTAAATATTCAGCCCACTGATAGTTAATTCCTGAAGGGTGTAGGCTTGGAGGTGCTACAACATAGCCAGCAGTTTTAATCTCGCCTCTGGCCGTCCTGTGTGGAACTGGTAGCTTGTCAGCTCTGCACTTAAAATATAAGTGATAACCTCTGCTAGTTTTAACAATTGGTGTAATTGGCAACCCAAAATCTGGCCTTTTGTCTAAGTCGATTATAATTAAAACATAATGATCATTAACTTTTGTTCCAGCAAAAACTCCAAAATTAATTTTTGGCATACTGTCAAACCAGCTTTTTACTATGTTAGCACTGGCTTTATTTTCTAAATACGGCTTTGTGCTATTTCCTAGAAGTAAACTAAACTCTGGCACTTTGTCAGCTTCTTTTAGTGGTAAAAGATTAAAACCCGCTGCTGACATTTGATAAGCTGCTATTTTTTTATGTTCATTGATACTCTTCTTTTTGTCTGATATAATAAACATACTGTATTGAATCTCCTTTCTTTTAGGGGATTAACTCTCAGGCCTTTACTGAGAGTCTTTTTTTGTCTAAATTTAAAAAAGGCTTGAAAGAGTTTTGACCCCTCCCAAGCCTGATTATTTATTAGTATTCACCTTTTCAATAAATTTGTTGATTCAATCGCACATTTTGTAACTTTGAGTGCACTTTCTGTAAACTTTTTAGTGAAATTTGTTCAAAAACATTGAACATCTATCACTTGTTGTGATAATATAAGAATACAGAATGTTGCTAAGAAAAACATTAGCTAACAAATTTATATTTTTTATGCTTCTAACAATCGGCTTGGTGGTGGAATGTTAGAAGTGAAAGAGGCAGCTTTTATCTCAACTTGTGGAAGGGTAGAGAGATGGAGCTGTCTTTCGTCTTTTTATATGTAATTTTTTTACTTTCTGCTGATAAGTATATAATATTCACATAATTAATGCAATACAAAAGCCCCAACAGACTTAGTGTCCTGCTGGGGTGTTTTTTTTATTTACCTGCTATCATTTTTCTGCTCAATCTTAGCAATTGACTTTTCATCTCTCTTAATAAACTGGCCTATAATCTCTTTCTCCCTGGCATCTTCGGCAATCTCTGGTTTAATTCCGTGGTCCATATAATATAATAATTTCTCTATTTCTAAAATAGCGATATTGATTTCAAATAGATCAACTGCATCTTTAAAATTTTGCTTATTTCTTCGAAGTTTTTCTTTCCTGCAGCGTAAAAAGTTTTTTATTTGTTTAATATTCAAAGGGTTCACCTCCTTAAGATAGTTGTAATGTCGGAGGTTTTAACCTGAATGTCAAATATTAACCTGATGATACTATAAATATAAAATTACATCAAATACTTTTTTTGCAGCAAAACAAAAAGCCCCAGCTTTTACACTGGAGCTGAATTCGTGATATAATATTTAAAAGATGTTTTAAATCGTCGCTTTTACTGCACAAAACTCGGCCAAGAGTTGTGAATTTATCACAATTGCAGTATTAAGCACAGCAGACAGGCTGACTATGAGTTGGTCTGTCTTTTTCTATTTTACGGACTAATGCCAGTGCTTCCACGGGTGTTAAACTATTGTCTAATGTCAATCTTTCCTGCCCTAAATTAGTATAATAAGCCTGCATTCCTTCCAGATCAGCGAATTGAATTAATAGCATTTTGAATCTCTCCTTTTAGTTTAATGTCTTTTTATGTCATATTTAGTCTTTTTTTGTCCATATGTGATAATCTTTATCTTTTGCCTCTTCCTTAATTTCTTCTACCCTTGATTTATCCAGATCATTACTGACTGTTAAAAATTTATTATTGTAATCACTGGTATAAACAAATGCTTCGACATCTTCAAATTCAGTTTTAATAATCTCCAACTTAAAATCCCACCTTTAATTTTTATTTTTTCTCTTTTCCTTGATCCTGTTATAGATTATTTCAGCCAGTGGCCGATTGAGTTCTTCTAAAGTGATGTCTGGAACTTCGTCTGTAATTTCCTCACTAATTATCTCACCAGTTTTTCTGTCATGAATTCTACTTTTTATTCTTAGCATTTCTCACCTCCTTTTCAATGTCAAGATTCAGCTCATCAATGAGTTCGGTCCTTTTCCCTTCAATTTCCTCTTTCATATCATTAATTATACTCTCAACTCTGTTTAAATGACCCAGCTTGTAATTCAGGCTCATTAGTTCAGCATTAATTTCTGTCTCAAATAAGACTGATTCACCAGTTTTCATTGCGATTTTTTGAATTTCTCGCTGTATATCACTATTAAAGTCTGGCTCCTCGACAATATCATAGGCATCAACTACATTTTCAACAGCTGTTACTAAAAGCTGTAAATAATAAGTTTGTTTCAGCAAATTCTCACCTCCTTTCAGCTCCCTCTTTCCTGATCTACATAATCCCAACACTGCTGCACAGTCCATTTTGGGTGCTGTTTTGATACAAGAATAAAATCAGCAGTTCTTTCAGCATCTTCTTTGGTATCGGATTCACCTCTGGGAGCACCGTTTATTTTAGTTACCCACTTGTTGCCCTCTTGGACTATCTCAACTTTCTGATCAGTCTTTTCTTTCCAGTCTTTCAGAAAGTTATAGCTGATAATTATATTTGAGCCGACAATTTCTCTGGCCTGTTCATAATCAAGGCCGTAGCTCCTTAGCATTTCGACTTTTGCCACTTCCTCGGCTTCTCCTGGTGTATCAAACTGGCCGATAGTTACCTCATCAATATCAACAACATATTTTTCAGCTGCAGAATAAACTTTTATTAATTCGTTTTCTTTAGTTCGACCGATTTTTCTGCTCATCTTAATCCTCCTTAATTATTTTTTGAGTGTGAACCCGATTTCACTTCCAGTATTTTCGGGTGGGGTTTGGGCGATTCTTTTATTTGTCTTTCGGCTGCTGCACTTCTTTCTCCTGGGCAAAGCAGCCCAGCAGCCTCCTAAAATTTATGTTTTGAAATAGAATCAGATTATAAATTTGTCAGAACAAAAAAATAAGTGGTTTATTTAATGTTTGAGTACCTTTAAAACAGAAAAAGGGTATCTTAAATTCAACCTGGAGGGGGTTTCAAGCTCCATATCTACCATGTAGAGCTCAATATCTACCTATTTACCCTGTTTGGCTATATAGGTGCAATTTATTCTTTTGAAATGTCAGTATTTAATTTTGCTGGCCAAAAATATAATGTTATAGACATCTAAAAAATTAATTATTTTCAGTATCTCTCATATAATTTTCAATCTCTGATTTAAGGATTCTGTATCTATTGCCGACTTTTTTCGCTTTTAAATTCCCTCTTTTTATTTCATTATAAACAGTTCTCTTACTGACTTTGAGAATTTCGGCTGCTTCCTCGGCTGAAAAAACTTCCATGTTTACACCTCCAATATTTAATTTAAAATCATTATATCAGTAGTTTTGTGTAATATCAAGTAATATTATAAACTTTTTGTTTCGCTTTGTTTCTTCTAAAGTAATTATATATACTTATTG
>Ga0247721_100342_pt1 | contig 16234 bp, 15 predicted proteins | sample MSEWel2017_08_16_FD_189089 | JGI IMG/M metagenome (GOLD analysis project Ga0247721, IMG submission 189089) | Subsurface sediment microbial communities from gas well in West Virginia, United States - MSEEL Well Study Marcellus 3H_2017_08_16 | ecosystem: Environmental > Terrestrial > Deep...
TTAATATTTTATACTCCCCGATAGCTCAGTTGGTAGAGCAGATGACTGTTAATCATCTTGTCGCAAGTTCGAGTCTTGCTCGGGGAGCCATTTTTATTTAGAGACCTTTATAGGGTCTTTTTTTATTAGCTAGGAAATTATACCTGATGGTTTGTTGTGGATAATATTTATAGTTTCATAATTTCCGCTATCAACAAAATTTAACCTTACTATATTACAGATTGTCCGAAGGACATTTTGTTCTTTTGTTTTTTTCTAAATTTTAAACTCAAACTTCGCACTTGCAAAAGGGTTATTTATGTGCTAAGTTTGAGATTTTAAATTAATATTTTTAAATCAAATATTCTCGCCTTAAAAACACTCACGGTAATTGTGGGTGTTTTTGTGTGATAATTTACTTGCATTTTTTTATAAATATAGTATTATATAATTAAAGGTCAAGATAAGTCAAAGTTAGGAGGGGGAGAATATGTCAAGTTTGTCTGATCAGATTGAACAATATTTAAGGCGACAAATTTCTAAATATCAAGGTAAAGTAAAAATCAAAAGGAATCAACTAGCTGAAAATTTTGATTGTGCTCCTTCCCAAATAAATTATGTACTTGATACAAGATTTACAGTGGAAAATGGTTATGTTGTTGAGAGTCAGCGTGGTGGTGGAGGATTTATAAAAATAATTCGAGTTACTTTAAATTCTGAGAAAGAAGTAATTCAGAAAGTAATTAATAAATTGGACCGTGCAATTAGTCAGCGAGAAGCTCATGGAATTATAAAAAGATTGTATGATAATGACTTGATTTCAGAGAGGGAATATTATCTCATGGAGCGAGCAGTTCATCGCAATGTTCTGGGAATTTCTCTGCCAGAAAGAGATTATTTGAGGGGACGGATACTTAAAAATATGTTAGAAGTTATTTTTAAAGTGAAGGAGGACTAGATAATGCTCTGTGAAAGATGTGAAGAAAATGCGGCCTCTGTTCATTTAACAAGAATAATTAATGGCCAAAAAGAAGAAATACATCTTTGTGAAGATTGTGCCAGAAAAAGTAGTCAGTTGAATTCTGATGATACCGATTTGAGTTTTCAAAGTCTTTTATCAGGAATTTTAAATCACAAATTTTCAAATAAAGAATCATCATTTTTTTCAAATGATAGTTCACAGAAGTTAGTCTGTCTCAACTGTGGTATGAGTTATCACGAATTTACTAAAAAAGGACTTTTCGGCTGTGAAGAATGTTTTAATGTTTTTGATCAAAAATTGGATAATTTATTTAAAAGAATTCATGGGAATATTCGACATAATGGTAAATATCCTCTTTCTTTTCAGCAAAAATTAGAGACAGAATCTGAACTATTTGAATTAAAAAAAGAAATGCAGACAGCTGTTGAAAAGGAAAATTTTGAAAAAGCAGCAGAAATTAGAGATAAAATCCATGCAATTAAAAGCGACATGGAGGAAGATAATAATGAGGCATAATTTGATAAGTAATTGGCAGACTGAATCAGGTAAAGAAAAGGATGTTATCTTGAGTTCGAGAATTCGACTGGCCAGAAATCTCAAAAAATATAAATTTCCTAATAAAAGTAACCAGATCGAAAAAAATGAATTGATTGAGAGCCTTAAGTTAAAATTAGATTTTTTAATTAATGATGGATTTGATTTTTATTTAATGAAAGATTTAGATAAAATTGAAAGATTACTTTTGCATGAAGAATATTTGATTAGTAGTAGTCATACAAAAAGTTCTGCCCAAAAAGCACTGTTTTTAAATAATGAAAAGCATATTTCAATTATGGTAAACGAAGAAGATCATCTCAGAATACAAATATTAAGGGCTGGTTTAGAATTTAATGATATCTGGGAGCAAATTGATCAACTTGATGATCAGCTGGATCAAAGAATAGAATATGCTTTCTCAGATAAATGGGGTTATTTAACCAGCTGTCCAACTAATGTGGGCACTGCCTTAAGGGCCTCCGTGATGTGTCATTTGCCTGCACTTGTTTTGAGTGGTAGAATTGATAATATTTTGGGGGCAGTTGGTAAATTCGGATTAACTGTTAGAGGTGTAGCTGGAGAAGGCAGTAATAGTGAAGCCGAACTTTTTCAGATTTCAAATCAGATAACTTTAGGATTTAGTGAGAAAGAAATAATAGATAAGTTAGAAAGTGTTATTCAGCAGATTATTGCTGAAGAGAGGAAAAGTCGAGAATATTTATTAAGAAATAATTATCTTAAATTAAAGGATAATGTTTTAAGATCACTTGGTGTTTTAAAATATGCCTATCAATTAGAAGAAGCTGAGGCTTTAAAATATTTATCAAAAATTAAATTCGGTCAGGATACAAATTTAATTGAAGAAAAATTGGATCAGGACTTATTCAGGAAATTATTATTTAAAATTAAAGATGCTCATCTTCAATATGATTTTGATAATCAACTGAATCAGGAAAAATTAAATATAAAAAGAGCTGAAATTATAAGAAATACATTAAATAAGGAGTGAAAATAATGTTTGCAAAATTTACAGAAAGAGCAAGAAAAGTTTTGAGTATTGCTGAACAGGAAGCGTTAAAGTTGAAACACAGTTATGTAGGAACCGAGCATATTCTGTATGGTTTAATTGCAGAAGATCAGGGTATTGCTGCGCGTGCTTTAATAGATAATGGTATTAGTAAAGAAGTTGTAGAAAGTAAAATTATTGATATGATTGGTAAAGGTCAAAATGAGGTAAAAGGTTCTATAGGTTTAACCCCGCGAAGTAAAAAGGTACTGAATCTAGCAATGGATGAAGCCCGAAAAATGGGGCATAATTATATTGGAACCGAGCATCTTCTTCTGGGTTTAATCAGAGAGGGAGAAGGAGTAGCTGTTAGGATTTTAATGGATCTAAATAGTAATATTAGTAATATCAAAGATGAAGTGGTTGATTTACTTGGAGGTAAAAATTCTATGCAGAAAAAATCAAAAACCTCAGCTAGAAAAACTAAAAATCTGGATGAATACAGCCGTGATTTAACTGAAATGGCAAGAGAAAATAAGCTGGATCCGGTTATTGGTAGAGATAAAGAAATTAATAGAGTTATTCAGGTTTTGAGTAGAAGAACTAAAAACAACCCTGTACTAATCGGTGAGCCTGGTGTTGGTAAAACAGCTATTATCGAAGGCCTGGCACAGATGATAGTCAGCGAAAATGTGCCTGAGTTACTTTTAAATAAAAGAGTTGTATCCCTTGATTTAAGTTCTTTAGTAGCTGGTTCAAAATATAGAGGAGAATTTGAACAGCGTTTAAAAGGAGTAATGACCGAGATTATTGAAAGTGGAAATATAATTTTGTTTATAGATGAGATGCATACTTTAGTTGGTGCTGGAGCTGCGGAAGGTGCAATTGATGCTGCTAATATTTTAAAGCCGGCATTAGCTCGAGGTGAATTACAGGCAATAGGAGCTACTACTCTTGATGAATATCGTAAATATATAGAAAAAGATGCAGCCTTAGAAAGAAGGTTTCAGTCTGTACTGGTAGAAGAAAATTCTACTGAAGAGGCAGTAGATATTTTAAAGGGTCTCCGCGATCCTTATGAAGCACATCATAAGGTTAAAATTACAGATCAGGCAATAAAAGATGCTGTGGTATTATCTCATCGATATATATCCGATAGATTTTTGCCGGATAAGGCTATTGATTTAATTGATGAGGCCGCCTCTAAAGTCCGACTGAGCAACAGTACCAGACCACCAGAATTTAAGGAACTAAGTCAGAAGTTAGAGGAAGCAGAAAAAGAGAAAGAGGCAGCAGTAAAAAACCAGGAATTTGAAAAAGCTGCCAGAATGAGAGATAAGGAAAAAGGTCTAAAAAAAGAACTGGAAGAATTGAAAAACAACTGGGAAAATGAAAAAGGAAAAGCAGAAGCTGTTGTAACTACTGAAGATATTGCAGAAATTGTTTCCAGCTGGACAGGTATTCCAGTGACCAAACTTGAGGAAGCTGAGACTGAAAGACTGCTTCGTCTGGAAGATGAACTGCATAAACGGGTAATTGGCCAGGACGAAGCTATTAAAGCAGTATCAGAAGCTGTACGTAGAGCTAGAGCTGGTTTAAAAGATCCCAAAAGACCAATTGGTTCTTTTATCTTTTTAGGACCTACAGGTGTCGGTAAAACTGAACTGGCAAAAACTCTAGCTGAAACAATGTTTAATGATGAGGATGCAATGATTAGGGTCGATATGTCAGAATATATGGAAAAACACTCTGTTTCCAGACTTGTCGGTTCACCTCCTGGCTATGTTGGACATGATGAAGGTGGACAATTAACTGAGCCTGTCCGTAGAAGACCCTACTCTGTAATTTTATTTGATGAGATAGAAAAGGCTCATCCTGATGTGTTTAATGTACTGCTTCAAATTTTAGAAGATGGTGTATTAACAGATACTCACGGACGTAAAGTTGATTTTAAGAATACTATTGTTATTATGACTTCTAATGTTGGTGCTGATTTTATAGAAAAACAGTCACAGCTTGGATTTAAAACAGAAAATGATGAAAAAGCAAATTATGAACAGATGAAAGATAATGTTATGTCACAGCTTAGAAAGACATTTAGACCTGAGTTTTTAAATAGGTTGGATGAAATCATCGTTTTCCATTCTCTAAATAAAGAGCATATCAAAAAAATTGTTGATCTGATGTTAGATGATTTAAGAGATAGACTGGAAGAAAAGGAAATCGAACTCGAAATGAGCGAAGATGCTAAGGCAAAACTGGCAGAGGATGGTTATGATTCGGAGTTTGGTGCTCGTCCTTTAAGAAGGACAATTCAGCGTCAGATAGAAAATCCATTATCAATTAAAATACTTGATAAAGAGTTTGAAGAAAAGAGAAATATTACTGTAGATGTTAAAGATGATGAATTTGATTTTGAGATAAATTAGAATGAAAATTGTAAATTGACCTCTCTTGTAAAATGCTGTAAAAAATGATATAATTAGAGACAAATATAAACAAATTAAGAGCTAGGAGTTATTGATAATGGCAAAAGCAAAAAAGTATTATCTATGTCAGGAATGTGGTTACAAATCAGTTAATTGGATGGGAAAATGTTCTAACTGTGGTTCCTGGGATAGTTTTGAAGAGGTTATTGAAGATAAATCAAGAGATCAAAAAAACAAATATAATTTGAATAGAGAGGAGAAGCAGCCCCTTCCGATTACAAAAATTTCGTCAGTCAAGCGTCAGCGTTATCAAACAAATATAACTGAACTTGATCGGGTACTGGGAGGCGGTATTGTTTCTGGCTCTCTGATATTACTTGGTGGAGCCCCTGGTATTGGTAAATCAACACTAATACTTCAGGTGGCTTCTCTTTTTAGTCAAAAATATGGGAAAACTCTGTATCTTTCGGGAGAAGAATCAGCTTCTCAGATAAAAATGAGAGCAGAAAGATTAAATTGTATGGAAGAAAATTTAAACATTTTAGATGAAAGAGATTATATGGTTTTAGAAAATCATATTTCTAAAAACAAAAATTATTCTCTAATTGTTGTAGATTCAATTCAAACTGTCCATATTCCAGAATTAGATGCAGCTCCAGGTAATCTAACTCAGATAAAAGAGGTTACAAATAGACTGGTTAAACTGGCAAAAACCACCGGGATTCCGGTAGTTTTAATTGGCCATGTAACTAAAGAAGGAGAGTTAGCAGGTCCCAGAGTTTTAGAACATCTGGTTGACACTGTGCTGCAGTTTGAAGGTGATAATTATCATATGTACAGAATGCTGCGGGCCAAAAAAAATCGTTTTGGTTCAACAAATGAGATTGGTGTTTTTGAAATGAAAGCAGACGGAATTAATGAAGTAGCCAATCCTTCCAGTTTTTTTATTAATGAGAGATCAGCAGATGTTTCAGGTTCAATAATCACTCCTGCTTTAGAGGGAAGTAGAGTTCTTCTGGTTGAAGTACAGTCTCTAGTTACAGATGCTGCTTTTCCTTCTCCCCAGAGGCTGGCTAAAGGAGTTGACTATAAGAGGTTATCCTTACTCTTAGCTGTTTTAGAAAAGAGACTGGGAGCTAATTTTAAAGAGCATGATGTTAATTTAAATATCACCGGAGGCATTAATGTGGAAGAACCCGGACTTGATTTAGCAATTATAGCGGCTGTTATCTCAAGCTATAAAGATATATCACTGGATAATGAGTTAGCTGTAATTGGAGAGGTCGGGCTTGGTGGTGAAGTAAGAGCAGTAGGTCAGATAGAAAAAAGGATAAATGAGTTAAAGAAACTTTCATTTAAAAAAGTAATAATACCAGCTGCAAATGCAAAAAATATTGCCTTTGATCCTGAAATTAAAATAGATGCAGTAAAGGATATAGCTGAATTTGTAAAGCTGATTTTAAACTAAGCAATTTAAAAATTATAAGAAAAGAGGTGAAGCAATGGAAGAAATCGATGATAGATTATTGGATATTCTAAAGGTTTTGGCTCCCGGTACAGTATTTAGGAATGGTCTGGAAAACATATTAAGAGCTCAGACAGGCGGTCTGATTGTTGTTAGTGACAGAGAAGAGGTAATGAATCTGGTTAATGATGGATTTCAGATTGAAGCTCCCCTCTCACCTGCCCGTTTATATGAACTTGCCAAAATGGATGGCGCTATTGTACTGGACCAGGATGCTGAAAATATTTTATTTGCTAATGCTCAGTTGATACCTGATCCGACTGTCAAATCATCTGAGACTGGAACAAGACATAAAACAGCTGAGAGGGTGGCCCGCCAGACAGGAGAATTGGTAATCGCTATTTCTCAGAGGAGATCAATTATTACTATTTATAAGGGTGATTCAAAACATATATTAGAGGATATTAGAGTGGTTCTTGTTAAAGCTAATCAGGCAATCCAGACTCTAGAAAAATATCGCTCTGTTTTTGATCAGGCTCTTACTAATTTGAGTGCTCTAGAATTTGAAGATTTAGTTACTCTTTCCGATGTAGTAACTGTTATCCAGAGGACAGAGATGGTGCTAAAAATTCAGCGGGAAATAGAAAAATATATCTCTGAACTGGGATCAGAGGGGAGATTAATTAAAATGCAGTTAGAAGAACTTGTCAGCAATGTTAGAGAAGAAGGTATTTTGCTAATTGAGGATTATATTTCAGAAGAATTAGAAGAGGATACATCTGATCCAGAAAAGGTCCTGGAAAACTTAACTGACTGGTCTTCTGATGAGATTTTAACTTTAAACACAATTAGTAAGGCTCTTGGCTACAGCGGCAGTGTTAATGCTTTAGATGAGACAGTTTCACCACGCGGTTATCGTATAATGCGTAAAATTCCAAGACTGCCGATGCCTGTTATTGAAAATTTAGTTGAACATTTTGAAAATTTACAGGCAATTATTCGAGCTTCAGTTGATGAACTTGATGATGTAGATGGAATTGGAGAAGTACGTGCCCAGGCAATTAAAGATGGACTGCGCCGACTTAGAGATCAGGTTTTACTTGACAGACATATTTAGTACACTTCGTTATAACTTAAGTGAAAAAGTGCTCAAATTGACTGAGACTTTTTAAAATGATATAATTATAAGGTGGATTTTTATTGCTTTCATAAAAGAGGAGTGGATAAGATGTATAAAATTGGTGATAAAGTCGTTTATCCTAATCATGGTGCAGGAACCATTGTTGGTATTGAGACTAAGACTATTTTAGATGAAAAAAAAGAGTATTATATTATGAAACTTCCAATTGGTGAAATGAAAGTTATGATTCCTGTTGATAAAATTGATAAAATTGGTATCCGTGATGTTATTTCTGAACAAAAAGCAGATGAGGTTTTTGAATTATTAAATGGTGAAAAAAGTAAAATGTCACAAAACTGGAACCGTCGTTTTCGTGCTAACCAGGAAAAATTAAAAACTGGTGATATATTTGAAGTAGCAGAAGTTGTGAGAAATTTAAGTATTAGAGATAGAGAAAAAGGTTTGTCAACTGGTGAGAAAAAAATGTTAAGCAATGCAAGACAGATATTAATCAGCGAGCTTGTTTTAGCCAAAGATATGGATGAAGATAGCATTTCTAAAAAAATGGATGATTTATTTACACTTACTGAGAAAGAAGAACAAGAAAAGAAGGAAAAAGAAGAAAAAGCTAAAAAAGAAAAAAAGGAAAAAGCTGAGAAAGAGAAAAAGAAAAAAGATAGTGATTCTTAACTAGTAATTTTTTTTTGGAAGGGGGTGAGAGTGAGATAATGTTAAAAAAAATAATGCGCTTGATTTTTGGGGTTTTTGGTGGTGTTATCGCATACAACCTGGTTTATATTTTTGGTTTTGCCAGCGAGTACACTTTTAGCTGGCAGAATATTGGGGAATTCTTTTTAACCAGGCAGTTTTATGCTGTTTTATTGGGAGCAATATTGGGTTATTTTTTAATATTTTATTTATTAAATAAATTACTGGATTTTATTATGGATTTTGAGTTGAAATTTAAAGAGATTAGTTGGAAAAAAATTGTGATAGCAGTAATTGGTCTTATAATTGGTCTTATAACAGGTGCTATTATAAATTTTATTTTTTCTATTCCCAGAATACCTCGGATTGGAATGCCTCTGCAAATTTTTATTAATATTACATTTACTTATATGGGGTTTGCTCTTGCTGTTCACAAAGAAAAGGATATAGCCTCTTTTTTATTTGCCAGAAAAAAAGAAGAGATAGACTGTCCCCAGATTAAAACTGGCAGTGATAAAATATTGGATACCAGTGTTATAATTGATGGTAGAATTTATGATATTTGTAAAACAGGATTTATAGAAGGTAATTTTGTTATTCCCGAATTTGTTTTAGAAGAACTGCAGCATATTGCTGATTCTGCTGATGACTTAAAAAGAAATCGAGGCCGCCGTGGTCTTGATATTTTAAGACAGATGCAGAACGATGATCAAATCCAGGTAGAAATAATAGATTATGATTTTGAAGAAGTATCTGAAGTTGATAGTAAACTGGTTAAGCTGGCCCAGATAACCGAAGCTAAGGTTTTAACCAATGATTACAATTTAAATAAAGTTGCAGAATTACAGGGAGTTAATGTTTTAAATATTAATGAACTGGCAAATGCAGTTAAACCTGTAGTATTACCCGGGGAAGAAATGGATGTTAAAGTGATTAAGGAAGGTAAAGAAAACGGCCAGGGGGTAGCTTATCTTGATGATGGGACAATGATTGTTATTGAAGAAGGAATTAAATATCTGGGAGATGATATTTCAGTACTTGTGACCAGTATATTACAGACAGCTGCTGGTAGAATGATCTTTGCTCGCCCTAAAACAAATTAGAGGATGATTTAAATGTCGGAGATTGGTGTTTTAATTGCTGCTGCTGGTAGAGGTAAAAGAATGGGAAAGAGCATAAATAAGCAATTTTTAAATCTTATGGGAAAGCCTGTTTTATATCATACCATAAAAACTTTTTTGGACTGGCCTCGGGATTTTGAGCTTAATATAGTACTTCACCCTGACGAGGTAGAATATTTCAAAAACAATATAATGCCATTATTTATTGATTGCCAGACTGAATTCAATTTAATTGCTGGAGGTAAAAGCAGAAAAGAATCGGTTAATAATGGTTTAAAAGACTTTAGTGATAAAGTTAATTATGTTATAATACATGATGGCGCACGACCAATGTTAAAAAAAGAGTTAATAGAAAGAACATATCTGGCAGTAAAAAAATATGATGCTGTCAGTTGTGGAATTAAAGTTAAAGACACAATAAAAGTAGTAGAGAATTCTTTTTCTAAAAAAACCCTCGCTCGTAATTCTTTAAGAGCGATCCAGACACCCCAAGCATTTAGATTAGATATAATAAAAAAAGCACATAAAAATTATAAAAAAGATGAAGCACTTGATGATGCCTCTCTGGTTGAAGAACTGGGGAAAAAGGTTTATATTGTTGATGGTGATTATAATAATTTTAAAATTACCACTCCGGAAGATTTAAAACCGGCAGAAATTATTTTAAAGGAGCAGGCTAATGTTTAAAGTTGGTTTTGGCTATGATAGTCATCGCTTTGCTAAAAATAGAAAACTTTTTTTAGGTGGGGTAGAAATAGAATCTGATTTTGGTCTTCAGGGCCATTCAGATGCTGATGTTTTACTGCATGCTTTAATGGATGCACTGCTCGGATCAGTTGGGAGTGGTGATATCGGAAGCCACTTTCCGGATGATGATCCTCAATATAAAAACATCAGCAGTTTAAAACTTTTAAGTGAGGTCAAAAAAGAAGTAGAAATTAGAAACTTTGTAATTAATAATTGTGATTTAGTAGTTGTTGCAGAAAAACCCAAATTAAAACCCTATCGCAGTCAAATTCTCGCTTCGATTGCAGACAGTTTAAATTTAGAGCAGAAAGATATTAATTTCAAGGCAACAACAAATGAAAAAATGGGTTTTACTGGCCGGGGAGAAGGTATGGCAGCTTATGCTGTCGTTAGCGTAGTTGAGAAGGAATTATGGCAGTTTTTTAAGAAGATGAACTGGAAGGGAGTACTAGATGATGTTAGTAAAGAATATAATGACAAATGATCCAATAACAATTGCTCCAGATGTATCGATTATGGAAGCGGAAAAAATGCTTTCTATTAATAAAATAGGTAGATTGCTAGTTGAAAAAAACGGAAAAGTAATTGGAATGTTAACAGATGGTGATATAATCGCTGAGAAGAATTTAGATGCTTCGGTTAGGGAGTTTATGTCTGATGATTTAATTGTTATTAATGAAAAGAGCACAGTTCAACAGGCAGCAAAAAAATTATCCGACAATCACATCGGAGGTCTGCCTGTTTTTAATGATAGAAAAGAATTAGTAGGAATTGTTACATCGGAAGATATAGTCTACGGATATTTAAAAGATGAAGAAGAAGAAATGGAAATGGAGAAGAAAACTATAACTCCAGAAAGTTCTGCTATTTATCTTTCAATGACTAGAAGTCGTGACTATGAGGAATACTGGTTGAAAAAAATAGAAGGTTATGGATATCGCGGAGCAATTACTCAAACTGGTGCCAGTGCAGAAAAACTACCGATTAAATTGCGCGAAAGCACTACTGTTGCTGCAATTGCCAGAGGAGTAATTAGCGAAAATTCTCGAGAGAAAATGGCTGTTTCCAATGCTGTTAAAGATGCATACAGTCAGCTGGACCTTGTAAATCCTGGTCTTGGAGGAGGTTTTAAAATAGCAGTTGTCCGTGGAGATGGGCATATTTCTGTTGCTATTTTTGGTAAGTTTGGTCATGCTTTAGTTGATGGTCCTGAACAGTTAACTGTTGGTACAAGTGTAATATAATTTAATATAATTATAGATATATTTAGGAGGAATTATAAGGTTATGAATAATAACATAAGATTGCGCTTCCCCCCGAGTCCTACCGGGAAGATTCACATTGGTAATATGCGAACAGCTCTCTTTAATTGGCTGGTTGCAAAGCAAAAAGACGGGGAATTAGTTTTGAGAATTGAAGATACAGATCAGGCAAGATCAACCAGGGAATTTGAAGATATTATTATTCAGGAGATGGAATGGCTTGGCCTGGATGCAGATGAGGGTGTTGGTATTGGTGGAGATTACGGTCCTTACCGTCAGACTGAAAGGATTGATCTTTATCAGGAATATGCTGATAAACTATTAGAATCCGGTCATGCCTATAAATGTTACTGTACTAAAGAAGAACTGGACGAAATGAGACAGCAGGCGATTGAGAATGATAAGATGCCTCGTTATGACGGGTCCTGTCGTAATTTAACTGAAGAAGAAAGAAAAGCTTATGAGGAAGAAGGAAGAGAGCCAGTTTTACGTTTCAAGCTGCCTGCGGAAGAAAAAGAAATAGTTGTTGAAGACTTAATTAGAGGGGATGTTAGTTTTAGCTCTTCTGTCCTAGACGACTTTATTATTTTTAAATCTGATGGAATGCCTACTTATAATTTCGCAGTAGTAATTGATGATGCGTTAATGAAAATTTCCCATGTTGTCAGGGGTGAAGATCATCTTTCTAATACTCCAAAACAAATCCTAATCTACCAGGCTTTAGGTTTTGAATTACCTGAGTTTGCACATTTACCATTAATTTTAGATGAAAATAAGGCCAAACTTAAAAAGCGGGGTAAAGATTCTGTTTATATTGGTGAATTTAGAGAACAGGGCTATTTACCGGAAGCACTATTTAATTTTATGGCTTTATTAGGCTGGTCAACCGGTGATGAAGAGGAGATACTCTCTCAGGAAGAAATTATAGAGCGTTTTGCCATTGAAGATGTCAATAAAAGTGGTGCTGTTTTTGATAGAGAAAAACTGAACTGGATGAATGGCAAGTATATTCGGGCAGCTGAACTTGATAGAATCGTAGAGCTGTCACTGCCTTTCTTACTGGAATCTGGTCTGGTTGATGAGGAATATATAGAAAACAATAGATCCTGGCTGACTGAAGTGATTGATGAGGCTAGAACTGGAGTTGATTATTTATCTCAAATTCCAGGAGAAGCAGAGCTGTTTTTAACTGAGATAGAGTTTGATAATCCAGCTGAAGCGGCGGAGGAATTTAAAGGTGCAGATGTAAAATTAGTATTTGAAACCTTAAAAACAAAGATGTATCAGAAAGATGAACTAACAGCAGAAGCAGTTGGAGAAATTTTTAAAGAGCTTAAAAATGAGCTTGATGTAGGTGGGAGAACAATTTACCATCCAACAAGACTTGCAATTACCGGCAAAGGTTCTGGCCCGGAAATGACAAGGGTTATTTCAATTTTCGGAGCTGAAGAAATTGCTCGCCGACTTGATGCTGCCTTAGAACTAGCTGAAAATAATTAATAAAGAGATAATATTAAGGGTCTTCTCTCAGGGAGAAGGCTCTTTTTTAAAAGCAGTTAATAATTTTAATATTTATTTAAAATAGGGTCAGTAAGAAAAGACAGTAAGAAAGGAGTGAAGAAATGCTAAAAGTTTATAATACATTAACAGGCAAAAAAGAAAAATTCGAGACAGAAGAGGCAGGCAGAGTGAAAATGTATGTCTGTGGATTGACTGTTCAAAACTATTCTCATATCGGCCATATCAGAAGTGCGATTAATTACGATGTAGTTAGACGTTTTCTTGAATATTTAGGTTATCAGGTTGATTATATTTCCAATTTTACTGATATTAATGAGAAAATAGTGAAAAGAGCAGCAGAAGAAGGTCTAACTCCTACAGAACTGGCTGATAAATATGCTAATGCTTTTTTAGAAGATATCAGGGAATTTAATATTAAAGCAGCTGATAAATATTTGCGGGTTAGCGAAAATATTGATCAGATTATTGAAATGGTAAAAACTTTAATCGATAAAGGCTATGCTTATGAGGTAAATGGGAATGTTTACTTTAGTGTAGAAAGTTTTGATGATTACGGGAAATTGTCAGGAAGAAATCTGGATGAGATGCAGGCTGGTGCCAGAATTGCGGTAAATGAAGAAAAAAGAAACCCTTTAGACTTTGGTCTATGGAAAAAAGTTGAACCAGGAGAAGGCTGGGATAGTCCCTGGGGAGAAGGTTGGCCTGGCTGGCATATAGAATGTTCTGCAATGTCAATGAAGCGTCTGGGAACCACTTTCGATATTCACGGAGGTGGAGTCGACCTAATTTTTCCTCATCATGAAAATGAAATAGCTCAATCTGAAGCTTACAGTGGGCAGAAATTTGTTAATTACTGGCTGCATAATGGGACTGTTAATTTGAGTGGAGAAAAAATGTCTAAATCTCAGGGCAACTTTTTTACAAGCCGAGAAGTTTTAAAAGAGTTTTCAGCCCGGGTAGTCAGATATTTTCTTTTGAGCAGACATTATAGAAGCCCAATTGATTTTTCTTATCAAAAATTAGAGGAAGCTAAAACTTCACTGGAACGAATTGAAAACACAAGAAAACAGCTGGCAAAAGTTCTGAGTCTGGATATTGATTCGGCAGCTGAGAATAAAGTGGCTGAAGAATTTTTTGAAAAGATTGTTGAAAAACAGAAAGCATTCGTTACAGCTTTGGAAGATGATTTTAATACAGCCGAAGCAATTGGAGTTTTACATGATCTTGTTGGAGAAATTAATAGTTTTATCAATCAAAAAGATTTCACTTTAAATGAGAAAAATTTTGCTATTTTAGAAGAAACAGAAGAGATTTTTCTGGAATTAGCAGAAATCCTGGGTTTAGAGTTTGAACTGGAAGCAGCTGCAGCAGTTGAAAATGATCTAGTTGATCCACTTGTTAATTTATTGATAGATTTGAGAGATAAAGCCAGAGAAAATGAAAACTGGGAAGAAGCGGATTTGATTAGAGACCGACTGCAGGAAATAGGAATTGAAGTTATAGATACTTCCCGGGGGACAGAATGGGAGATAAAGGAATCTAAAATAGATGATATAGATTCCAGAAAAATAAAACGTCTGGATCAGAACTAAAAGATATTGAGATGAATCGATTTGATAAAAAAGGAATGATAAATAAATGCCAAAGATTGAAGGAAAAAATCCGGTTTATGAAGCTTTAAGAGGAAATAGGAAAATACATCGTATTTTTATTCAGTCAGAAATTTCAGCTGAGGTAATAGATAAAATTTTAGAGATGGCCGAAGAGAAAAATGTTCCAGTCAGTAGAATTTCTTCACAAAAATTAGATGAAAGTGCCAGATCTCATGCCCATCAGGGAGTAATTGCAGAGGCTGATCCCCTGCAGGAATATGGTCTGTCAGATATAAGTGAGATCAAGGAAAACAAAGAAGGCGATTCTCTGGTTATTATTTTAGATGAGATAAAAGATCCCCATAATTTTGGGGCAATAATCAGAACTGCATATGCAGCTGGTGCTGAGGCAGTTATTTACCAGGATCGCCGTGCTGTAGGGATTACACCGGTAGTGTTGAAATCTGCAGCCGGGGCAGCAGAACATATTCCTTTAGTTAAGGTTTCTAATATTAATTATGCTATAAGGGATTTAAAAAAGTCTAATTTCTGGATTGCCGGTGCTGATGCTGCAGCTGAACAAAATCATTTTGAGGCTGACTTAAGTGGTTCGATTGGACTTGTAATTGGAAGTGAGGGTAGTGGACTTAGAAGACTGGTTAGAGAAAACTGTGATTTCCTTGTTAAAATTCCAATGAGTGGAGAATTAGGGTCCCTTAATGCGTCTGTAGCAGCAGCTGTTATAATTTACGAAATTTTCCGTCAGCGCGGAGAAGATATTTCTTGACGAAAGTTTTTTTAGCAAGTATAATAGTAATGTAATGGATAAGGGGGGGATTCTGGTTGAAGATGAATGCTCAGGAACTCGATTTTGATGATATCAGTTTTGAAGAGTACAAGCAGATGTCCGATGATGAACTGGTTGAACTGGTACATCAGGGGGATATGGAAGCTCAGGAAACTCTGATCAAACGTTATAAGAACTTTGTGCTTGCTAAATCACGCTCTTATTTTTTGGTAGGAGCTGATCGTGAAGATATTGTTCAGGAAGGCATGATTGGTCTTTATAAAGCAGTGCGTGATTATAAAATTGAGAGACTGGCCTCTTTTCGGGCTTTTGCAGAATTATGTATTACCCGACAGATAATCACTGCGATTAAAGCCGCCACCCGCCAGAAACACCAGCCTTTAAATACTTATATTTCTTTAAATAAGCCAATTTATGATGAAGAATCAGATAGAACTCTTCTGGATATTCTAAAGGGTGGAAAATTATCCAATCCGGAAGTTTTATTTATCAGCAATGAAACTTATGATTTAATTGAATCTGAGATTTCTTCAATGCTGAGCGATTTAGAGTTTGATGTTCTGCAGGAATATTTAGATGGAAAATCTTATCAAAAAATTGCTGAAAGCTTAGATAAACATGTAAAGTCAGTAGATAATGCATTACAGAGAGTAAAAAGAAAATTGGAAGTATTTTTAGAAAAAAATGATATATAAATTTCTAATTTGCTTCTGAATTAAATAAATATAACTGTCATTAATGACAGTATTCGGCCTGCAGCCGCCAGGCCTTTTTTGTGGATCTTAGATCCTGATGGCTACATAAAAACAAGTTAAATTTTTAAGGGGGAAGAAAAGAAAATGGCAAAAGCAAAATTTGAAAGAAACAAACCACATGTTAACATAGGAACAATAGGACATGTTGACCATGGGAAAACAACACTAACAGCAGCAATCACAAATGTGTTAGCAAACTATG
>Ga0247721_100344_pt1 | contig 16170 bp, 13 predicted proteins | sample MSEWel2017_08_16_FD_189089 | JGI IMG/M metagenome (GOLD analysis project Ga0247721, IMG submission 189089) | Subsurface sediment microbial communities from gas well in West Virginia, United States - MSEEL Well Study Marcellus 3H_2017_08_16 | ecosystem: Environmental > Terrestrial > Deep...
CTATTTTTCTTTAAATAAAGGAGAAATTTAATTTATCTAGAACTACTATTAAAGAACTTGCTAACTTTAAGTGGTAATAGATTGTTCTATTTTAGTCATAGGTGTTTACACTTATGACTTTTTACTTTAAAGTAGAGAGGTGGTTATGGTATGGAACAATTTGTATATACAAATGAAGGAAAGGTATTATTAAAAGAAGCTGTTGAAGAGGAAATACCTAAAATTGTAGAACTATATGAGGGATTACCTAAGAATGAATATTGGGAAACAGAAGAATTAGCTAGAATTCATTATGAATTAATTGAAGAAGCTAATGGAACTACTTATGTAGCAGTCTTAGGTGAAGAAGTTATTGGTCATGCGGAGGTAGTTTTACCTGAAGATAAGGATGAATTAGCCTTTTTAGTTAAATTACAGATTAATGATGATTTAAGAAGACGTAAGTTTGGAACAGAATTAGTTCGTTATTCGATGATTATGATTAAGAAAAAAGGCTATCGTGGCTATTCAGTTTGGCCTGATTTCGATAAATCTAAAGGGCTCTATAAGAAGTTAGGCTTAAAAGAGATGAAGAATAATGAGAGTATTAAATTTAACATAAAAGAAGAAATCCCCGAGGTACAAGGTCAAGTAATTGAAGAGATAGAAAATTTTGCGGACCTTAAAGCATTTGAAATGGTAGTTGGTTGTCATTTTGCAGTTGATTTTGTATGGAAGCGTGCTTTCAAACTAGCTAAAGAAGAAGTATTGGATTATAAAAAGCCATTAATTCAAAAAGTTAAGGTTGATGCTGGGGAAGGGATTATCTTTTGTGATAATCGTCAATTCTTCGTTTCAGTTCCCAAAGATGAAGAGGAGAATAAAGAATTAATTACGGCTTTACTTAAATATGGTACTCAACTTGTTAAGGATTTTAATACTGTAGAATTAATAACTTATATTGATGAAGATTTCTGGCAAGAGATAGAAGAAGAAATGGAAAACTTTTGGGAGATAGAAAAAAGTCATCCACGATTAGAGATGGAGATGGAATTTGATAATTAAGATTAAAGAGGCCTCTAGATAAATTCTAGGGGCCTTTGTTAATCAAGGTACAAGCATAGTTAATCTGCTTGGTCTATTTTAATAATATATTTGTTAGAAAATTATAAATAATTAAAGAAGGGAGGAGTAATGTGATTAATAAAGAATTAGAAGAGTTTATTCTAGAAGATAATATGAATACGCCATATTATGATTTATTGAACATAGAGACCGTAGATTTAGAAGAAGGGCTAGCAAAAGCTAAGTTTGTTGTTAAATCTGAGTTAACTAACCCTTATAAGAGTTTGCATGGAGGTGCAATTGCCTCTTTAGCTGATATGGTAATGGGAGTGGCAATTAGAACTACTAATCGCAAAGCAGTAACTGTTAACTTTAATATTGATTATTTAACTGCTGGAGAATTATTAGATACTATTATTGCTGAAGGTGAGGTGATTAAAAACGGTAAAAATCTTATCTTTACTGAAGCACAATTATATAAAGAGAGAACTAAAAAAATAATTGCTAGAGCCAAAGGAACATTTATGGCCCAAGGTCCACTTTTAACGGATTAATTCAAAAGGAGGCTAAGAAAGATGGCTGGTACTAATAAAGTAGGTATTGAGGTGAAGAGGAATTGGTGTAAAGGGTGTGGAATCTGTATTGAATTCTGTCCTAAGGATGTTTTAGGATGGGATGAAGAAGGTAAGGTTAAGGTAGTAGCGCTTGAGGATTGTATCGATTGTAAGTTATGTGAGTTACGGTGTCCAGAGTATAGTATCTTTCTTCTAGAAAAGGAGGGTCACAATGGATAATTTTAAATTCTTACAAGGGAATGAGGCTTGTGTTGAAGGAGCTATGTTAGCAGGAATTCAGTTCTTTGCTGGTTATCCGATTACTCCTTCTTCAGAGATTATGGAAGGCTTGGCTGAACGTTTACCACAAAATGGTGGTAAGTTTATTCAAATGGAGGATGAAATTTCGAGTATTGCTGCGGCTATTGGTGCTTCGCTGACAGGAAAGAAGGCTTTAACTGCTACTAGTGGACCGGGTTTTTCATTGAAACAGGAGAACTTAGGTTTTGCAATTATGGGAGAAGTTCCAATAGTAGTAGTAGATGTACAACGGGTGGGGCCTAGTACTGGTCTACCAACATCACCGAGCCAAGGAGATGTGATGCAAGCTAAATGGGGTACTCACGGAGACCATGCAATTATTGCTTTGGCACCGTCTTCGGTACAAGAATCTTTAGAGCTAACGGTTAAAGCTTTTAATTTAGCTGAAAAATATAGGACACCGGTTATTCTATTATTAGATGAGATTGTAGGACATATGCGAGAGAAAGTAAGAATTCCCGCGGTTGAAGAGATAGAAACTAAAGACCGTAAGAAACCGTCAGTTGCACCACAAGATTATGAACCTTTTGCAGCAGATGAAGATTTAGTACCGCCAATGGCTAGTTTTGGCGATGGTTATAGATATCATGTTACTGGTCTATTTCATGATGAGACTGGGTTTCCTCATGGTAAAGCAGAGGATGCCGATAGACTTGGGCGAAGGCTGCACCAAAAGATAGAAGGTAATCGAGATGAGATAGTAGAGTATGAAAGCTGGGAGTTAGAAGATGCTGAAATAGCAGTAGTGGCTTATGGTTCAGTAACGAGGTCAGCATTAACAGCAGTTAAGGCAGCAAGAGAAGAGGGAATTAAAGTTGGGCTTTTACAATTAAAGACTATCTGGCCTTTTGCTCAAGAGGAGATTAAAGAGCTAGTAAATCAGGTAGATAAGATAATAGTGCCAGAGTTAAATCTAGGACAATTAATTGGAGAGGTAGAAAGATTATCGAATCTGGAAGAACAGGTAGTAGGTATTAACCGTATTGATGGTGAGTTAATTAAGCCAGCTACTATCATAGAGGCTATTAAAGAGGGGAGTGAGAGTAATGGAGATTTTAGATAGTTTTAGAACTGATAAGTTTCCTCATATTTGGTGTTCAGGCTGCGGACATGGGATTGTAATGGGGGCTTTAGTAAGGGCAATGAATAAGCTAGACTTAGACCATGATAAAACTGTTATTGTTTCCGGTATTGGTTGTTCTTCTCGGGCTACAGGTTATCTAAACTTCGATACTCTTCACACTACTCATGGTCGGGCATTAGCTTTTGCGACCGGAATTAAATTTTCTGAACCAGAGCTTGATGTAATTGTAATTACTGGTGATGGAGACTGCACTGCTATCGGCGGCAATCATCTAATCCATGCGGCGAGGAGAAATATAAATATAACGACGATTATGTTCAATAACAGCATTTACGGAATGACAAGCGGTCAGTATTCACCATTAACTCCCCAAAAGGCAAAGGCTACGACAGCACCATATGGGAATATTGAGCCGAACTTTGATCCTTGTGAATTAGTGCAAGGGGCAGGAGCTACTTATGTTGCCCGAGGCACAGCTTATCATATTAAGAAGTTAACTAGATTTATTAAACGAGGAATTGAACATAATGGATTTTCATTTATCGATGCTGTTAGTCAGTGTCCTACTAATTTTGGTAGGAAGAATGGTTTTAAATCGGCTGTAGAGATGATGCAGTGGCAGAAAGAGAATACAATTACTATTGAGAGAGCGGCTAAAGCGAGTGAGAAAGAGGTTAAGAATAAGATCCTAGTAGGTGAATTACATCATAATAATCGCCCAGAATATACCGCTAAGTACGAGCAGGTTATCGAAAAAGCCCAGAAAGGTGGCGATAACTAATGGCAGATAGAATTGATATCCGCATCAGTGGGGCCGGAGGTCAAGGTGTAATCTTAAGTGGAATCATTTTAGCAGAAGCTAGTGCAATTTATGATGAAACTAATGCCGTGCAAACTCAAGCCTATGGTCCAGAAGCTAGGGGTGGTGCTAGCAAGTCGGAAGTAATTATTAGTCAAAAGAGGGTTAATTATCCTAAAGTTATAGATTTAGATGTATTAGTAGCTTTAAATCAAGAGTCATATGATAAATATATTGGTGATTTGGAGGATGGTGGTACTTTGATTGTTGATGATAGTATTAAAGTTAGTAAAGAAAAGGAAGTTAAGGTCTATAGGCTGCCATTAATAGCTAAAGCGAAAGAAGAGTTAGGGACTAAGAAGGTAGCAAATATCCTTGCACTAGGTGCTTTAGCTGCGGTAACTAACCTAATTTCATTAACTGCATTAGAGCAAGTAATTACTAACAGAGTTCCTGCAGGTACAGAAGAAATAAATTTAAAGGCTTTAAAGTTAGGTGGTAAGATAGTAGAATAATGAATGAGGGTGGAATACTAAATAAGCCCGAGGCTATCAACTAATAGCTTCGGGCTATTTCAAGACTGGTTAATTTTGTGCTAACTCTTCAATCAACTCTTCATCTGGTGTAACAAAAAGAGTCTGTTGTTCTTCATAATAGACCATACCTGGCTTGGCACCTTTTGGTTTATTAACATTCTTAACTAAGGTATAGTCAACCGGGACATTAGAAGATTCTTTACCTTTACTATAGTAAGCAGCTAAGTGGGCAGCTTCTTCAATAGTGTTTTCTGGTATTTCATCGCGAGTATGATTTCTAATAATAACATGAGAACCAGGTAAATCTTTAACATGAAGCCAGAGGTCATGATTATTGGCTACATACTTAGTTAATTTATCATTCTGACGATTATTACGTCCAACTCTAATATCAAAACCATCCGAAGACTTGAATTTAAGCGGTTCTGATTTCTTTTTTTGATTACGTCGTTTATCTTTGTTTGACTTTTGTTTCTTAATATATCCTTCATCAGCTAATTCTTCTTTGATCTCTTCTAAGTCAGTCACATCTTCGGCTTGGTTCATAGAAACTTCGACTTGCTTTAAGTAATTAATTTCATTCTTCGCTTTCCTTAATTCATTCTCTAGATAGTTAACACTTCGTTTTGCTTTATTGTATTTTTGAAAGTACTTTTGTGAATTCTCTACTGGGGATAAATCTTGGTCTAATTGAATAGTAATCTCTTCTTGGTCTTTGGAATAATAATTAATAGTCTTTAACTTATCCTGACCAGGTTCTATTTGATGAATATTAGCTTTAATTAATTCACCTTTAATCCTATACTTTTCTGCATTGCGCGCTCCTTTTAATTGCCCTTTGACCCGCCGGTACTTTTTCATAGCTTTTTCGATATTATCCGAAGTAATCTTAGTTAAAGAACCTTTAAGACTATTTAATTTTCTACTCTTAATCTGAGTTGTAAAGTAATAATCTAATAATTGGTTAGTGCTAGCAAACTCTTTCTTTTTAAGATTAGGAAATTGGGTTAAATCAATTACAGAGTATTCTTTTAGATTACCATCTTTATCAAATACTAAATTAGGATAGAAATTATTGTCTTCAATTAACTTAATCACTTTTTGAAATTCAGTCCATAATTCATCTAAAGCAAGGCTATTTATTTTTCTAATCTTTTCTTCTCGTCCTATACCGGCACGATAGGCTAACTCCTTAGCGACCAAAGGACTGACTCCTCTTATATTCTCCATAATTGCTCGATAAGAACTTTTATCTATATTATCAGTAATTCGTTGTAAGAATTCTTCTTTTGTAATGATTAATGGATTAATCTTATCTTGTTTAGGTGGTTGTTGATACTCTTTCCCTGGAAGGATCTCTCGATGGCGGCTCATATTAGAAGTAACGCGTTTAATACTATCTAGAATCTGACCATCCTCTTGTAGGAGTATAATATTACTATGTCTTCCCATAATTTCAATTAATAAAATTTTTGTCTCAATTTCGCCATCATTATTTTTGGAATCTATATAAAATTTAATAATTCTTTCAAATTCAGGTTGTTCTATCTTTCTTAGTCGACCATGTTCTAAATGTTTACGAAGTAACATACAAAAGGTTGGTGGGCGTAAAGGATTTTCTCTATCTTCTTCGGTAATATGCACCCTTGGATCTTGGGGATGAGCCGAAAGGAGTAACTCAATATTTTCTCCTGGTTGCCTAAAACGTAGAGTTAAGAGTTCATCCTCAGGTTGATAAATCTTATCTAAACGACCACCAATCAATCTTTCTTCTAATTCATACTTAATTGCATTTAAAACTAATCCGTCTAACGCCATAATCTTCACCTCACATAATTAAGCTTACCTATAATGGTAACATTTATAAAAAATAATTGCAAATATATTATTTTGTAACTATGTAAGTTCCTTATGTAAGAGTTTTAACAACCTTTATTTGTAATTTTATCTTAATAGCTTGAATATTAATAATTATGAACTACATTCATCTAAGGAGGGTAGGTATGAGTAAAGCAAACCAAAAGAAAGCATATCAATTATCAAACTCAGAAGTGATTGCCAAGTTAGATGTCGATTCTAAGAATGGACTTAATAGTTCTGAAGTAAAAGGAAGACAGAGAAAATTTGGTCCTAATCAACTACCAGACCAGCAGCGTAGAACATTATTCAGTCTATTATTAGAACAGTTCAAAGATTTCATGGTGTTGGTTTTAATTGGAGCAGTAATTATATCAGGTCTTTTAGGGCAGGTTGAAGATGCAATTGCGATTATTGCTATCGTTATTTTGAATGCGATTATGGGATTTGTACAGGAGTATCGAGCGGAGAAGTCTTTACAGGCCTTAAAGAAATTGGCAGCACCAGAGGCTACAGTATTAAGAAATGGAGCTAAGAAGAAAGTGCCAACAGAAGAGTTAGTGCCTGGTGATATTATTTATTTAGAAAGTGGGGACAAGATTCCAGCCGATGTTAGATTGATAGAACTTAGTAGCTTAGAGGTTAATGAAGCTTCATTAACAGGAGAATCAATTCCGGTTAAAAAGGAGACAGAAGCAATTAAAGATGAAGATATTGCACTAGGTGATCGTAAAAACATGGCTTATATGGGAACGACAGTAGTTAAAGGGAAGGCAAAGGCGGTAATTACTGATATTGGTTTAGATACTGAAATGGGAAGAATTGCTGATATGCTACGTGATACCGAAGAAAGGGAGACTCCACTCCAACAGCGCTTGAAGGCTTTAGGACGCTGGTTAGTCTACCTCTGCTTTTTAGCTTGTGCAGCGGTAGTAGTTTTAGGAGTTTTAAAAGGAGAGCCACTCTATAGGATGTTTTTAGCGGGAGTTAGCTTAGCGGTAGCTGCTATTCCAGAAGGACTTCCAGCGATCGTTACTTTATCTTTAGCTATCGGTGTGCAAAGAATGATTAAGAGGCAAGCGATCGTTCGAAAACTGCCAGCTGTAGAGACTTTGGGCTGTGCAACGGTTATCTGTTCTGATAAAACGGGAACTCTGACTAAGAATGAGATGACTGTTAAGAAGCTCTATACTAATAGGAAGCTATATAGTGCAGAGCAAAATTCCTTAAATAGAGCAGATGTTAAGGAAGTATTAAAGATAGGGGCCATATGTAATAATGCCGAAATTCGTCGCAATCATCAAGGCATCAAGGGTAAGATGAAGAAGTTAAAGGACCGTTTCAGTAGTGAAAGTAAGAGGTGGAAGGTTTTAGGTGACCCTACTGAAGGAGCTCTATTATTAGCGGCTCAGAAAGCAGGCTTAAAGAAGGAGGAGTTAAAGAGTAATTTTTCTCGATTTTGGGAGGTGCCATTCGATTCTAATCGTAAGCGAATGTCGGTAATTGGACAACAAGAAGGTGAGAATACTTTATATTTGAAAGGAGCACCAGACGTTGTACTAGATAGATGCAGTCATTACTTAATGAATGGAGAAGTAAAAAGATTAAATAGGAAGATGATAAAAAGATTAAAGAGACAGAATGAGAATTTAGCTTCTCAAGCTTTAAGGGTTTTAGCTGTAGCAACTCGAAAATTACCAAAGAATTTTAATCGAAACCGTTTAGAAAGGTATGAAAATAGATTAGTCTTTGTTGGATTAGTCGGAATGATAGACCCGCCAAGACCAGAAGCTCAGAAAGCGATCGCTCGCTGCAAACGAGCTGGAATTAGACCTGTTATGGTAACCGGAGATCATAAGAATACTGCTCAAGCAATTGCTAAAGAATTGAACCTATTAAATAAAGGTGATAGAGTAATTACTGGGACTGAATTAAAGGCTATGAGTGATGATGAACTTAGACAGGTTATAGATAAAATAAGTGTCTATGCCCGAGTTACGCCTGAAGATAAATTAAGAATTGTCCGAACTCTGAAGAGAAAAGGAGAAGTAGTTGCTATGACCGGGGACGGAGTTAATGACGCTCCGGCAGTAAAAGAAGCGGATATTGGTATCGCAATGGGGGAGAAGGGAACTGATGTAACAAAAGAAGCTTCATCATTAATCTTAGCCGATGATAACTTTCGGACTATAGTTGCTGCCGTAGAAGAAGGGCGAGCTATTTATGATAATATTCGTAAGTTTATTCGGTATCTACTATCATGTAATATTGGTGAAATTCTAACAATGTTCTTAGCTTCTTTATTCGGTTTTCCACTGCCATTAGTGCCGATTCAGATATTATGGGTTAATTTAGTGACCGACGGCTTACCGGCTTTAGCTTTAGGAGTTGATCAAAGCGATGATGATATTATGGAAAGAACGCCTCGACCACCAAATGAAAGTATCTTTGCTCACGGTTTGAGAACGAGAATTATAACTCAAGGGATATTGATTGGTTTAAGTACTTTATTTGTTTTCATTTTAGGCTTGCGGGTAAGTAATGGAAACTTAGTCGAAGCAAGAACCATGGCTTTTACTAACTTAGTAATGGCTCAGCTATTCTTTGTTTTTAGTTGTCGTTCAGAAAGGTATAGTTTATTTGAAATGAATCCTTTTTCTAATCTTTATTTAGTGACTGCTGTTATTATTTCGTTTGTTATGCAACTAATTGTGCTTTATATACCAGCATTAGAAGGTATATTTAAGACTACTTCCTTGAATCAAGTGGAATGGATTTTAATCTTAACTTCATCTGGGAGTGCTACTCTTTTAGTAGAATTTTTTGAAGGTGTTGTCAATAAAATCAGAGAAAGAATTAGGTATATTGTTGTTGAAAAAGAGTCATTAAATTAAAATTATATATAATTATTGATTCATTAAAATTGAGTTGTCAAGTAACTTTTAAAGTTGCTTGACTTTTCTTTTGCTATATACTTTCTAATTATATAGGAGATTTTAAAGGTAATCATCTAAAAATGTATAATTATATTAATATAAGATAAAAATTACAGCAATTAGTTAAATTGTGTTACATTTTAATCTTTCAATTATTTAAAAAACACCCTAATAAGTGAATGACCTCACAAAAGTTATTTTTTACTTAAAATTGCAGGATTTTATTATTATAATCACGAAATATGTAGAATAAGAAATAAATATGTTTATTAAGTTATAATTATCACTTTGCTCAATAATTTAGTTAGTAGTTAAACCGGAAGGAGGAAGTAATAATGAGTAACGAAACGAAACAATTAATAGTTTTTGATTTAGGTGGTGAGGAGTTTGGGGTCAAGATTACTAAAGTACAAGAAATTATTAGGATGAAAGAGTTAACTCAACTACCAAATGCTTCAGAATTTATGGCGGGGATTATTAATCTTCGTGGAGATATCATTTCAGTTATCGATTTAAGAAAGAGATTTGGTGTAGAACAGAAAGAGACTAAGAAGACTCGGATTATTATTGTAGAAATGGACAACCAGGATGTTGGTCTAATTGTTGATTCAGTTTCGGAGGTTTTAAGAATTGAACCTGCTGATATTGAAGATGCACCAGAAAGAATTGCTGGAATTAAAGATGATTACCTAAAAGGTATAGGTAAAGTTGATGATAGAATTATTATTCTTTTAGACTTAGATCAATTATTGACTACTGAAGAGAAGATTGAGTTGGAAAATGCAAGTCAGAATGTCAACGACGAAGATATAGCCTAATGGAATTTAGGATATAGTTTGTAGAGGAGGTTAAAAGATGGATATAGAGGAGTTTCAAGATTTATATGCTACAGAAGCTCAGGAACATTTAGAGATACTAAATAATTCCCTTTTACAATTAGAGGATAATCCACATGATTTAGGGCTTGTAAAAGAACTATTTAGAGCAGCCCATACATTAAAAGGTATGGCTGGGACAATGGGGTTTGAAAAAGTAAGTAATTTAACTCATGCTATGGAAAATATTCTAGATAAATTACGTAATGAAGAGATGGCTGTTAGTACAGAAATTGTGAACCTCTTATTTAAATCGTTAGATACTTTAGAAATTTTAATTAATGATGGTGAAGAGGCTTTGTCTTTCGAATTAGAAGATATTATTTCCGAATTAAAGGGATATGCTTCTGGTGAGATTGAAGTTAGTAATGATTCTAATAATATTGATGAAGCTACTACAATCCATAATTTTAGTATAGAGTTATCTGACGGAGAGATTAAGTCGGCAAAAAATAAATTAACAGAAGGCTCAGTTGTATTTCTTTTAAGAGTTATTTTAGAAGATGACTGTGTCTTTGGTGCTTTAAGAGCTAAGATGGTTGGTGACGAATTAGAAAGCTATGGAGAAATAGTTAAGGCTAATCCGGCATTACAAGATATAGAGGGTGCTGAAGTTGATAGCGAATTCCAAGTTTTATTTATTAGTAATTTTGAGGATAAAGAGATCCTTGATGCTTTAGATCGAATTTCTGAGCTTAAAGAACTTGATTTAGAAGTGATTGATGACCTAAATGAATTAAAGAAAGCAGAAAGCAAGAAGAATAAGAATAGTAGCAAAAAGACTTCGGCTAAATCATTATCTAAACGGTTAAAATCTAGTAGTACAATTCGAGTAGATGTAGAACGTTTAGATGATTTAATGAATTTAGTAGCCGAATTAGTAATTAAGAGAACCCAGGTAGAGTCAATTGGTGAGAGTTACCAATTAGATGAATTAAACAAGAAATTAAAGTCATTAGGTAAAGTTACAAGTGAATTGCAGAATTCTGTCATGAATATGCGGATGGTGCCGATTAATTTAGTCTTTAATCGTTTTCCAAGAATGGTGAGAGATTTAGCACAAGAAATGGAAAAAGAGATTAATTTAGAGATTGAGGGAGAAGATACAGAGTTAGATAGAACAATTATTGATGAAATTGGTGATCCATTAGTACATATTTTGCGTAATGCAGCTGACCATGGGATTGAAAGTCCAGAAGAACGAAAGAAGGCTGGCAAAGATCCAGCCGGAACAGTTAAGATGTCGGCTTTTCATGAAGGTAATAATGTAATAATTCAAATACAAGATGATGGTAAGGGAATTGATGCTGAGTTTATAAAACAGAAGGCTCTTTCTAAGGGAGTTATCTCTCAAGAGGAAGCGGAGATGCTTAGTGACCAGGAAACAATTAATTTAATCTTTGCATCAGGTTTTAGTACTTCCGAAGAGGTTAGCGATGTATCTGGTCGTGGTGTTGGGATGGATGTAGTTAAGAATAAGATTGAGTCTTTGAGTGGATCTGTTGATATCTATTCTAAAGTAGGTGAAGGCTCTACATTTACAATTAAATTGCCATTAACTTTGGCTATTATTCAAGGTTTCTTAATTAATATTGCTGATCAAAAGTATGTTTTACCTTTGGAAACGATTCAAGAGATAGTTAAAATTTCGCCAGATGATATTAAGACTATTAGGCAACAGGAAGTGATTCAAAGAAGAGGTTCTGTTATTCCATTAATTTCATTACGAAAGGAACTTAATAAGCCTGAATATGAAGAGATACCAGAAGAACTTTCAATAGTAATTATTAAGATTGGTGAAGAAAGCTATGGTTTAAGTGTTGATTCGATCATTGGACAACAAGAAGTAGTGATTAAACGGATTAATGATCTATCAGATGGAGTAGAAAAGATAGCAGGAGCTACTATTTTAGGTGATGGTAGTGTAGCATTAATCATTGATATTGAGGAAGTTACGTTAGGGAAATAATTAATGGTTAGGAGGGTTATTGGTGGCTAAGATATTAATTGTTGATGATGCTCAATTTATGCGAACGATGTTGTCGAAATTGATAGAAGAAGAAGGTCATGAAGTAGCAGGGGAAGCAGTTAATGGAATAGATGCAGTGCAAAAATACAAAGAATTAAGTCCAGATATGGTAACGATGGATATTACTATGCCAGAAATGGATGGGATTGAAGCAATGAAGGAGATCAAAAAGGTGGACCCAGGAGCTAATATTATTGTTTGTAGTGCTATGGGGCAGAAGCCGATGGTAGTGGAAGCATTAGAGGCTGGGGCTAAGGATTTCATTGTTAAGCCAATTAAGCCGAAAAAAGTTAAAGAAGCTTTAGCAAATATACTAGGTTAATATACTAGTGGGGATTAGGTTTAGGGGATGAATAAGGGAGGGAAGGTACTTTGACCTCAGAAATAAAAGTATTAGTTGTTGATGATTCAGCTTTTATGCGTAAGATGATCTCTACTATGTTAGATACGAGGGGTATTAGGGTGGTAGCAACAGCTAGGAATGGTAAGGATGCTCTAAAGAAGTTAGAAGAATATAAACCAGATGTTGTTACCTTAGATGTAGAGATGCCAGTTATGAGTGGATTAGATTTTTTACGAAAAGTAATGAAAGATAATCCTTTACCAGTAATTATGTTAAGTAGTTTAACTGAAAAGAATAGTGTGACTACAATTAAAGCTTTAGAACTAGGGGCAGTAGATTTTATTCCAAAACCTTCAGGAACTATATCTTTAGATATAGATAAAGTAGAAGCTGAATTAATTAAGAAGGTAAGAGTGGCTGCGAAGTCAAGTCCAAGTTTATCTAAATCCTCTTTAAAGGATAATAAGAAGTTTAGTAGAAAATCAACTAGTAGTTCTAAAAATAAAAGAATAAATCAAAATAAATTTAAAAGCAAGAGCAAACCGATATCTAAAGCAGAGTCAAAATCTACTAGAGGTAAAAAGCTAGTAGTTATTGGTGCTTCAACTGGAGGGCCTAGGGCTTTAAAGGAAGTTATGACTAGGATTAATGAGAATACTAATTGTGGTATATTAATAGTACAACATATGCCTCCTAATTTTACAGCATCGTTAGCTCATAGATTAGATAAATTAGCACCTATTAAGGTTAAAGAGGCTGAAGATGGAGATCAGATCATGCCAGGTAGAGCCTTGTTAGCGCCAGGGGATTATCATATGTTAATTAATAGCGATGGTACTAAAGTTAAGTTAAATCAAGATGATAAAGTACATAATGTTCGTCCTGCTATTGATTTGACTATGGAATCTGCTGCTAGGTATTATGGAAGTAGAACATTAGGTGTCATTTTAACAGGGATGGGTAAAGATGGAACTCGCGGTTTAGAAGCGATTAAAAGTGTTGGTGGTTATACTATTGCCCAGGATGAAGAGACATCAGTAGTTTATGGTATGCCTAAGGCTGCTTATAGAGCTGGAGTAGTTGACAGTGTTAAGCCATTAAACTTTATCGGTAATGAAATTATGCAATATATTAAAAAATTAAAATAGACGAAAGAAAATAAAAAGCCTTTAATCCCTGTGGATTAAAGGCTTTAATTAATTGTTGACGCTCCAAAATTTTATATTAATTATGCTTGAAATCTAATTATGAAATTAGCTTGTAGTATAATTTTTATTCTCCATGCTCTAAATTTGGTAGTTTAATCACTTTTTCTAATTTATCGTCATCTAATTCAATTTGAGAATACATTCTGCCTACTCGTTGGGTATTAGTAATATCTTCTAATGGTATTTCTTTTAACGCACCACTTTTAGTAACAAAGAGTAGTCGTTCTTCTTCTTTAGCAGTAGTTACTTGGATTAATTCATAATCATCACTAGATAATGTCTGTAATCCTTTGCCGTTGCGTTTTTGTAGCTTATAAGCCTCGATTTGGGTTCGTTTTCCTTTACCTTCAGGGTCAATGACTACTACATAGCCATTCTCTTCAGTTAAGTTAAAGCTAATAACTTCGTCATCGTTAGCTAAATTTACACCCTTGCTTCCCTTAGTATTACGGCCGGTATCTGATACTTCTGATTCAGCAAAATGAATAGTTTGTCCATTCTTAGTACCTAGTAATAGGTTCTGATTACCATCGGTTACTTCAATTCCAATCACTTCGTCATCTTCATTAAGGTTAATCGCTTTAATTGAGGATACACTGGTATCATATTCTTTACCAATGGTCTTCTTAACTAATCCTCCTTTAGTGGCAATAGTAATGAATTTTTGCTTAGTTTCGTCGTCTAACATAATAATATCAACTATCTCTTCATCGATTGGAAGTTTTAAATAATTATTTAATGGGTCGCCGGTAGATAAGCCATGGTGTTCTGGAATTTGATGAGTATTAAGGATATGAACTTGTCCAGTATTAGTAAAGAACAATAGATCATCCCGGGTGGTACCGGTAAAGACATGGGTGATATAATCTTTTTTTCCAGCTCTAACATTACTTAAATCATTAGTCCGTTTTAGATAGTTACGATGAGAAAAAGAGATAACGATATCTTCATTCTTAATTAGATCACTTTCGTCTAATTCTGCCTTAGATTCATCAGCTATAATTTTGGTCCTTCTCTGGTCGCCATATTCTTTTTGTACTTCATCTAACTCTTCTTCAATTAGATTATCCATTACTTCTTTTTGATTTAAGATTGAGTTTAGATATTTAATTTTCTCTTTTAGGTCAGTAATTTCGTTAGTGATCTTCTTAATTTCTAAACTGACTAATCGTTGTAATTTCATATTTAAGATGGCTTCAGCTTGTCTTTCTGAAACGTTTAATTCTTTTTGCAAATTCTTTTTAGCAGTTCGTGGATAGCGGGATTTTCTAATAATAGCAATAACTTGGTCAAGATTATCAATAGCAGTCTTTAAGCCCATTAAGATATGCTTACGATCTTTAGCTTTATTAAGCTCAAACTGGGTTCTATTAGTAATAACATCCCTTCTAAAGTCTAAAAAGTGTTGTAAAATAGTCTTTAGATTCATAACCTCTGGTCTTTTATCTACTAATGCCAACATATTAATCCGTTGGCTGGTCTGTAGAGAAGTATATTTATAGAGCCGATTGATTATTATATCTGCATTCGCTTTGCTTTTGAGGTCAATAACGATGCGTAATCCATCCTGATCTGACTCATCGCGAATATCAGAGACATTATCAACCTTGCCTTTCTTAACAGTATCGGCTATTTCTTCTATTAATTTAGCTTTACTTAGTTGGTAAGGAATTTCGGTAATTACTATTCTTTCACTACGACTACTTCGATTTTCAACTTCTACTTTAGCTCGAAGGACAATTCTACCTTTACCGGTGTGATATGCTTTTTTAATTTCGTCATTACCAACGATTTTACCACCGGTTGGAAAATCTGGTCCCGGGATATGTTTCATTAAATCATCGATATTACATTTAGGATTATTTAATAGGTACTTTAGACCTGAGATAACTTCATTAATATTGTGTGGTGGGATATCTGTACTCATACCGACAGCAATACCACTAGAACCATTGATTAAAAGGTTTGGAACTCGCGAGGGAAGAACAGCAGGTTCTTGTAATGACCCATCGAAGTTATCAATAAAATTAACTGTCTCTTTCTTGATATCTTTAAGCAGTTTTTCGGATAAAGGAGCAAGTCTAGCCTCGGTATACCGCATAGCCGCGGCACTATCTCCATCTATTGACCCGAAATTACCATGTCCGTCGATTAGCTGGTATCTTTGACTAAAGTCCTGAGCCATACGTACCATAGCGTTATAAACTGCAGCATCACCATGAGGGTGATACTTACCTAATACCTCTCCAACGATTCTTGCTGACTTTTTATGTGGTTTATTCGGAGTTAATCCTAAATCTTTAGTTGCGTATAAAATTCTTCTATGTACTGGTTTTAAACCGTCACGAACGTCCGGTAGTGCTCTACTAATGATAACGCTTAATGAATAGCTTAAATATGATTCTTTCATTTTATCTTCAATTGCAACAGGGGTAACCTCTTGCTTGTCCATATATATCAAACTCCTTTCTAGAAATTAACAAATTCAAGTGAGATTAATAACAATACCTATTATATCATTATTGATTGAAATTGCAAAAGTAAGCTAAGTTATATTTATTTTCACCAGTATAATCTTGAGAAT
>Ga0247721_100347_pt1 | contig 15973 bp, 18 predicted proteins | sample MSEWel2017_08_16_FD_189089 | JGI IMG/M metagenome (GOLD analysis project Ga0247721, IMG submission 189089) | Subsurface sediment microbial communities from gas well in West Virginia, United States - MSEEL Well Study Marcellus 3H_2017_08_16 | ecosystem: Environmental > Terrestrial > Deep...
GCGGGCTTGCGCTCCGTAAAGCGTTTTTCTTCTGAAAGAACCTATAATTGAGGTTAGAATAAACCGTAAGAAGTCTTTTGTTTGTTTTCCTATATAACCGTTGCTTCCCTTCGTAGGGGGAGCGGGGGATACACCTGCGCCTGTAGCTGTTTAGAAACAATTAATGTGTGCCTGTCATCCAAGTATGGAGCAAGCGGCTAATGCAGGGCAACAGTCCTTTACAGAGCCTTAAGCACAATGTACACCAGGCACATCTATATTTATACCTCATTTGTTTTTCTATGCTTGTGTGCCCGCCTGAGAGCTTCTTTATTATATATTATGGTAGGTTGTTATGTTGGTGCTTAGCCTGGCTTTGGATCCAGCTCGTGGCCAGGCTTTCCGGAAAGATTTTATTGCTCTGTATTGTTATCCTGTAAACGGTTTTTTATTTAATTTTGTTCTGGATCATCGGATCTGAAAATATTATCTATTTCACCGGTAGCTTTTTTAAGACGCTTATCTCTAATATGTGCATATTTTTGAGTGACAACAATGCTGCTGTGGGTAAGCATACGACTGATTACATCCAAATCTACGCCCTTTTCGGCGAGCATGGTAGCAAACGTATGCCGGAGATCATGAAAACGGATGTGAGGGCGAATTTCGGCTTCTCTTTTTACTTTTTTCCACACTCGTCTTATATCTTTTCTTTGCCCGCCAAAAGGAGATGGAAACACATATTCATCATTATGATCGAGAGATTCCAGGAGATCCACAGCCAAATCAGAAAGTAAGATAGTTGCCTGCCTTCGATTTTTTGTTTTTTTAAGCCTGATGGATTTCTTTTTTAAATCCACGTCTTCCCATTTTAGCCGAAAAAGACTTGACGCCCTCAAACCTGTGTATAAAGCAAAAAGGATAACATATCCGCCGTTATATCTTATCTCGCTGTTTAAACAGACATCCTGCAGCCTCTCACATTCTTCAGGGGTCAATGCTTCAACAACTGTGTTATCTGGCACAGAGACCTTTACCCGAGCTGCTGGGTTTTGTTTGTCAAAAAGCTCTTGCTCGTTGAGGTAATTAAACAGTCTCCTGACAACTTGCAGATATTGCTTTACTGTTGCAGGTTTTCTGTTGCCTTTTTTTATCCTATTTATATATGATTCAATATCCCCTGGAGTTATATCATTGATTTGACTCTGGCCATAATCATCTAAAAAAGGCTTTAATCGATGCTGATCATCTTTCCAGCTGGCTTTATTTGCCTTGACAGCATTTATATACTTCTTTACAGCTTCCTCTACGGTTAAGCTTTGTTTTTCTTTATAGTGTCCGGAGATACGTTCAGCACGTATCTGACTTGCTAAGTGTGCAGAAAATCCCTCACTTTGCCAGCCTATCTTCTCCCTTGTTTTCTTGCCATTTCTTGAATATCTGATATAGTAACACTTGTCTGGTTTACCTTTGTGTTTTCTTACTCTGGACGGGTAATAAAACACTCCGGGTAGGTTAGTTTTCTTGTACAATTTTTAGCCCCCTATTAGCCCCCTGATGCGAAAAAAGCAGGGTATTAAAGGGTAACCGAATATTTTGTAAAAATCAATTTTCTTTATATTTCACTGAAAGATATCTTTAAATAAAAAAATTGACAAACAGAGATAAGTTCGCTAATATCGCACTTCTAATCCGTAGGTCGCACGTTCGAATCGTGCCGGGCGCATTTCTAAAAATCCATTTTCACAGTTATTTACAGGAAAAGTAAAAAAAGGGGCTGAAATTTTTAGCCCCCTATTAGCCCCCTGGGGGATAATTTGTCATCTTTTGAACACAAGATTTTCGAATATTGAAGATACTGTGTTGTAAGAATTGCAATGTTTTGCATATCCCAGGAAACTCATAAGAGAGGGTTTTATATCTTCAAGCGACATATTGCCGGCACAATAAAGTTTACTAAATTTTCTGAACCGGTTTTTTGCTTTCCTGATTGTTCTCTTTCTCGGCAATACATGTGTTGGCCAAATACGATAACCGCAAAAATTTATACCCTGATTGTAAGGGAAAATTTGGGTTTTAGAATTAAGGCTTAAGCCTAAGTTTGTTGTCAAAAACCACCCTAAGTCATCCAGTAAAAATTTTAGATATTCTTTATCATGATGAATTATAATAAAATCATCCATATAGCGTACATAAAACTTGATACCATGCTCGTCTTTACAATAATGATCTAAAACATCAAGATTTACATTTGCCATAAGCTGACTTGTCAACGAACCTATAGGCAACCCCTTGCCGCTGGGTTCCTGATCAATAATTGAATCCAGAAGCCAGAGAATATCTTTGTCTTTTATTGTTCTCCGTATTATTTGTTTCAAAGCATAATGATCAATAGACGGGAAATATTTTCTTATATCACACTTCAACACATACGGTTTTGAATGTTGTCTGCTTGCTATTTGTAAGAAATGTTTTAATCTTTGCATTGCAGCATGGGTACCTTTGTTGACTCTGCAGGCATAAGAATCATAGATAAATTTCTTTTCAAAATATGGCTCGACAACTCTAACAAGAGCATGATGAACAACCCTGTCTCTAAACTGGGGAGCTTGGATTAACCTTGTTTTAGGGTCATGTACATAAAATTCTTTCCAGCGGTGAGGAGTCCAGCTTTTCCATATTAAATGGTTCTGTGTATTAATAAGATTTTCTTCAAGTCTTTCAGAATATTCCATAACGTCTTTTGCAAATCTTTTACATTTCCTTGCAGCAAGATAAGCAAAATATAGATTCTCAAAATCAACAACCTCATCCCAGATGTTATTTGCTGTTTTTGGCATAAAAACTCCTGGTAAAAATAACCCGGATCACTTTCAGCCATATTTAGCTTACTAACCATCCAGGTGTGTATATATTTTCCTGTAACAGGAAGGAATAAAGCTCCTTTTATTTTTGCATAGATTGCAAACCCATGAGTCTGCAATATCAAGCTTTTAATGAAAGCTGGCCGAAACCCGATATTGCTGTTCGAGTTCGAACGCTCGTTGTTCAAGTTCAAGGCAAACAGACCCGCATTGGACGCATTGTTCCAGTTACCGCCACGGATCGGCACACTTTACAGCTTTATCCCTTTAGACTTTTCCAGTATCCACCGTTCATTTTGCCAAGCTCAACAATATGTCTTGAAATAATTTCGTACTTTTTGATGCTCAAAAATTTCAGATCTCGTGCAAGGCGTATGAATGTTTTGAGCATTTCAAGGCATATATCTATATTTTTTAAAATTCTTTTTTTATCTCTTAAATTTGCAAGCTTTACAATATTCTCAAGCAAAGAATACATATATCTTTTTATATCTGCAGCCAATGTAAATTTTTCTGACTTAGGAAACTGTTGCAAGGCTATATATCCATATTGGATCATATCAATACATTTTTCTTTCATTTTAAAGACTTCCAATTTCCCCTCCATAGAGAATAAGGCAACAATTGCGGGGCTAATGCCCCGCAATCAGTGTACAGTAATCAGTTTATCCAACAAAAGCTGGCCGAAACCCGAGATTGCTGTACGAGTGCGAACGCTCGTTGAACAAGAACAAGGCAAACAGACCCGCAAGGGACGCACTGCTCCAGTCACCGCCACGGAGCGGCAGGCGCTCTCCATAGTTTCTCATCCATAACCCACCTTTTGGATTTGTTATATCATAGGGTGCTATGCACGCCTGTAGTAAAATCTTAGGGACTGTAATAGCTGCATCGATTGTCAAATCTTTCCAGTTAGGAATGTGGGCATAGCTGTCAGGTGTCATTGGTGTAGTAACCTGATTGTTTAAGATCGGGTCAGCGTCATCTCCTGTCCCGTCACCGGCAGCTGACGCATCAAAAAAGTAACCTTGAGATGTCCAATTAACCTCATCGAGGGCGTAATTGTTGTCATTTGGCATGATAATTTGACCGTCAACAAGCTTCAAGCCTCCTATCCACTCCCAGACATTCCCCACTAAATCAGCAATACCTGTGAAATCATCGTTATGTCTCCAGCTGGCGGGGCCTGATCCGGAAAGTGTTCTTGCTGTGCCGGCGGCGCCTGGCGCAAGGCCGTCCTGTCTTACTGCAGTCTCATAAGTGAGTTCATGACTACGCCCATAATCCGTATTACCCCGCGGCTGAAAACCATTTTTGAGGCAATACAGAGCAACTGCAGCCCATTCCCAATTTGTCATCAAGTGCCAGCCTGCGCCTTTGTTTTTGCAATAATTGTTTGCATCATCATAAGTGACATAATTTGCCGGGTCCATGCCAGGCAGAGAAACAGCGCGTCCGTCCTGAACTGAGGCAAGCTGCTGGGCGATAAAAAGCTCGCTCTTTTCCACTCCACCGACAACAAACCCGGGGAATACACCTGTTCCAAGCGATGGATCAATATCCTCGTTGTTGAACTTCGGGATTACATGCATAAATGACGGATAGCCTTTATCGTCATACAGCACTGTTACTTTGCCACCTGTAGCAGCTTCGACTGATGCACGCAATGTGTCTTTTGTAAAAATTGTTGGCATATTATATTCCTCCTTCTGTGTTATTATTTATTGGCTTCTTTTCCCATAGAATTATTTTAACTTTTTCTTGGTTAACCGGTTTTCTGGTTTTTTCAAAAATCTTGTTCCCGTCTATATCTGTCTCACCGGTTTCGATGTAGTCATATTCTGCCGGCGGGATGAAAATGTTTGCCAAGTACCTGGAGTTTTCTTTGACATCGATTATTTTTTGTTCGTCTGTCTGAAGACTCCCGAGATCAAAAGTTTCCCCTCCGATAGTTACAACATCGGCATCGACGGTACATGCAGAATATTCTGCGTCTTGTTTTCCTTTGTATTCAAAGTTCATGTAAATACCTCCTTATAACTTGTTTTTTAATACGTTGTAGCGCACACGCACCTTATCCGCTGTGCCGTTTAGATATATGCTAAATCCGTTGCTGGCTCTGTCCCCTACGTAACAATATCCGAGCTGAAAACCTCCGCCTTCAAAATCGAGAATATCAAGTTGCACAAGGTATTCATCATCGAGCAGATCGAATTCAAGAGGTACATAGATAAGCGGTGCATTTGCAAGCAGTGTCGGATATTTTGGTTCAAGCACTCTGACATCATTCAGTGTGCAATTTCCTATATACGGATCAGTAGCCTCTGTTGAACCGGCAGGAACATTTATCCTGTAGAGTGTTATGCTGTTTTCCGGGGGCTGAGTATCGAGCGTTGTGCAGTCAACCTGTATATCACCATTGATATCTTCCCACAGGAACAAATAAGAATCTTTGGCTACACTACCTGTGTTAGGCGGGACATTTGCAGTGTTAATCAGTTCCGGCACTGCAATTAACCTGCCATGCATATAGACCAGCCCGGAAGAGAGTGAGATATTTCTTGTTGAGTCTGCACTTTTAGAAGCAACACAGCCTTTCACAACACCTCTGTTATATATTGTTGCAATGCCTGTTTGATTTCTCTGATCAAGCGTTTTCAGTATCTCTTTGTTTGCAACTGAAGCCTCATCCAGAGAGAGAGACATACCTGAAAATATCTCGTTTAACACTGTGTCTAACTCTTGCTTTGATACATATGGCATCTGTTCAAAAATCAGATCGCCGGCCGCACCTGCTATCGGCACTTTGAAACGTATAGTGCCACCTATACCAGCTGTTTTTTGAAATTTTGGCATAGGGCTTATGGCCACGAGTGTTTCAGATAAATTTGCATCAACGTGTATTATTCCGGCTGCACCCACCCATTTTGTATTTTGAAAATCGTATGGGATAGGACATTCGAAAGTCAGTGTACCGTTATCGTCAAAAAATGCACGTGCAATATCAAATTTTCCAAGAAGATAGGTAGAAAGTGATGTAAGATCTGAGTTTTCATCCCATGAAACAGTACCTGATGATGTATCTGTACCAAACAAGCAAAATTTTGTTACATTCTCACGCAGATTGCTTGTGAGAATATCAATGCCCTGACTGGTGGGCAATCCTGTTACTGACATTTGTGCCTCCTTTTATATATAAAAATTTATGATACCCTGTGCTCCTATGTATTTTGTTGCAGATCTTTCTATTTCCAAATCAGCTTTATCGATTTCCTGAGAAAAAATTCCGGCACTTTTAAAAGATGCAGCTGTATTGCTTTCTATTGCAAAAGAATCCTCTGTATCAATGTTGAATATTTTCCCGATAGGCGTATAAAAAGAAACAGCTTTCTCAAGCGAGAAAGCTTTCTCAGGCTCAATATCGTTCAGTATACCAGATTGTATTGTCATCTTTGTTTCTGACAGCAGATCAAAATCAACATAATACTTGCTTCTAACGTTTTTCATTTGATCTATTATGCCCAGTGCATTATAAAGATGTTCAATATCTTCTGCTATTTTTAAAAAGATATTAAAAGTATATGGCTCTCCGGATCCTCCATCCTGGAACCATTCTTTAATTGTTGCTTCTATACCTATTATATCAAATGCTTTTTTAACGGACCATGGAGTTCCTTTGTAGCGATGTAAGAGTATCGCATTTCTGATGAGCTCAGCTTTTTGTGAAATATCAAGGTTTTCGGACCATCCTTCAAAGCGTGTCACATGAAATTGCCAGCCAAGTAGGTCAAGTATCTGTTCACTTTGCTGATCTAACAAAGAGAATATTTCAGCGTTATTGATGAGCCCTGCCGCCTCAAGGATTCGCGGATCCACAGATTCAATAATTTTTGATATATTACTGTCTTTGATCAGATTTTCAGGCAGTATATTTTTCAGCGATATATCAGTATATTTTTTACTCATCTTCAAGCCCGCCGTAAGTTATTGTGCTTGTTGCTGCTATAGCTACAGACGATCCAGCAACCTCAGTGTAGGATGGGCTGTTCACTACAACTCTTTTGGCGCCTGCGTTCTGGATAACTCTTATTAGTTCTGATGGATTTATATCTCTGCCGAGTTTCTCTTTTGTCCAATCTGTAAAATTTTTAACGCCCTCCTGCACTCTCTGCTGTATCTTGCTTGAAACTGATGCATCAGAATTATTGATATAGTACACGATATCGATAGTGTAGTTAACCTGCTGCGGCTGATATACAGATACGGAATCGGTAAGCGGCCGTTTTTTTTCAGTTGTAAGAATATCCTCCACATCCTGGATAACGGCAGCGTCCGGCAATCCGCCGTTCTTCATAAGCGGATATACATCCACGACACCCGGACTGGGACTGCTCACATAAACATCAGCTATATCTGGATGTGCTGTTTTTGCCCAGTATTCATATGCACCTGCTGGACCTGCTGTGCTGAATTTTTCCGGGGCTATCTGTATACGACTCCTGAAGTGCTCATCAGTTTCAGAGTCTGCTCCTCCAAAAGATGTTGAGGTATTTGTTACAGATTCTATATATCCAACAGGGTCCACAATAGTTGTTATTTGTCCTGCAGTAAATCCATTGCCTGCCTGGCCGGCGGTGGTACATATGCATTTTACTGTTACGTTCGTCTCTCCGGTTTCAATTATTTTTTCTTTAATTGTTTTGAAATATATTTTGTTATCAGGGGTTACTCTGGTTCCGAGCGGTATAGTTACCTGTCCGCTGTAATCCTGGTTCTTGTTGAATTGCACATCCACTGTTGCATATGATGGTTCTAAACGTACAACATCCAGTAAAGCGCCAATATGATCAAGATTGTTTCCGGATGCATATGCCAATAGATTGCTCTTAGCAGCTTTATCTATTAGGAATCTTTGCTGAGAGATAACATACGCGAGACCTTCAAGAAATAATCTTACAGGATCACCTGCGTAAAGTGTTTTTCCGGAAATATTTTCAAATGCATTTATTATCTCCTGCTCTACTTGTGCAGGATCAGTTTCTACAAACTTTATGTCTTCAAGAATACTAATATCCATCTTTCACCCTCACGCGCGCGGTTGGATATATTTTACCGTTTATATCACCGCTGAATTTTACTGATATTATTTCTGCTCTCGGTTCATATTTTTGGACAGCATCGATGATTTCAGACCTCAAGAGCGCTTTTGCCCTTTCTGTAGGTGCATCAAGAAATATGGCAGATATCCCGAAATCCCTGTCAAGAGGCAGACTGCCCTTAATTGTTGACAGTATCATGGCTATATTTTGGAATATCTCCCTATGTCCTTCAGGAAAAAAAACTACTTCGTCTAAATGCAGTGTAGATACTTCAAAATCATTGCTTTTCATAGTCAACATACTCTGTCAGTTTTATTGTAACGCTTGCATTTATAATGTTTCCCCGGTTATCTATATGCTCCCGTTTTTCAGAAATACTTTCCAGGACATATTTTCCAAGTATTTCCTCACCTATGACCAGGGGTTTCTCTTCTCCGGCGTCAGCCAGTTGTTTTAGTTTGTCAATTTCTTGTTTTGGGTTTACGCCCAGTGAGGCTTTCAACTGTATGCTCATGCTTACTGTGCAGTTTTCAGCTCCTGTATGCTGCAGCACAGGTTTACCGTTATATATTTCATGCTTTGCAAATTTTATTCTTGTCTCACGGCTGAAATCTCCGAATGTTTTTACCTGCTCAGCCGATACGTTAAAAACAACATCACCGTAAGAGCCTATCACTGAGGACCTCCACTTGTACCGCTTCCGGGCTGAACGTCACCGTGTACGTGCGAATCATATTCAAGCCCGTTATCATTATTTATCTCGGTTGCCTGCAGTCTGCCGGTAATTTTAGCCTGGACACTTGCGCCGCCGGCACCCGTGAGAGCCCCGCCGCTGCCAAGCATGCCGGCTTTGTATGTAAATAAACCGTTAACTGTAACTTTGCCGGTAAACTCAGAATAAGGACAATCTACAAGAACCTTTGAAGGACTTCTCACTGTGACATCTCCCTTTGAGTCAACAAGAACGTTGCCTTTGTTTTTTACAGTAATATCCCCTTCAGTGTGAGCCTGCAAATGATTAGCCGCCCGGTCGTATTCAATCCAGGTACCATCATCAAAAGTTATATGTTTTTTATCCTGGCTTGACACCGGCACAGCATCACCGGCAGAATAGAATGAGCCTATAACAAAACCCTGCTCAAGCCCGGAAGGCAAAAACATGCACAAAACATGTTCATCAATATCCGGCATGAAATAATTTTTATCTCTGTGAGTCTTGGCATAGAGTACCGGCAGTTCTGAAGAAATAACGTCATCAGCATCAGGCAGCTCTACCCTCACCGTTGCGCGGTCAGGATATGTATTTATTACCTTGCCGACTCTGATCATCCGCTTAATAATCATTTCAAGCTCGTACATTTTATTCATCTAATACCCCAACACTTTTTTTAATGTGAGTGATGTTGTATAACCATTTCCGCCCAGGGAATGAGTACAACTTTCAATCATATATTTTCCGGAAAAAACTCCGAAACTATCAAGCTTCACATTTGAGCCTGCCGCCAGCTGTGGGGTTCCCATGACATCTATTGATGCCGAGACCTCTTCTTTGTTCTTTTTCCTCAATTCGTTCTTCGCTCTTTGCTCTGCCTTTGCGGGTGATTCAACACGTTCATTTATTTTTAGAATATGGCCGGTTTCCGGAGCGTTATCCGGAGTAAAAGTATATGATTTTTGTTTTTTCTCTTTGGCGTCCCAATAGTTTACGCTGCATGCTTTATAGATATCATAAGCTTTTGCTGTAAAACTCCATGTTTTTGCATGTTTCCATTTACTGATAGACATCACCGGATCTTTACTGTCATATTTTGCTGCATTATAGACTGCTATCTTCCTATCTGTAACTTTCAGTTTTACACCGTGGGATGTACATATGCGCTGTAAAAAAGCAAGATCACTTTCTTCTGCCTGATCGGCTCTTTCTATCTGCGGATTGATATCAGAATCAAAAAAAAGAGCAAAACCGTGTTTGTCAGCAACATAGCTGACAATATCACGCAAGCTAAACTGCTCATAAGCTCTGCTCTTTTTTTCATTCCTGATACTTGTATCAATAAATGCCGATATAGCTTTAATTGAAAATGTGTCCGGAGGACCTGAAGCGGTAACCTCATCGATCGTGAACACACCGAAATTCACACTCACATCTTCGCCCTGATTCCACTTTCGACACATTAAGCCTACCCTTATTTTTGCCCCTTTTGACGGGAACCAGTCTTTATGCCACAGCTCAGCTGCATCGTGAACCTGTATTTGTACATCATCTGCAGTGCCTGATGCGTTATCTGTAAAAGTAAAGTTGCTTAGCATAGGCGCTATGTCTGCAGAAATATCTTTGCTTTCATATTCCAGCACAAGCTCTGCTCTTCTCATGTACGTCTCCAGGGTGGTAGATTTTTCACATGAGTATCCACATTGATTTCAGGGATATTCAGCTTTGTGCCGGCTGAAAAAATTGCAACATGGGATTCCGCCGGATTTGCAAATAGAAGTTTATGTATAAGCTTCTCTGTGCCGTAAAACTTTTTTGATATACTATCCCAGCAGTCACCCTGCACAGTCATGTATTCACGCATAAGAAACCCTCGCTGTGTCTGACTCAATATCGCTCAGGAGTTTTTTCAGAGTTGATTTGTCAAGTCTCAGAGCTTCCTGAATTCCTTGTTGTACACTGTTTTTGTCTGATGCAGGGCCGTTGTAGTGAATAGTAGGGCTGTAAGTAATATGGATCTGTTTTTGCTGGGCGGCTGTCTGGGGAGTGTTCACCGATACCGATGGCGGTGTGTTTTCATTAAACACATTGGCCACAGGGGCGGGGAGTTTTAACATAGAAAGGCTTTTTTTGAAAACTGATGCAAGCCCTTTTTCTCCTTTATTGACACCTTCTGCAAGAGTCCCTGGTATCCTTGAGCCCGATTTTGTCAGATCGGAAAGCGGTCCTTTCTTGGCATCAGAAAAGGGGAGAAAATCTCTCACTTTTGAGAGCATTTTTTTGACACCTTCCACCGGTGCCATCACTTTTGATTTTATTCCGGAAACAAGCGTTCCCACAAGTTTTGCGCCAGCTTTGTATAGGCTCGTTCCTTTTAAAAAACCCATGATTTTATCAACCATCATTTTGAGTGGATTAAAGCGTAACAAGAGTGAGCCCAGAGTTTTTAGTTTATCAATAATAAGAATAGGAGAAAAAAGGCTCAAAAAACTTCTTTTCCATTCGGTGAATATGTTTTTCACGAAAGACCACATTTTACCAAAAAAGCCGGTTATAGATTTCCAGTTTTTTATCACAAGATATGCGCCTGCAGCCACCGCTGTTATGCCTGCAACAATCCAGCCAATAGGGCTGGAAACAAATGCTACGTTAAGAAGTCTTTGAGCAACAGTCCATGCTTTCGTAACTCCGGTGACAGCCATCGTTGCAGCTGATAGTGCTTTTGTTTTTAGAGTCAACAGCCCGGTTTTGATCGATGCAATGGATAGCACACTTGTAAGACTTTTGAATCCTGCTCTTGTGACCGGCAATCTTATGCCGACAAGCTGCATCACTTTTGCAAACCGCAAATATCCACTTGCAAGCGCTGCCATAGCAAAACCAACCGTAGGTACTATTATTCCCATACTTACAAAACCGCCTACGACCCAGCCCAATCCAGACGATATTGTAGGAAATGTGTCGATAAAGCCCTGCATTCCTGTTGTAACAACACCTATAGCTCCGGCTATCTTTAAGGCTGCCGGCATAAATATCTTAGAAATGGTTGACCCAAGATTAAATATCTGCTGCCCTAAAAGCTCAAACTCTTTCCCTCTCTGGGCGGCCATAGCCATTTTCTCGGTTACACTAAGCCCTTTGCCTGCCGATTTCCCCACAGCCAGGGAGGCTTCTTCAAGTTCCTCTGTTTTCCCGATAAGCAGATCTATCATTGCGACGGCTTCCTGGGTCCCAAATGCTTTTTTCAGTTCTGTCTTCTCTATCGCGTCTACAGAACCGCCGTATTTCTCTTTAATCTTTTCCAATATCTCGGGTACTCTTAGCAATTCCCCGTTTGCGTCGGTAAAGTTGAGATTCAACTTTTCTCCAGCCTCTTGTGATGCATCTATAAATGCCTTAAATTTCGTTGCAGCTTCAGATCCTTCCATTGTTTGACTCAACTTTCCGATAACAGCAAGTTGATCTTGCATGCTATAGCCTGCTTTTGTTGCAGTTGCACCAAGATTTCTTAATGCCTGCGATATTTTGCTACCATCCGTTTTAAATTTTTGTACAGATATTGCTATCCCTGCACTCAGATATTCCCCGAATTTTATATCTTTTTCCTTCTGGCTCATATTCTCAAAACCTTCTATAACTTCAGAGCCCATCTGCTCATATTGGTCACGAAAAATACCGTAACCGGTGGCCATCAAATCTGTCATTGTCCCGACACTTGACTTTGTTGCAGCAGCAGTCATAGCAGCCATTTTTGTGTATTCAGCTACACCGGCTTCTGATATATTTTCAATACCTGAACGGATGTCATAGCTTGCTTTTATAAATTTAGGTGCCGTTGTGCCGGCAAATTGGTTTGTAAATTTTTTGGCCTGCTGGGTTATCTGACCGATACCTTTTTCTGACACTCCCAGAGTTGCAAGCTCACCTTGTGCTTTTCTCACTTGCTGGCCCGCGGCTATTACACTACCCATAGCGGCCGTCCGTGCCACAACCCCCATCATTTTTGACTTGTAATGCTGCATACGATCGTCAGCTGATTTCATACCGTCATTTATTTGATTCATACGTTTCAGTTTGCTGCTTGTTGTTTCTATTTTTTTGGCCAATTTTGTATGTTCGCTGGCAAGATCGTTTACATTTACCCCTGATTCGCTCAGCTCTCTTTTATATTTTTTTAGCTCATTCTCTTGCTGGCTATATTCATTAGTCAGCTTGTTTACTTTATTTACTGCTTTTTCATAATCCTTCTGCATTTTTGCCGTAGGCTTTCTTGACTTTTTCATAGCCTCACGCAGGGCGTTCATCTTCTTTTCGTTTCTGTCCAGTTCGGCTGCATTCTTGTTGAAAGTAGCTTCTTGCTTTACAACCCGCTTTCTTAAAGTATCCACAGCTCGTGACGCTTCTTTGTATTCCTGCTGCATTGCCTTTGTAGGCACGTTTGTTTGTGCTATTGTCTTGCTTATTTTTTCAAACCTGTTCTCAGCTCCTCTCAAATCTTTTTGATACTGATTAAGAGTTTGTCTGTTTGATTCAAATTGCTCTTTAAGCTGAGATACCCTTGATTCTGCTTTATCAAATCTGTTTACAAGTGCCTGAGTAGGCCGTGGGTTGTTCAATGTCTTGCCCAAATTCTGGGCTTTTTGTTTTGCTTCACTTAGTTCTGAGCTGAGAGATGTAAGGTTTTTTTCGATTTTCGGTATGCTTTCTATCTTTGTTTTCATTGTATTCAGATTATCAAGAGAGGATCTCATTTTATTTATTTTTTTGGTTGCGCCGCCTATGCTATTTGTAAAAGACGATCCGAGGGCTGCACCAATGGTAAAATTAAAACCTTCTTTCATCATAAACGTTAGCTCCTCTCTGATTATCTAAAATGGACTACGGCAACACCATTTTTATATATGGGTTGCCGGTCCTGTCTTTATGGTTTTCCGTGATTCATGACTTTGCTGCTTTATTATAAGCCTTAATCCACTCACTGAATTCCCTTGTTTCAATATTCAGAAAATATTCAAGGGAAGTGTTTGTGTTGAGGCTAAGAGCCATTACTGTCTCATAATCCGCAGCTTCTCCGGCAAAAAATTTGTAATTTTCTCCTGTATTTCAGCGTAATCTGCAAGATCCATTTCCTGGATAACATCTTCAGGAAGACTCGTGACATTTGAGACCATCTTGACCTCATACTCTGACTCAGTGATAAAATCCGGCTTCATCGTATCTTTCACTTTCGGTCTGCGGATAGATACTTCTGTGATTTCTGTGTCACCGTTTTTGACCGGGTATTTCAAAGTTATTTTTTCCATACGTTACTCCATGCCGAGGTTTTTTCTTACTTCTGCAAGATAGTCAGTCCCGTTTACTTTATAGATGTAGTTAAATTTATCGATCTCTATCTGCTCTTTTCCGCCCAGCTCTTTTTTAAAATAGATAAGTTCCCACTCCTGGGAAATATCCATAGCGGCAGATGTTTCAAGCTTGCCGCCGTCGATAGATTTGGGCGTCCCTTTTATGAAATATCTTAAAGGTATGTGCACATATTGACCGGATGCTTTATCAAACTTTTGTATTGAGCCTCGGATATCCAACTCGTGCAGCTTTGGAGCATTCAGCGCCTCAGCTTGTTTTTCAACAGTTCTCCACGTCATGCCGAGTGTCATTGACCCAGTCAGGCCGGCAGTTGGGCTGTCTATTTCTCCGGCGACTCCTGCGCCTGAAACAGTGTCTGTCATGGCCTCAATGCTGGGGGGTGCTACATCAACAACCCCCAGCAACTCTTTATTGTCATTGTAGGCTTTAAAGCCTGTTATTCTTTCTTGCATATCTCACCCCTTAACCGAACAGAGCCTGAAGATATTCAGGGTCGTATTCGAGTATAAATCTTATATCTTCTGCAGGACTGGGCGGTGTAACGTGCAAATGAAACCGTATAATACCGTTCATTATGTCAGTCACCGGGTTTTCCTCTTCAAGGAAAGATATTCGCCCGCCGAGTATGATTTCCCTGGACGCAAGCCCGTTAAGCCAAAACTGAATACTATCAACAATTGTTGCTATAAAACGGCGCCTGATGGGAAAATCAACTCTTTGCCAATAAGTCAGTACGATTGTGTTGCCTATCCACGAGAACATCCTTCTGATCGGGATGAAAGTATCCTTCACATCGGTTATGTCCGGGTAAGCAGCCGTTCTGTTTCCCCAGCATACCCAACCGTTCATAAAATTCAGCGCTGTAACAATGCCGTTTTCATTCAGGTAGGTAGCTTCGTCATTTGTAAGCCATACCTCCTGGCCGTTATATATCGCTCTGTCCATGACAAAGTTTTTGTTTGACGGAGAGACATAAGGCACGTCTTCATTGTCTGCATCAGTTGATGCCATTACTCCGGCAACTTGTGTACTCATCCAGAAATCCTTTTCTCCAAGCGACGTTTTCGGCCAGCACAGCAACAGATCCTCATCGATTAGGCTGTTTTGCTGTTTGAAAGCAGGGATATCGGAATATTTTTCAACAGAAACATCCTGGATGTCTGCGATTGCAACACACCTGAACAAGCCGTTTATGTTTTCTGCTTTGGCCGCCATGAGCGCAGCAACGTCAACATTGTGAGACCATCCAGGAGCAAGCAGAGATCCGGGCACCATACGGAAACGTGTAAAAACTTCCGATACAAGCTCAAGGCCTGTCTTGTCCCCTGTCGTTGCATCAATGCCGCCGATAATATCATCCTTGACTACTGCACTTGGATCCAGCTTCGAGTAAGATACTGTAATATCATTGGAAGCTATTGAGCCGGTGTCTATTTTTTTGATTTCTATATACCCGCCTGAATCAAAAGCTACTGTGTAGTCTGTGTTGAGCACATACGTTGTTGTTCCGCCGGAATCTTTAACAACAATAGTATCTTTAAGTATCCCCGTCTCGGGTATCGTAACCTTGCCATCGGCAAGAGTTACGGCGGAATCTGTAACATCTGTTTTGTGTGTAGCCGGATCAAGCACATTCACAAACACAACCGGTTTGCAACCATACATTACAAAATACACATACATCATTTCGCAAAGGGTATAGTTCGCATAATCATCAAGATATCCAAATTCTTCAACTGCGTCTTCGTAGCTATAACAAAGAACCGGCTTGTTTACATTTTCGGCCTTCCCCATATTTAATGGTGCTGTGCCGAAAACGACCGGCAGCGCCGAGCTAACTGATCTCGGCGGCAACAGGCTTGTGGCCTGCTCATAAATTCTTATACCGTGTCCCATCATTCACCTCTTATCGCTTCGAAAATGTCTCTCAAAGCACCTTTGTTTTGAAGTTC
>Ga0247721_100348_pt1 | contig 15961 bp, 17 predicted proteins | sample MSEWel2017_08_16_FD_189089 | JGI IMG/M metagenome (GOLD analysis project Ga0247721, IMG submission 189089) | Subsurface sediment microbial communities from gas well in West Virginia, United States - MSEEL Well Study Marcellus 3H_2017_08_16 | ecosystem: Environmental > Terrestrial > Deep...
ATTGCATTTTCATACTGACATATTATTAAATTCAGCGACAAAGATGATTTTTTCTATTGATCCTATTATTTATAAAAATGTCTCAAAGAATTTTGGTATTGATGAAAAATATTTAAAGTTTTTACAGCCACGCCAAAATCTTCTCTATTCAGCGAAAAATATCAACAATGGTCTTTTCTATATGCTAACAAGAAGCTAATTTTTTTTTGATTTGCAAAAACTGCCACTTTTTCAGGTTTTTTGCATAGGAATTCACAGTAAGCTAAAAAAAGCATTGAGATTTGTAAGATAAAGATTATTTATAATATCATAAATAATCCCCCAGGGGGGAATAAGGAGGCAATAATGGATAAAAAGAAATTATTGGGAGTAATAAAATTCAGTTTACTTGTAATAGCGGAAATTATGGCATTTCTTATAGGAGTAATATTGAGTGCTCAACAATTACCTAATTTAGATATAACCTTAAATTTAATAATAGTGGCCTTATGCTTTATTATTCTTTGGTTACTATTAATTTCTTGGAAAAACAAACAATAAACAATAAGGATAAGAGATGACAAATTATCAAAAAAAGGCTTTCAAATCATCTTTTTTTGCATTGGTATTTATGGCATTATTATTTGTAAGGATACCTAATGGTTATCCTGTATTACAAATGTTGCATCTGTTAGCCATGGGTGGAACTATATTATGTTCAATTTTGTTAGGAATAAAAGCATTTAAATTAAGGATGCAGGATATATTTGGAGAAGATGGAGGAAAAGATGAAGATGGCGTCTCATAAAGCAATAGGAGCGTCATCAGCGGTGTTTATGGGGTTTGATATTGTTGGTATAATAACTGTGGCTTTGGGGTCGATTCTGCCTGATGTTATAGATATGCTAATTGCTGGAGGCAGTGATTGGACTTTTGCCCGTGTGCATAGAACAATAAGTCACTGGTGGCCGGTATACGTAGGAACTCTGCTCGCATCAGTTTTTGAATATTTTCCTATATTATGGGGTATAAATATTAGTCTCTATGTTTATTATCTTTCGATAGGCTGTTTAACTCATTTAATTTGCGATATGTTGACAAAAGGGGGGATTCCTTTTCTAAATCCTTTTAAGCAGTCGCTTGGTCTAAGGTTATTCTCTACAGGTTCACCTATAGAGTATTTAGTTGTAGCTGGAATTACAGTCTTTTTTTTGTATAACAGTTACTTGTCAGGGGACAGTCTCTCTGCTGCATTAAGAAGTTTGTGGTAAAAGAAGGAGGATAATATGTTTCGTTTTATATTGGGAGCAGCGTTTTTAGTAATAATAGCCACTTATATGGGGTTCAATGTACGTCAGATAGCAGGAGACTCTGTGGAAGCATTGGGTGTTGCAGATCGTGATATTATAAGTCGTCTTGAGCAGTTAATTAAAGAAGAGAAGTACGATGAAGCAGGAAAATTGTTGCGGACAGAAGTCTTAGATGAAGTTATTGATCCGCAAGTTAGGTCAAAAATATATAATATGTATATAGAAACATTGAAAGCTGTAGGTGAAGCTGGACGAGTCAACAAAGAGAAGGTAGAAAAATTTATTATAGAACTTAATACTACAAAAAACTAAGAAAGAAGGAGGACTGTAATGCACAAATATTTTACTTTTCTGTTTTTAAGTTTTTTGTTTTTAACAGGATGTGCAACAAAGAATATTGGAGATGTTGCACAAAAAAACGGGCTGCAAATAAATCCTGAGTATAGTTTTTTATTGGAATCGGAAGCTGACAGAGATTTTGCATACTTAAAATTTCCTGACCAATCAAGGACATTGGAGGTTATGGAACAAACAGCGGGTGCAACAAGTGGATTATCTGCTGCTATGTTTGACCCTGGCCCATTGGGTTCAGCTGTAGACGTTGTTGGGGCAAGTGCATTTATTTTTGGAGGGCTTCTTGAAGCTTGGGCTACGGAGGATTTAAACGTTGGCAATTTTATGTGGATGCCTTATTTTTCAGAAACAGAGATAGATTTTGACGCATATGTAGCAAAATTAGAAAAAGTTTTAAAAGATGCTACCACAAAATATATGGATGATATTATAAAGATTAATTCAGGTGGAGAATTTAATCTTAAGGGTGTTCAGGTTGACACTATAAATAATAGCCTTTTTGGTAAAGAAAAGCGCATTATAGTGTATCTCCAAGATCAGCGGAAGCGTAAAGATGGAAATATTATTACTACTGATATAGGGTTGTTTAATGTGTATCTTAAAGACAAGTGTAATATAGACCTTTCAACAAATAAGCAATATAAAGACTGCATATCTTCTTCTTATTTAGTTACTTATGACACTATTCTAAGTTACCAAGAAAAATACCGCTTGATGGATATTATATCTGAGATAAGTGAAACAGAAGGATTGTACCTTGTATATTACTACACCAACAAGATAATCAAAAACAAAAAAGCATATAATTTTTTGGTTGCGCAAAATTAGCCGTTCAAATTGCCCGCCCTGTTTTCAAAAACCTCATACGTCCCATAGGGCGGGATTTTCCTAACTATCACTTTTTCAGGTTTCAAACAGCCTTTCTAAGATAATAATATATGCATGCTAAAAGTATTTGTCGTTGTTTTTTTTACTATATTATCTTTAGAAGGCATTACAGCAACAGCGTGTTATGGGTTAAAAAGTGGTTTATTGCAATTATTTATGCCATTATTCCCAATCGTTGCGTACTCTTTTACTTTGACCTTAATAATTTTCCCTTTTCATAAAATTTACAAACATTCACTTAATATACTAATACTTCTGATCAGCATTTTTTATATTACACTTATACTTTATTACAGCTTTTATGGTTTTTTACCTGGAATAGGTGTTTACAAGCTTGCCGGGCAATTAAGTGATATAAAATTTTCTGTTATAAGACTTGTTTTAGATAATATCTTTTCCCTTATAATAGTATTTTTGATCTTAGCCTGTTCTTTTTTATTAGGGAAAGTTTGTAACTTTTTTAATAACAAAATTAATCCACATTGGAAAAAAATAATTCTACTGGGATTGTTTTTCATAACAGTAAATGAGTATATTAGCCAATTTTTTATTGCAACAAGTCAAGATGCCATGATTAGAAACAAAGGGATGTTTGACAGATTTAGTGTAAATACTTCAGGGTTTGGGTTTACTTATATAGAAAAGCTAAAAAAATATTTATCGTTTGAAAAAGTGGACATTACAGAAGAAGAATATTTTGCTTTAATTGACAACATTTCTATAGATTGTTTTAGCAAAGAGCAAACTGATAGTTACCAGTGGCAACAACTCCCTGATATTTACATAGTTCAAGTAGAGAGCTTACCTTTTATTTTGATAAACAAAAAGCATAATGGAGAATATATTGTACCTAATTTTTCAAGGTTATACAGAAGTGCAGAATATGCCTCACCGATGGTAAGTGTAATAGCTGGGGGCGGGAGCAGTGACAGCGAATTTTCGCTTACAACGGGTTTGCTTCCCTTACAGGATAGGGCGGTTTTTTCAGAATTTGCTGGGACTTTTTACCCGGCCAATCTTTTTTCAATGCTTAAATCTAAAGGTTACATCACTTCATTTTTTCATGGCAATCATGGAAATTTCTGGAATATGCGGAAAAATTATACTGCTATGGGTGTAGATAATATCTATTTTAGAGACGCTTATACTAATAATCATCCTGTTACAAAAACAGGGATAGACGGTGTAGATGACAGTGATTTTTTTGAACAGAGCTATGCAAAAATACAAGAAAACAGAATTATCAATAATAAACCAGTTGCAAACTTATTGATAACATTAACTACACACCATCCATACAATATTGGTATAAGTTATGATTTTTTTGCTGATATTAAAGATGATACTATGCGAAAGTTTTTTGTATCATCCTATTATTCAGACAAGTCGTTTGGAGAATTTTATAAAAAAGTAAAAGAAAATAATCCTAATTCTATATTTATTGTATACGGGGATCATTATACGCTCAACCCGAGTACAAAAGAGATAGCAAGTTTTTTAAACGTGAATCTTTATAAAGCTTATCAAAAATATACTGTACCTCTTATAATAGACTTGCCGGGCGATAGGGAAAAAATTATTTCAAAATATATACCTAATCAAACTAATATTCTTCCTACATTAAATAATATACTGGGATTAAAAAACACAAACAAGCCATATATAGGAAGCAGTTTGTTAAGTGAAAGCAGCTGTTTTTACGTCCAGAAAACAGAAGGTATTTTTGACGGGGAAAAATTTACATCGCATAAAGATAAGGTAGAGCAATCAAAGAGACTGCTACTTTTTCAGGTTTTTTCTTCACGAAATTAAGCCATACTAATGATACAACAAAAAAAAAGGGAGGCAGATTATGTCAGAAATCCAGGTGAATAACAAACTGAGCAGGACATTGCTTGAAGAAAGCCAGTTTACTGATGCGAATCTAAGGCGCTTGTTTAATATGCTGCAGGCAGGTGTTATTGATGCCGAAAAATTTAATGAGTATATGACAAACTACAAAGAGACTGCTGACAACTTGCAGAATATTAACAGAAAGTTCTTTAAAGAGTTTATCATTCCTCTGCGAAATAAAAACAGGCGTAAGAAAACAAATAAAAAACAAGGCAATGGAAAATCTCAAGCACAGCAAGAAAAATCCAATACTGCTAACGATAATAAGCCTGAGGAAAAAGAAGAAAAAGCAAAGACTACGGGCAAAACAAACGAGACAAATGCAAAAAACAACAGTGAAGCAACAGCCAAAACAGGTAAAAACATAGCAATATAAAAAAGAGATGGTAACATCTCTTTTTTTTCTTTAGGGGTGTCTTTTATGCTTATCCGGTTTGAACCGATCGTGAAGGTAAATAATGTAAGTGAAGTATTGTACTATGAAGCCCTACTTAATACGGAAATCCCAAATGAAATTCTTTTTGACAGTGTCAACCAGAAGCTTGAGTGGTATATCCTGCAGAAAGTAGTGGACTTTATAAGAAATAATAAATTAAAAACTTCTATTTCTGTAAACATATCAAAATCAACGATAATAGACAGATATGAAAATATAACAGACATACTTCTTGTAACTCCTAATTTATTTCTCGAAGTTTTAGAAAAAGACGGTAATAGTTATACCCCTCAAAAAATCGAAAAATTAAGAAATATAGGAACACACCTCATAATCGACGATTTCGGCTCAAGATTAAGCAATATAGATGTAATACTTCAAATACATCCTTTTGCCGTAAAATGTGAACGAAATATGCTTAAATTTGATAATGATTTTTTGAGAACATTCAGAAACAACTTAGACAACTGGGGTGTTGTGACAATTTTTGAGAAAGTAGAAACAGAAGAAGAATATAAGCGTGTTCAGTTAACACATTTTGAATATGCACAAGGTTATTATTTTAAAAGATGTAGTAATTTTGTACCAAATAATCCAATAGAAGAAGTTACATATTCATTATCTATAAGTTGAGCTTACAAAGTAAAGATAAGAGGTGACAGGTGGCCAAGAAACGTATTCAAATTGTTATAATCATTGTCTTTGTATCTCTTTGTGGTCATCTTTTTTTTACATATTTAAGTAAAAATTACATGATAGGGGTAGATAATCAAGAATACAGATGTTTGCCTGGCAAAGTTTTTCTAATTAGGATTGATGATCAAGCAGAATTTAAAAAAGGTGATATTATTGCTTTTTACACGGATGAAAAGCAGTCAGAATATTTTAAGCCGGGGACAAAGATGCTGAAAATGATAGTTGGTGTACCAGGCGATAATATCAGTATCGACGAAAAGTTTATTTACATTAATGGTGAAATAAAAGGCAAAATACTTGAAATAGATTCAAAGGGTAAAAAAATAAGAACAAAAACTATCATTAACAACCGTCCAATCCCAAAAGATTGTTATGCCGTAATGGGTACAAATCCTAAGAGTTTTGATAGTCGGTATTGGGGGCTAATATGCAAAGAGAACAAAGGAAATATTATTGGAAAGGGGTTCAAGCTTTTCTAATTTTTTTAACAGTATTATTTTTTTCTGACTATCGTGTATATTCTTCTGATTTTTCTGCGTTTTTAAGCAATAGCAATAACACGGCATCTGAATATAATAGCCAGATTGTGGACATTATTAAAAACTCCCAACAAAATAATCATGCACAAAGTAATGATCTGCCATGCAGTGAGATACTGGAGGAAGGTATTATTTATTATGCTTTTAGTACGTCCATGAAACATGACACAATAAGAAACAATATAGATATAATGAATAAGGAAAAGATTAAAACAGTGTTTGTGCTTAGGGGGCTTATTGATAATAACGTTATTGAAACTAAAAAGAAGATCGAAGAAATCCTTGATGGCCGGGAAGCTTATGTTCTTATAGACCCTCGAATATACAGAGAACTTGGGATAAAAAGTGTGCCTTATTTAGCAATAAATAAAAACGGGCAAATATATAAGGCTAATGGAGATATAACTATTGATTTTTTTCTTGAGAAAATTGAGCAAACTAATCGTACTGATTTTGGCACAATAGCACAAACGTACGAAATAACAGAAGTCAATATGATTGATGAAATGAAAAAGCGTATGTCTAATTTCGATATAGAAAGCAAGCTGGCAAAAGCATTTGATAAATATATTAACAATCTGCCCAGATATAAAATAGGATCGTTTGAAAAAGACACAAAATACTATGTTGACCCTACAGTAATGGTAAAGTCCGATATTAAGGACGAAACAGGCAAAGTATTAATACCTGCTGGCTCAACCTATAATCCTTTTGATTATATTGATTTTAAACGGACAGGGATTATTTTCGATGGTTCTGATAAAAAGCAAGTGGAATTTGTAAAGCAATATATAAAAAAACATAGTGATGACCCGTTTATAGACCTTATAACATTCAATGCTAACCCTCTTGAGGTATCAAAAGAAGTAGGCCAGTACACTTTTTATTTACAAAAGACAATGATTAATTCTTTCCGGATAAGCAATGCTCCACTTGTTATTAAGCGTGAGGGGGATCTTCTTGCACTACAGGGTGTTAGTGTTCATGGAGGAGAATAATGTATAAAAGAATCGTATCTATTGCTTTGATCGTTACACTTATTTTGTATGTATCCCCTGTAATAACATTTATCTCATTTACGAATAGTACAGTTTATGCAGAGACATCTTCTACATCAACAAGTACAGAAGATACCGGAGTAAAAGGTATGCGTTGTCCAGACGCTGATGTGGATTGGTTCTCAGATATTTGCTATGATTGTATATTCCCCATTTCGCTTGGCGGCTCAAGCTGGTTTTCTATAGGCTCGAATTTTGACAGCTCAGAAGACAACCCTAATTCTGATTGGAGTGCGGGAAACCCAGTATGTACATGCATGGATTCTAATGGTGTACCTGAGTTTGGAATGCTTTTTTCATATAGGACAATATCAAAAATATTTGAGGTTGTTAGAACTCCATATTGTGAACCTTTCTTAGGTATGGATTTGAGTGGGATGGCGATATCTGGATATTCTGCAAACAAAACTATGATTGGAACAAAGGGGAGGTCAGGCGGAGAAGCAAAAAAATCGATGTATCATATCCATTACATAATATTTCCTTTGTTGCAAATACTTGAGTTTGGATTTACTCCCGACTGCGAAGAAGGTTATTATACAGATATTGGCATAGGATTTATGAGTGAGCAGGTGGTATCATGGTATCATGATGAATGGGCATTGTTAGAGCATCCAGAATCAATAATTTTTGCAAACCCTATAACACAGACGGCATGTTTAGCAGATTGCGCAGCAACTAACGTTGGGTATCCTATTAATCAGCTTTTTTGGTGTGGGGGTTGTCTTGGGAGTGTTTATCCTTTTACAGGCAATATAACATATACTCAGTCCCCGGTAGCAAATTCGCAACTATTAATTATGAGGTTTTTAGCCCTCATGCACCGCATAGGTTTTGCTTGGCGAACAGAGGGAGAAGACGCAAAATGTGGAGGATATGTATACCCGATGATTCCTAAGAGCCAATATAAAATAAGTATGTTATTCCCAATCGCACAAGCGAGCGGTAAATGTTGTCACCCTCTTGGAAGGCATCCACTTGTCAATTTAACGGAACATAGGTCTATTCCTGGTTTTGGAGAAGATTATTTATATGTGCAATATACACATGTTGATTGTTGTGTGAGATAAGTTAGGAGTAGTTACTGTGCCAAGAAACATTTTAGTAATAATATTGTTATTTTTGTATTTGTTCTTAGCTATTTATATTCATGCAGATGATTTTACAGATGCAGTGAACGAAGGGAAAAGTCTTGGCAATAATCTGTATAGCCAAGGAACTAATGTGCTAAAAAATTCAGATGAAACAAACTTTTTTGAAACATCGCTTGATGATTTTTGTACGAATCAAGCCGGTGGAGATATAGATAAATATAACGAATGCATGGATGGAAACCCCACAGGAAGTTTGCCATACTATTCTGGTGGAGGAGCTAATAACGAAGAAAACCTTTATTCTAACCCTGAAGATATAGACTCAACCACTTCTGATTCGATTAATAATATCACCAACACAAGCGATACCTCTTATGACAATGCAACAGAGTATGTTGATAAAGGGCTACCAGCATATGATAGTTATTATACGATAATAGATACAACAAACCAGAATTTAATACACGAAAAACAATCCAAAGTTGCAAACGAGGGCAAATTCCCGGAATATGACATAGGGAATTTTTCAAATACGGAAGATATCTATTACGATGACACAAACACTTTTTTTAGCGAAATGGCAGACAATTGTACACAGGTCACTGAAACTACAACAATAACTAATACTACCCATGTCCCAGACATCAAGACATGTGATAAAGCGATGTTTGAAGTTTTTGAGTGTAATGTAAAAAAAGATGTTACTGCTGAGTGCTCAGCTAATGTAAAAGCATCTGAGAAAATATTTAATAGGCTTGATGGTTTTGTTCTTGTAAGCAACTGTTCGCCAATGAGCGGTGTTTTAGATGTTACTTTTGGATGTACAAAATGCCATGATGAAGGAGATTTGAACGGAATTATCCCCGAGAGCCTTATTGCTGCATCAATGACATATCAGGTAGATATCTATTCAGGCACTGGTGACACATACACAACAAGACTTGGTCCGACTCGTCTTGCTGGTGGTATGGTTCAAGGTTGTACAGCTTGCATAAATTGGGAATCAGGCTGTGAAGGAGAAAATTTTTGTGCAGATGCAATACAGTATCAAGCAGAGTGTGACACCCTTACACAAATGTTCAATGATGGAGATGCTATAGCAGGAAATTGCATAAATAATAACAATCTCGCTGCGTGTAATGAAAAGGGTTATAGTTACAATCCTTGTGCAAAAGCATCAACGGCAAATCAAAGTTGCATACAATGTACTGATTTGCAAAGCGAATGTTCGGCAACAGGTTGCCAAAGGTATGATGGGATATGGTACCCGCCTGCAGATAAAGCAACAGAGGGGCATGTAAACGCTGTAGATTTTACTTGTACTACAAATTGTAGAGATTTTAATCCTACAGAGGCTACGGAGGAGTGTGTAGAAAACTGTTCGGCAGTTTACTATGAAGTTTCCGATGATGGTTACGTTTCTGATAGATTTTATAAATATGACTATTGTGAGCCTTGCATGAATTATGAAAAAGAAGGTTGTCCAACAACAAACACTGATCCCATATATGGAGTAACAGTAAGCCAATGCAACAGTTGGGCAAGCAGTTGTGCTGCAGAAGGTTGTGTAGAGATGTATTTTGAAGGGGAACGTCAAGTAGCAAAACCATTGCTAACTACAACCTTTGATGTAATTCCTTTTAGGCTCGAAGAAGATTTGAATAATCAATGTATAACATATGAAAACGATAGTAATTGCAGTGAGAAAAAAGATTTAAGGCGTTGTCTTGACTATTCAAACCCGAGGGAAATATATATCCCTGCAACAGGGATGTCTTATTATTTTTCTGAAGAAAACTTTTTTGTGCAAAGAGATTTAACTGATAATTATTCTTATTCTGACAATGAAACAACAATTGAATTAGGAAGGCTGTGCTATGATGTTGAACGAACATTTTATTGCGGTTCAGATACTTATGCAACTAACACCTGTGAGGAATACGAAAATGATCCAAATTGCGTACAAATAGGTTCAAAGCCACTAAGTATAGATAATGTTACTGGTGACGTTCTTACGTTAGAGGTAACATATGATTGTGGGCAAGAAATGGAGACATATGACAGCACACAGACAGAAAAGATTTACGATTGTAATGGAGCAATAAGGTGTATGGGACTAGAATGTAAAGATGTAACATATGAAAGCAATTCTGCAGCAGCACAAGCTTCTGCAGCATTTCAGGCTATGGAATTTGCTGCAAAGAACACGGAAATGGATTGTGATTCAAGCGGGAACAACTGCAATATAAGAGTATTTAAAGGGGAGTCTTATAAATGTAAAATTGCTCTTGGAGGATGGCAAGACTGTTGTGAAGATATTAATGTAGTGAGTTTTGTAGATTACATAAAAGTTACATATTTGTCGTTAAATGCTGCTAAGCAAACAGGATTGACAGCTAAGGCAGGGCAATTATTTTCAAGTGCTATTTCGCAAGCAAAGGGTTTACTTTTTACTGGAGCGGAGCAAGCAGCAATGAAAACCGGCATGAGTGCTTCCAAAGCTGCTGCAACAAAAAGGGCTGGGTTGGTTGCATCAAAAAAAGCTGCAAACTCGATAATGAATAAAGCTCTTGTAAAGACTTATGATTGGATGGCAGATAAAGGGATGAATACTCTTGCAGAAGGTCTTATGGACAAAACGATAACTGCTGGCGGAAAAGAGCTAATTACAAAAGGCCCTTGGGTACAATATGCTTCAACTGCATTCAGTGTTGTAATGTGGGCATATACTGCTTATCAGATAGCTGATTTGTTGGTACAGATTATATATGCTTGCGATGAGTCGGAAATGGAATTAGCTGCGCAAAAACCGTTAAAAGTATGTCATTATATAGGCAGTTATTGTTCGCAAGATACTTCTTTTGGGTGCATAGAAAAAAAGAAGTCTTATTGTTGTTATGATACCCCTCTTGCAAGGATAGTAAATGAACAAGGGTTACCTCAAGTTGGGAAGGATTTTGGTTCAGCGAAAGACCCTGAATGTTTAGGTTTTACAATGGATGAATTTGGACAACTTGATTGGAGTTCAATTAATTTGGATGAATGGATGGCATATGTTAGGCAGTCGTTTGGCGATGACCTATTTGGAAAAAATGTTAGTGAAGTCGAAAATGATATAACTAAGATACAAAATGACACGATGACAAAGTTTGAGATTGAGTATTGTGATAACGAAACAATTAATTGTCCTACCCTACCAGAGGCTGATTTACTTGATGAATCGGCACAGCCTGAAAGTTATATGATTAAACAACATTAACCCTATCGGTAAAACTGCCACTTTTTCAGGTTAAATTTACCGATAGGTGTATTCACAATTACAACAAAGAATATATTATAGAATACATGATGTTTGATAGAAAAATATGCTATTCCTACGCCCAGTGATAAGATAGCGGGCAGTAGAGTAGAATATTTTTTTTTGAACTTTACTCCGTAAAGTGTTTAGTGATGGCTGATAGAGGGTGATCCTCTTAATGCTTGATCAAAAAACACACGGAGTTAAAAGCAAAGACAAAAAAAATAATAAACCCCGTACTGGGGGGAGACACCTCCGGTACGGGGGATAACTGTCTCCTCCCGGTACGGAAAGGAGGCAGTTATGAGTATGAGAAACAAAAATTTGATATTAACAACAAAAGGTAACAAAATCTATGTGGATAACGCCACATTGAGAAAAATGCAGCGTAAAAGAACAATTGTCTGCGTAATTCGTTACGCAGATGATGACGCGGCATAAAAGTAGTTAAGCCCCACAAGGGATGTTTAAACTTCCCTTGTGGGGGAATAGAACGCCTTCCTGTTTGTTGGGGCGGGGAGGCGGAACATGAAATTTAAGTTTTTCAAAGCTCTCATTAACTCCATCAAGAAAGTCTTTGAGGCTATAGGTTTAGCAGCAATAGTCAAGATTATCTTAAGCAAAAGCTTAGATATATGGGTAATTGCAGCTTTTGGCCTTAGCTTCGTATTGACTGTAACTCTTGAAAGCATTAAATTATACTTAGATAGCTTGGAGGAGTGAGATGAATACAGGTATCGTACTGATTATAATACTTTTGGTATTTGCAGTTATAGGATTTGGAGCTGAATACCTGTGGTACAGAGAGCTTAAGAAACAAAAAAAAAGTAATTAATTAACCCCCATTGCAGGGGACGGTAGCATCCCCTGTATGGGGATAACTGCCTCCTGCATGGGAACTTTCAGACAATAGGGTGAGTCCGCACCCTTGAAAGAAATCCCAAAAAAAATCCCAGAACAATGAAACCGGTTATAATGCAACAATATTGTTACATACTGGTGAAGAATTGCCCTGCTGGCGGATTAAAGCAGGCCGGTGAAAATCCGGATAATGGGAAAAACAGGAGGCAGAAAATGTTAACGGTGAATTTTTTTAAAAGTTTTTTTGATGAGGAAGGTTACGAAGCCTTCCTCGACTCTGTAGATACAGAGTACAAGAAAGCAAATCCCAACGCTTACGAGCGTTGGGCTGAAGAGTCAAAAAAAGATTTTACTTTTTATAGCCCGTGTCGCTACGAAGATAGCGACACAGGGGCAGAATTACTTATCCCCTACGTGGGGATAAGCGAGTATGCAGTAACCCTCTATGATTACAGAGGGGACGCAGTTGGTGAACCAGACCAACCACTTTTAAGAATTAAGTTTGATAATGCCGTGAAAACGGCGGTAGATATCCCATTTGCCCAAGTCGAATGGGATGAAGAAAACTTGGAGCTCTTAGAGATACTTCTCGAAGAGCTTCATAATCAAATATCTCCAAACAAGGACGATAGCGTCGACGATAACGTCAACGTCCCTGTTGATGAGATAGAGTAGACAAACCCTTGGCAGGGTTAACTCCTTTTCCCTGCTAAGGGGTAGGAGTGTCCCTGCTGAGGTAGGAACTGCCAGTAGCCTGTATAAAGCTGGCTTACCTGCTTAAAATCCCAGGCAGGGACACCCGGGGTGTAGAAAACAAAAAAGGAGGAAAGTATGTATTTAAACAATGTTATCATCAGCGGTAACCTTACCGCTGATCCTGAGGTGAGGGTTTTATCGGGGGAAAAGCCGGTTAGCATAGCAAACTTTACTATTGCTAACAATGAGCCAAAAAAAGACGGTAAAACAACATTCATAAAGGTCACTGCCTTTGGCAGGACCGCAGAGATTACAGGGGAATACCTTGGCAAAGGCTCACCAGTAGTTATCGTCGGTGAGCTAAAGCAAAGAAGCTTTGAAAGTAAAGAAGGGCAGAAAGTGTCCTATCTTTATATCAAAGCGAACTCTGTCCAAATGTTCCCCAAAAAAGGGAACGGCGACAGCATCCAATCTGAGGATGATGCCGATAGGACAGAGTACGTGGACGAAAACGACATCCCTTTTTAAAGGGGGGATGTTGTTTTTTTAAAATTAAAAAATAAAAAGATATTCCCCCACCGGGGTTGCACAGCCATTCCCCGGAGGGGGATAGGACTGTCTTCTTTTTGAAGAGTACCCCTGTGGCGGGTATTGCAACCGGCAGGGGGAAGAAAAAAAAGGAGGCAGAGATGACATCTGTGACAAAACTACAGCCAAAACCGGCTGCGCAAAGCAGCTCAGGTTTTGGAAATCTAACTGAAAAGGAAAAAGCTGTCATTGTAAGACAGTTTTTTCCGAAAGGGACAAACATAGAAGAGATCGAATACTGCTTCAGCGTAGCGAAGCAGTTGGATTTAAACCCGCTTATGCGGGAAATCATGTTTGTTCCAAGACGTCAGAAGATAAATGGCCAGTGGGTGGAGAAGTATGAGCCACTCATTGGCCGTGACGGTTTTTTGAGTATTGCTCATAAGACCGGACAGTTTGCTGGCATAAAAACTGAATCTTTTCTAAAAGAAATTCCTGTCCTAAGCAAAAACGGATGGGAATACAAAAAAGAGCTTGTAGCTCGTTGCACCGTGTACCGCAAGGATAGTAGACAACCTTTTGTCGTTGAGGTTTCGTTTAACGAGTATGCTCAACGAACAAAGGAAGGCTACCTTACAACATTTTGGAAGAATAAACCTGACACTATGCTGAAGAAGGTGGCAGAATCTCAATGTTTGCGGAAAGCGTTCAATATAAACGGTATCTACGGTGCCGAGGAAATAGGTTATGGCACCTATGATGCCGAGGGAGCGGTGATCCGTGACCCCGAGGCTGAAGAGTCTCGGGAGGAGCCTGAAACCCCCAAGGAAGAAAAAGAAGAGAAAGAGGAAGTTGAGCCGGCTGATAAGGCTCAGCTCCTTGAGTATCTTTCTAAGGTAGGGTTTACCGTGAAACACGGTAAACATGACCCTGATCGTATTTACGTTCGGGGGAATGCTTACGGTAAGCCCCAAGTAAAACGTATTTTAGATAAATACTTCCTTCACGTGAAGGAAGATATTTATCAATTATTATAAACCCCAAAGCGGGGCGATTTGCCCCGCTTATAGGGGCATCGCCTCCGTTTTGGGAAAAAGGAGGTGATGGGTATTGAAAACGATTATTGAAAAGCTGCTGGATTTTTCCAATATGGTAACAGCAGGTTTCATTGTATCTTTTATCTTTAAGCCTGAGTTTGCCATCTTTTGGAAAATTATCTTTCCAGTATCTACTTCAATTTACTTGATAGCTATTATAGCTATTATTCTCCTTGAGAAAGGAGAAAGAAATAATTATATTAAGGAGTAAGTCAAATGATGGAGAATGACATGATAGTATGGATTGCGCTATATGTAATGATTGGAATTATTGCAATAGCGCTGTTTGTAGGGATACATTATCAAAATAAGGATAAAAAGAATTAATATACTTTTTATTCTAATATAAAATTCCCCACCGTGGGAGGCTTAGTTTTGTCTCCTGCGGGGGGACGACTGCCTCCTGCGGTGGAAAGGAGGCAGAAATGATAGAAAAAATTTTGGGGGAAGTCCTCCCCCAAATAAACAGTGAAAATAATGAATTGGGCGACCGAACAAAATATGTCGGTTCGTCCGACGTAGCCGGGTGTCCAAGGGCGGCGGTGTTGAACAAGCTCACACCGCCTGAGTATAACCTCGAAACACTCCTGCGTTTCGAGAGGGGACACTTGGCAGAAAAAATCCTCTCAAAGGTTTTTGAGAGGACGAAGTATTTCTATGAAAGTCAAAAAGAGCTAACCCACCCGGATTTCCCTCATTTTAAGGGGCACGTGGATTTCTTCTTTTACTCAAAAGATATGAAGTCTATCGGGATATGTGAGGTTAAAACAACATCTAATATCCCTGATAAGCCCTACGAGGGCTGGGTGTCTCAACTATATTGGCAGATGGGTATTGCAAAGCTGCTTTATCCTGACGCCAAAATAAAGGGGGCGATTTTTGCCCTCGATCTTAATTCCGGGAAGGTCAAAGAGTTCAATTCATTTGAGCCCTTTGACCTGGTGTTCGAGCAACTCATTGACAAAGCCCATAACATATGGGCTGCGGTCAAGGGTGAAGGCAAGCCCGAGTGCGAGCCTTCACTATTATGCGGGAGCTGCGAGCACCAAACGAGCTGCCCTGTTTTCGACAGGGACAAGCTCCCGGAAGATGTTTGGAAAGCAGTTTTCTCCTACGCCGAGGCAAAGGCGCAGGAGAAAGAGCTGAAAAACAAATTAGAAGCCTTGAGGGACGACATTCTCAAATATACCGGCAGTGAAAAACTGTCGGCGACAAACCCTGATCTCGGTTTAAC
>Ga0247721_100354_pt1 | contig 15684 bp, 14 predicted proteins | sample MSEWel2017_08_16_FD_189089 | JGI IMG/M metagenome (GOLD analysis project Ga0247721, IMG submission 189089) | Subsurface sediment microbial communities from gas well in West Virginia, United States - MSEEL Well Study Marcellus 3H_2017_08_16 | ecosystem: Environmental > Terrestrial > Deep...
TAGAAATCATTGAACTACGCAAAGAAAATAAGCAGCTTAAGATGGAGAATGATATTTTAAAGCAAGCGGCGCTGATAATGGGACGAAAGTAGCAGTTATCAAGGCAAATAGACATAAATACAGTATTAGCGCCATGTGCAGAGCACTCAATATTTCAAGGGGTATGGTCTATTATACCCCTAAGAAAAACCAGGTTAATGTTGAACTGGAAAGTGAAGTAATTGCTATTTACAAAGCAAGTAAAAATCACTATGGAACAAGAAAAATAAAAAGGAAATTAGCCAAAAAGGGTTATCAGGTATCCAGACGCAGAATAGGTAAAATTATGAAGAAGTATGGCCTGGTTTCCACCTATACTAAAAAGCAATACAAAGTTCATTCTCTCAGCTGTAATGAGGATAAAATAGCCAATGTTGTAAACAGAGAATTCGATAAAGAAGAATCCCTGGATGTTGTAGTCAGTGATCTAACTTATGTTAATGTTAAAGGTAAATGGAATTACATTTGCCTGATAATAGACCTCTTTAATCGCGAATTTATAGGTTATGCAGCAGGCAAAAAGAAAAACGCTGAATTAGTAACTGAGGCTTTTAAAAGCATTAAAAGACCACTGGATCAGATTAATATTTTACATACTGACAGAGGTAATGAATTTAAAAATAAAGCTATCGATGATATTTTAGACAGATTCGATATTGAGCGTTCTTTAAGTAATAAAGGTTGTCCTTATGACAACGCAGTGGCAGAAGCAGCCTTTAAAATAGTTAAAACCGAATTTGCCTATGATGATAGAATATTCAATAGTTTTGAGGAGCTGGAATATGAGCTATTTGACTATGTTAACTGGTATAATAACCACAGAATTCATGGGTCGTTAGATTATCTAACACCTGTTGAATATAGATATTTAATGTTCGATAAAAAATTGTTTTAAAAAAGGTTGACAATCCATATTTTTCCCCATATCGATTCTCCTTAGGTTTATTGTCGTACTTATATTATACACTATTTAATCTATACGACAACTATCCTAACACATAGGGGTATCCCTACAGTTAGCCTGCTTTTTATTATCCTAAAACTTAGTAACGATATTAGAGAATATTGTGGATTTGATATTGTACCAGATCAATCACAGTTCACTAGATTTAAAAAAAATTTCGAGAGTCACCTTGAAGACTTTTTCATTATCTTGTTGATCTAACTGAACCCCTTTGCCAGAAGCTTAATCAGGAACTTACAGATTGTCTTATATTTGATACTTCAGGTATTGAAGCATATGTTACTGAAAACAAATATCTTAACTATATTATTAGAAAAATGAAACGCTTCTATAAAAACAATCCGGATGTTGATCCATATAGGATGGCTTATGGTTCTATGCCTTCTTCTGCTAGTAGTAATGAAGAGATTAAACAGTTATATATTAACGGCCATTTCTGTTATGTTTATAAGTTTGCTATTATGACTAATGCTATGGGTATTGTTCGCCACATTTCCTTTCTTGATAATGATTTTAAAGATAACCATCCCGAATTATATATTGATAAAAAGTTAGATTCCCCTGATGAAGATAAGTCTATAGGTGATTCTACTGCTTTAAAACCAGTTCTAAACGACTTCTTTGAGCTTCACCCTGATTTGTCTTCTGAAACTTTTATTGGAGATTCTGCTTTTGATAGTTATGAAAACTATCCCTTTTTTTGCTAAATGACTGTAATTTCGAACAAGCCGTCATCCCTCTTAATGGCCGTAATTCAAAGTCCTTACCCGAACCTAGTTACAATGAGTCTGGTTGGCCCTTATGTCCTAAGGATGATTCTATCCCAATGAAACCTAATGGTATCTGCAAAGAAAAAGGTCGAAGTACAAGATTTAAATGGGTTTGTTCTGAAACACATTTTAAAAATGGTAAACGGGTTTGTCATTGTGAAGATCCCTGTACTGATTCAACATACGGTAGAGTAGTTTATACTTACCCTGATCAGGATCTTCGTACATTCCCTGGATTACCAAGTGATACTGAAGACTAGACTGAACTATATAACCTTCGTGGATGTGTAGAACAAACTATCAATTATTTCAAGGAACCTATGTGTATTGGTAATCCCAAAACTCAAAACAGAAAAACCATAAGAGCTGACTTGTTTTTAGCTGGGATTACTCAGCTTATTACATTAATTCTAGCTGACAGTATAAACAAACCTGAGTACATAAGAAGTCTTAAACCTCTTATTGCTTAATCTTAAACAATCTTTATGTTGTTTTTTTTAGCCTTATCTTTAAGGCTGTTTTGTCCTGCCTATATCTTTTTAAGTTTTTAATTACTACAGTTATTAATCATAAAGATCTAATATTTTTGTCTCTTTTACTACCTTTTGTAATATTTTCCCTCACTCAAGAACCTACATTTTACAAACGCCTAAACAAATAATACTAACAATTTGTTATAACATATAAAAATCAAAGATTATCTGGGCAATATCCCCCCCACCTATTACCAGTGAGGAAGTCCAATCTTTTCTCATAAAAATAAAAAAGCCCTAAACTTCCTCCAATCTTTTCGATAATGAATGGCTTAAGAACCATTTATACAATTCGGGGTTTTTATATGTTTCTGACCAGCAGTCATGTTTAGCCTCTGGATATATAGTAAATTTGAGATTGATATTGTCTTTCTTCAACTTATTTACTATCTCTCTGGAAAAACGGATAGGAATAACATCATCCTCTTTGCTATGAAAAACCCATGTAGGAATACGTTTTAAACGAGATGTTTTTACATAATCCGTTCTCCCACAGATAGGAGCAATGGCTGCAAATAGATCTGGAAATTCTGATGCCAAGCTCCAGACCCCATTTCCCCCCATACTATTTCCTGTTAAAAATACTCTATTCTTATCAATGGAATATCTTTCTATTGTTTTATCCAGTAACTCTTTCAACGAATGATTTAACATATACCAACGAAGCTCAGCAGGACACTGAGGGCAAATAGTTATAAATGACAGTTCTCGTGAAAATAATTCCTGCCTTTTCTCAAGTACTTCCGGTAAACCAGTTCTTCTAATAATATCCAGATTACTACCCCTTTCATTAGACCCATGAAGAAATAAAACAAGCGGCCATTTTTTATTTCCTTCTTTTCTATAATTTTTTGGGAAATAGGAAAGGTATTTTAAATAAACAATATCGATTATATTAAATTGATAAAGTTTCCAATCATTGTTGATATAGTGCCAGAACATGGAAACCCTCCAGGTTCCATTATGCCCTGTTTTTTCTGGTTTCGAAGGAAACAAGATATTCCCCTGTGCATAGCCTGTTAATACAACCGAATTTCCAAATACAGTATAATCATATTCTGTTAATTCTATTTCATTAAATTCTATAACAAAAGGTACAAGATCTTCATCAAGTTCGAATAATCTTCTAAAATTATCATCAAACCCTGTACCCTGTGGCCATAATATCTTTGTATTTTTACTGGTATATCTGTATATATCTTCAATAGATCTTTCATTACAGGCTTTAATAAAATACTTAAGTGTTTTTTCAAATTCCATCATTTGATTTTCTCCTATCCAAAGATATTTTGATAGGCAGCCTCAATCTTTTTTAATTCATCTCCTGATAAATCCCAGTCTGCTGCTACAGCATTTTGTTTTGCCTGCTCAACTGTTCTGGCCCCTACTAAAGCTGAAGTGATCCCCGACTGCTGTCTGACCCAATTCAATGACACATGTGGTACCGGACAATTATGATCTGCAGCAATGTTTTTTAATACCTCTACCAATTCCAGGACTTTTGTCCAACATGGCTCCTGGAAATATGGGTAAAACTGACTCCTTTTATCCCCGTCATTAAGCTGAAACTTATCTGTATATTTTCCGGTCAAAATCCCCCCACCAAGAGAACCATACGATAAAACCTCTACATTATTCTCATGACAAAAAGGTAGTAAACTATCTTCAATATTCCTGTCCAATAACGAATATTGGGGTTGAATACATGCGATATCTGCAATTTCCATTGCCTCTAACAGCAAACTGGTGTCAAAATTAGATACCCCCAAATATCGAACTTTTCCTGCTTTTTTTATTCTCTGCAGCTCAGCTAAAGTATCTTCAAGAGGTGTATCTTTATCAGGGTAATGTATAAAATAAATATCAATCACATCTATACCCAGACGTGAAAGTGATTCATCTATTTCCTGTCTAATTGATTCAGGTCTAAGATTTTTCTCAGTTTCAGAATTCTGATTTTCCCACGTCAGACCACATTTACTACTTATCACAACATCTTCTCTTCTACCCTTTATTGCTTTTCCCACTATTATTTCAGAATGACCCCTACCATAAATTGGGGCAGTATCAATAAGATTTATACCATTATCAATAGCAGCCTTAATAGTCCTTATAGAACTGGCATCATCAGCCTCACCCCAGAAATCGCCACCTATAGCCCACGTGCCAAGAGCAATTGTTGATACTTTCAGTTCATTTCTGATTTTTTTATACTTAATAATAAACACACCCTTTCTACAATAATGATATATTAAAATTTCTTCATCACATAATTTTACATGTCCTACTTAAATAACAGGGTTACCAGACAGGAGTTATCCCCTCTGATATCAACCCCATTATATATAGTTAAGATTAGATTGAAATTTTATCAATAGTAAATGGCTTTCATATTATTTCGATATATTTACCTCTACTCTATTACCTCTTTTAATAAACATTGAATGTTCCATCTCAATGCTATTAAGGTAAACTTTCCTTATATCAACATTCTCTAATAAATAGATATCTATTTTCTTCAGGGGAAGCTTTGTATTAATATAAATATACTTACCCTGTATCTTTACCTCAACACTACTTTCTCTATCATCTTCTTTATAATCATATTTACAGTAATCTCTAAGACTTACAATCGCCTCCAAATTTGAGAAGTAATTCTCTGAAATATAGTCTATACTTTCTCCAAGAATCGGGAGTATAGAATTTTCTCTGATAAAAACAGGGATTCTATCCAGTCTACTTTCAATTTCTAACCAGCCGCCTCCTTCAATAACTTCCCCGGACCAGTAGTTCAACCACTTTCCTACAGGGAGATAAATCTTGATATTTTCCTGATCAAAAGCAGGGGCAATCAGTAAACTTTCTCCCAGCATATACTGTAAGTCAAGATAATAAGTAGTTGGGTCATCTTCAAACTCCATAAACATCGGACGAATCATCGGAATACCTGTTTGCGTAGTTTCGTAAGCAGTAGAATATGAATAAGGTAATAACTTATACCTCAAATTATCAAATAAAGTAAATATATCCTCTACTTTCTCGCCAAAATGCCATGGTTCTCTTGGTGTCTTACCATGAAAACGGCTAAAAGGTGACAATAATCCAAATTGTGCTGAACGAATATATTCTTCATCTGATGGTGGGATTTCATAACCCTCGTGATCAGTATTATAAAAACCGCCAATATCATGTGCCCAGAAAGATACACCTGAAAGTCCAATACTCAAGCCTGACCGCAATATACAGGCCAGATTATTGAGATGGGTGGAAGAATCCCCTGCCCAGTGAACTGGATAATTTTGTGAACCAGCATACCCTGATCTAGCCCAGAGCACAGGCCTTTCACCCTGTTTTTCTTTAATTTCTTTTACAGCTTCATATACAGTTTTATTATATAGTAATGTGAACTTATTGTGACCCTGAAGACCATTACTCCCATCCCAATACACGGCATTTTCTGGTAAGGCCTCACTAAAATCTGTCTTTACAGCACCTACTCCATCTTTTACTACATTCTGAACCAATTTTTTATACCATTTCTGTAAATCTGGATTCGTAAAATCAAATGCTGCCACTTTGCGATCTGTTGTAGCAGTTGGTAAAAATTGTACTACATTGCCTTCACTATCCTTGACCAGAAAGTCTTTATCTTTTGCCTCCTCATATCTATCACAACCTACTGGAATATACGGCCAGATCCAGAGACTCAATTTGAAGCCTATATCTGCTAGATTCTCAATCATTTCTTTTGGATTTGGAAATCTATCTTTATCCCAGATCCAATCTCCACCAGATGTTTTTCTCATCCAACCATCAATATGAATAACGTCACTTGGAATACCATGTTCACGCATCTGTCTGGCTATACTTTCCACTTCTTCCTGGGTTCTGTAACTGCATCTTGAAACCCAGAGCCCAAATGACCATTTTGGAGGCATTTGGGAACGACCCGTAAATTCAGTATACCTTTGCAGTACACCCTTTGAATTTAACGCAGGGATAAATATATAATCTAAATATTTATCTTCCACTTCCATAGAATAGGCTACCTCAGAGGTCTGACCCATATCAAAAACAGACTTTGAAAATGTATTCAAGAGAATACCATATCCCCGGCTGCTCAAAAAGAATGGTATATTTTTATAAGACTTTCTGCTATTTGTACAGAGGGCATCTTCCTGCCAATTAATTATTTTTTGTCCTCTCTTATTAAACCCGGTATATTTTTCTCCAAATCCGTAAAAATACTCATCTGAAAAGATATTCATCCTGGTATAAACCTTCTCTATCTCTCCATCATTATTTAGATCAAATCCAATAGGTAAGTATTTCTGCATATTATCTACATTACTATCCTTAATTTGTTCGCGACAGAGTAACTTACCCTGATAATATAAAGACATTTCCCATGGGAGTTTTTGTAATACTATTTTTAACTTTCCATTACTTACCTGAACATTATCTTTATTTTCCTGAACATCAAATTTGTCAGTAATACTTTCAGGATTAATTATAGAATTTTCAAAAACATCATCTCCATCTGGGAACATTTGAAAACGCATACTTTCTTCAGCAAGTAACGTAATTTTAACCCTGATATTTTTTTCATCATTTGTTACTATATCTAATTCAATTCCACCCTCAACAACTTCATAATTAGCAATTTCACGAAGAAAATCATAACTATGCTCAAATACTGTCTCCAGATAACCTAACTGTGGATTATAATGTATCTTTTTACTTCTCTTTTTATCAGCCATTAAGATATCCTCCTCTATATATTTGGTTTCCAATTACTATATGATCTTATTTATAGACTTAATTCAACTGTGTCAACAGGATCTGAATTTAGACCATTTATATATTTACATGCTTCAGTTAATACCTTTGTATATTTTCCATATACACCGACAACATGATGTATATATGGGCCAAAAACAATTTTCTCCTCCCATTTTTTCCAGTCATCTACTTCTATCCAGAGATAGGTGCCTTCTGTTTTAGGGCCTTTGATTCCCTTGGCTTCTCCAGCAAAAAGAGAATATTGTCCATCCATAGCATCAAAACGGGCAATCGTAATATTTCCTTCCTTTAGCCCCCATTGGCCTCTACCTTCTACCAGACAACTTTTACCGCCTTTATCCCTTAATGAATGTGGGAATGGGCCACAGTGCCACAATAACTCTGCATTATCATTTTCTGGATGTCTGATGGTTAAATCAGCAAAAAAAGTCTCATCTCTATCTAACCCTGCTGCCTGTAATAGAGCAGATGTAACCGCACCGTTAATATCCATTTCACAGGCCACTGGAAGACCTATTTCTGTCAACTCGGCCACTACGAAACATGGCACAATACCCAGTGCTTCAGGAAAGAGACTCCAACACTCAAGTGAAGCTGCATTACAATTATTTTCATCAAGCATATCTTTGATAACCAGTTTTAGAGCAGCAATTTTGGCCAGGGCTTCAGACTGCATAGCTGTACAGTCAACTCTCTCTTTTATTTGACTGATCTCTTCATTTAATCTCTGTGTATTAGCAGAGACCATCTCTTTAACCTCTTCAATAATATGAATAGCTGATAATGGAACCACTTCTATCCCAAACCTACTCAGGAGATCATTCTCGTCTGTCATAACACTCATAAATGGTCTAGGACGATTTCCAATCTGAGCTATTCTCATATTATTAAATCTTTTCACAACAGATACTACTCTCAAAAAATTATTTAGACCAGTTTTGAATTCTTCACTATCATACCCTGAATTAACAATATAACTAAATGGAACCTGGTAACGCTGTAAGGCTTTACTGCTGGCAAGAACCCCACATTGAGTATCACCAGTTGTTCTTTTTCCTGTTTCAGGATCTGGCCCCTTATCCCTATTCCCCCAGAGTAAAAAAGGAACCTGCATCATCTTGGCCACACGACCTATCACTTCTTCAGTACCAAAATCACAATGAGGCATAAATAAACCATCAATATTCTCTGCTTTAAGTCTGTCTGTTACTTTAGATATATCCTCAATCTTATATAAAATACCACCATCAACTATATCTTCTGCATCAACAATTAACGCATTATTTCCTATTTGTTTTCTGACAGATGACATTATTTTTTCCTTATAATAAAGGGCATTCTCCAAACTGGTAAATCCCCTCTTTACTGGTATTACTGCGAGCTTGATCTTTTCATTCATCATACTTATCCCCTTCCCTCCTTATATAACTCAACTCTTTTATTAATCTCTTTATAATCTATTTCCCCTGTATCTAAAAACTCAAAAATAGTTTCCAGATTAGGTATCGCAGCCCTTCCTCCCATACGGGTACATTTGACCGCTGCAACAGCATTGGAAAAACGAGCCACTTTCTCAATATTCCAGCCCTGTAATAAACCATATATAAATGCACCATGATAAACATCTCCTGCCCCAGTAGTATCTTTTACCTTAACATCAAAACCAGGTTCTTGAAAAAAACAGTCACCCTGTAAACCAATACTACCTTTTGACCCAAGAGTAAATACTACAATACTGGGACCCTTATCCATAAGCTCACGACAATTCTGGAGATAATTATTAGTATTATATTTAGCGTTATAATAATGTTGAGAAGCAATAAAGACATCAATTAATGGAATCATCTCTTCAATATCTTCCCTGTAGTTATCAGCATCGAAAACTACTGATACACCTGATTCTTTAGCCCACAATGCAGCTTTTTTAGTGGCATCGCTTACATAAGCTAGATGTAGATAAGACGCCGACTTAATATACTCTCTGTTAAGATCAGTTACTTCCAGAGGACGACAGGTACCAGCATGATAAAGTATATTTCTACCACCGGTTGTTTTTTCTGATAATACAATTGAAAATGCTGTTTCCTTTCCTTTATCTATAATTACCTGTGATACATTAATATTATGATTTTTATAATCTTTTAATAGAAAGTTACCATAACTATCATCACTCAGAACGTCAATCATACCAACATCAGCACCCAATCGAGAGAGTGTAACTGCAGCAGTTGGAACTTTTCCGCCGCCCTGTCGGCTGTATGCCAAAATCCTTTTACTTTCATCAGTCTCTGGTAATTCTGAAATATTAATCAATTGATCAAGACAGGACCTGCCAATGCCAACTACATCCATAATATCACCCCCTAATCAAGAAATATTAACCTGACAACAACTTTTATCTAATAATTTAAACATAATTTATCATCTCTTATGGGTTTAATAATCTCATTTTATATTTTATAAATTCTTTAACTCCTGATTTAACTTGATTCATGGTTTCAAAATAATTACCCTCTTCCAAGTTTGCAGTATGTTTATTGACTTCATCATAAAAAGTTTTGAAATATTCGGTAGCAATATTAAACTTTGAAATTCCTATCCTGGCAGCCTCTTTAAGCTGCTTGTCAGGTATACCTGAACCCCCGTGAAGTACTAAAGGTATATCTGTATTTTCCTTAATATCAGTCAATAATTCAAAATCCAGTTCAGGTTTTTCAGCATAATACCCGTGTGCATTACCAATAGAAACAGCTAAAGAGTCAGCCCCTGTTTCCTCAATAAATCTAACAGCCTCATCTACACCAGTAAAAAAATCCCTACTTTTAAAGTCTTCTTTATTTGCCCCTGAACCCACATGTCCTAGTTCTGCTTCAACATCTATTCCCTCTTTATGGGCATATTCTACAACTTTACTGGTCTGTTCCACATTTTCTCTATATTCTTCTTTTGAAGCATCAATCATTACAGAGGGAAACCCATCCTTAATCCCCTGAACTATCTCATCATAACTAAAACTGTGATCCAGATGAAGTCCTATAGGAACCTTTACTTTCGCTGACAGTTCTTTAACAATTCCTGTAACTACCTTAAATGAAATATAATCTTTAAAGCCAGGATAAAACTGAATCAGAACTGGTTTTCCTTCTTCTTCAGCAGTTTCAATCACCCAGGCTATAGTCTCATAATTAAAAATATTAAAGGCCGCAACACCATAAGAATTTTCTTCAGCATCTTTTAAAATCTTGCTCACCTTAACTAATGACATCCTTTGCCCTCCTCAAAAATCAAATCTCTTTTATAAAATAAACTTCTACTAGATTGGTCAAATATTAGCATTTCTATATTTAAAATATACGTCTCCAGTTAATTAAATAATCTCTTTATTATTAGGTATTAATAATTGTTAACTCTAAATTTTCTCCTATTATGCCCTGATAGCCACTACCAAGATCTGGATGTGTTATTAGCCATTTATTTTTAGCAGCCAACAATCTAGTTTCTCCATAATTAAACCTTTCATAATCTACAGGTAAATTAGTACCATATGGTAAAACAATCACAGTCTTAAACCCCTCCCCAGATTTAACATGACAGGGAGCCAGATGTAGGGTAGTTCCATAGAGTTCAACCACACTTCCGGCCTCTACAAAAAAGGCCTGGATCAGTGAAGAATCATAGCTTATCTCATCACCAAAATCAATATCTGGCAGCCAGCCCAGAAAAAGTACTATATCATTAAGGGCAACAATCACTTCGCTCCCCTTATGGTATTCAAGGCCATTAAGTTTTTTGTTATACCCACAGCAATAACCAATCTGGATATTCATACCCCCATATATTGCTTCACTAAGTTTATTATAAAAATTTCTCTCTTCTTCTAATTCAGGGACTGATGGTCTGTAAACTACATTATCCTTAGGTATCTTTACTGTTTTTTGGGCTTTTTTTATAAAGTTATCTGCAGTAATTTGATTATGTCTTTGCCCATATTTTTTAAAAGGAGGATACATTATAGACCTTATATTTAGACTAGGATTTTGTTTGTTTAGTTTCTTTAATGTTGTATTAATCGTCATAATTCTTCTCTTTACCTCCTATTGTTTTAATGAACCCCTCAACACACCACTAATAACCCATTTCTGACTGATAATATAGAAAATTAACATTGGTGATAATGCTAATAAATATGAAGCAAATGCCAGATTAAAATCAATACTATACTGAGATTGAAATGCATACTGTGCAAGTGGCAATGTCATCAATTTACGACTCGCTATCATTACTAATGGAAGCATAAAGCTATTCCATGAAAAAAGACCGGCAAGTATTGCAACTGTTGCGTTTATTGGTTTTAGTAAAGGAAAGATAACACTCCAAAAAATCTGCCAGATACTCCCCCCATCTATTATTGCTGCCTCTTCTAAAGACTTGGGAATAGTCTTAATATATCCCACATAAATTAAGGTATTTAGCGGTAATGAATATACTATATATATAATAATCAAACCCACTAGATTGTCAGTTAAACCATAGCCACTCATTTGCTTTACCAGGGGTAACATGATTATAGGAAAAGGTACAAACATAGCACTGACAAAATAGAAATATAGAAATTTAAAAAACCTATTGTTCATATTACGGGCTATTGCATAACATACCATTGAATTGCTTAATACTGTTAGAAAAATAACTGGAATTGATACCAGGGCACTATTCCGTAGACTGCGCCAAAAATTACTTACCTCCATCGCTTCAGCAAAATTTTCCCAATGAAATCTTAGCGGTGGCGCAAGAACTGATTGTGCTAATTCCTGAGGACTTTTTAATGCAATAGATATAGTTATATATAATGGAAATAAAATTATTAAAGAAACTAAAATCACTAATATAGTTGCTATCCAGTTAATATTTTTTTTCTTTTTTCTTTTAGGAAACACCTTTGATCTAATACTATCTATCATAATTGCACCTCCCTACGCTGCAAGAATTTCACCTGAATTACTGCAATAATCAAAATAAATATAAAATATATTATTGAATTTGCTGTTTGATAACCAAATTCCCCGCCCTCAAAGCCACCTCGGTATATAAGAAGTGAAATTGATTCAGTCGCTCTACCAGGTCCTCCATTTGTTAAAGCAACAATATGATCAAAGACCATCATAAAGTTTCTCATAGCAACTACAAGATTCACAGTGAAAAAGGGAGCAAGCAGAGGAAAGGTAACTCTCCAGAATTTCTGCCAATTATTTGCCCCATCAATATCAGCAGCTTCATAAAGCTGTTGGGGTATAGTCTGAAGACCGGCCAAATACAAAATAATATGAAATCCAGACGACTGCCAGACAGCTAAAACTACTATTCCTATCCAGGCTAAATCAGGATATCCTAATATATTTTTAGCTAAAATTTCTATACCTAAAGTTTGGCCAATTTCCGGTAATACATACGTAAAAATATGTTTAAAAATAAATCCAACTATCAATATACTCAAAATGTGTGGTGTAAAATAAACAGCTCGTAGGGTATTTTTAAATTTTATTTTTGCATTTAATCCAACTGCAAGGACTAAACTAAATGCGTTTACTAAAATGGTAGAAATAACTGCAAATTTAAACGTAAAAATATAACTATCCATTACCCTACTATCATTAAATAATTCTATATAATTTTTTAATCCCACAAAATCATAACTTCCATAACCCTTCCAGTTAGTGAAACTATAAAAAGCTCCGCGTATAACAGGAAAGGTATGAAATAAAAATAGCAATAAGAAACCGGGTATAGCCATTAGATAAAATGTCCTGGAGTATTTTTTTAGCATATATTTCACCCTTTCTTGGAAATTAGTCTTCTTTCCGGGCTTTGCCCGGAAAGAAGTTTTGGTCATTTTTATTTACTTTAGTAAGAATTATATTCTTCATCGAGTGTTTTTAAGAATTCATCAATATCTTTATCAATTGCAAACTGCTGGACTAAGTGCCTCATGTCTGCATACATTGTAGCAGGTAAGCCAAGTTGTTTACTGGTAGAAACCCTACCTTCTTCAAAATAAGTCTGTAATCCCTGTAATTCTGGTTCAGTTTGTTCAACACCTTCTATAGCCGCAAATAATCTCTGGCTTCCCATATATTTTTGAGTGATTTCAGGTCTTAACAGGAAGTTAACAAATTTACTTGCAGCATCTTCCTTCTCAGGACTAAGATCTTCACTAATAGCTAATACAGTATCTATTCCAGTTGGCACTTTTGTTGTGGAGGGATCATTATCTACTGGAAATGGAAAAGCTCCTATATTGATGTCAGGATTTAATTCCAGTATAGGACCAATTGCCCATATACCTTGTGAATACAATATTGAATCACCCCTAGCAAAAGCCATGTTGCCCTGTGAATAATCCCTTCCGAAAATATCACCATCATCATAAGAGATAAATTTCAGGAATTTCTCTCCTATTTCCTGATAGGATTCCTGAAAGGTAATTTCACCTGCATCAAGTTTTTCAAAGAAATCTTCAGGCTGTAAATGATGTTCAAAATAAGACCATGGAATATTAGTTGTCCAGGAGTCCTGGAAAGTAAATACTATCGGAGTTTCACCGGCTTCTTCTATCTTATCCATTAAATTTAACATTTCATCCCATGTTTCAGGAACACTTAAACCAAGCTCTTCAAACTTATCTATGTTATACAGAACAGGCTGTGCATTTACTGCAAATGGAATACCATATCTTTTATCTGTACCTGTTAATTCTTTCATCATATCAATATAACTTGGAATTACTTTTTCCAAATTTGGATTATCAGAAACTTCCATTAACAATCCCTCTGATGCCAGATCTTTATAGAAAGGATCAGCCCAGAAAGTTAATACTTCAGGAAAATTATCCTGCGCAAGTCGTGATCTCAGAACAGTATTGGCATCAAGTTGATAATTTTGAACTACTTCAATATCTGGATATTCCTCTTCAAACTCCGCAATAATTTCTTTATAAACATCAACTGCTTCACGTTTGTTCTGCCAGAATTCTATCTCAACTTTTGCTATAGCAACTGCTGAAACTGATAAAAATACCATTACCAAAACCAATAATAAGCTTAATTTTTTTTTCATCTTAATCCCCCTATTTGTTTTTTTGTTTCCACATCATTAACAAAGAATCTACAACACACTCAAATATATTAATTTATTATTCCCTACAGAACACCTCCTTTTTAAGCTAATATAATGATAATTCTCTCTTTTTTAAAATTATATAATTTTCAGTTAATTTATATTTTAAAAAATAACATATTTTGATATTTTTCTACTCTTTTCTACACAGACCTCACACTACTTTCTTTCGTGAATAAAGTAAGTAGATAAATTTTTTACAGAACATTATCAACAAGTGTACTCTGACCTTTGTATAATGGTATCTGTAGAACATCATCCAATACAAGTAAGGATGCACCTAAAATAACTTCCTCATTGTTATATTTCTTAAATTCTATTTCTGTTTTACATCCTATTCTATTAAACCAGTTTTCTTCCACTATTTTTAATATTAAAGAATTAAACAACTCATGTTTATCAATATTTTTACCTGAAATTATAATTTTTTCAGGGTTTAAATGCATAATGACATTTATAATACTATTTGCGAAATTAATATTTTCCTTTTCAAGTGCTTCATAACAATATTTATTCCCCTGGATAGCTTTTTTATAAATTTCATCGTATGTATATTGATGCCGTGTCTTTTCTTTAACATACTTAATTACAAATTCTTCAGAGGCATATCTTTCCAGACATCCCCTTTGACCACATAAACACTCCTTACCATCTATGTCAATTATCATATGGCCGATTTCTCCGGCACCACCCCAGGCTCCTCTGTACAGTTTATTATTAATAATATTACCGGCACCTATCCCATTACCAAGTAATATTGAAACAAAATTACTGTATTCACCCCCTGATATACTTCGGTTTTGATATAATGCGTAACAATTAGCATTATTATCTATATAGACATTTACTCCATATGTATTTTCAAAGATTTCTCTAAAATCTATATTTTCCCATCCTAATAAACTGGATGATATCAATCTTTTTTCATCATAATCTACAATCCCGGGTATCGAAACAGCAATTGCTAATAAGTAACTCTTTTCTGCCTTTAATTTTTTTGCAAAATAAGCCACACCCTTCATTAACATATCCTTAACCTCTACAAAACCAGCTCCTTTTTGAAATGAATATGTTTTTTTAAATAAAATGTTGGGTTCAAGATTTGTGATAGCAATAGTCATACTATTCATACCAAAATCAATACCAATAATATAACCATAATCATCATTAAAAGCAAATTTAATAGGTTTACGTCCTCCAGTAGACTCACCTATTCCCACATTAATAATTAGATCATTTTTAACTAATTGTTCACAAATCTTGGTTACAGTAGATAATCCAAGATCAACATTTTTTGAAATATCTGTCCTACTGATTGGTCCCTTGTCTCTTATTTCCCGGATTATTAATGCAGTATTTATATTCTTAATTAAATTTTTATTACCAGTCCGCATATTATACA
>Ga0247721_100357_pt1 | contig 15572 bp, 19 predicted proteins | sample MSEWel2017_08_16_FD_189089 | JGI IMG/M metagenome (GOLD analysis project Ga0247721, IMG submission 189089) | Subsurface sediment microbial communities from gas well in West Virginia, United States - MSEEL Well Study Marcellus 3H_2017_08_16 | ecosystem: Environmental > Terrestrial > Deep...
CATTTATTTGTATGCATCCTCTCCCTAAAACAATTAAAGGAGATCGGTATCTATTCAGCTCACCAATCTCCTCAAAAATCAATTCTTATCATTTTATCTATTATTACTCGCTTGTGAATTAACATTAAGACTTGATATCTGACTCTGCATCCAGCTCATCTGCTGATTCATCTCAGAGATAGCTGATTCCATAGCAGCAAACTGTTCTACATATCTGTCACGAGTCAATTGTACTTTTCTCTGTACATCTTCTATATCATCATTTAAACTATCAATTCGGTTATCATAAAAATTAAGTCTTCTCGGGATTAAGCCGGTGTTTGATTGCATCAACTGGTCTAGATAACTATCCATCCTTTGAGCTACACCATCAAAACCTTCTTTATCAGTTGTTCCTCTAAATAGAGAGGCAACTTCTTCAGATGATTCCTGCAGAGCCTCTTCAAATTTACTTTTATCAAAACTCATTACTCCATTGCGATCAATCTCAATTCCAACTGAAGAAAGAGTTCTAAAATTTCCTTCATCTTTAACTGCAGAAGTTGCTAAATTTCTCAACCGCATTTGAAGTCTCATAGCAGTACTGTCACCCTGAAGAACTGAGCCTTTATTCTCGTCCTCATCATAATCAGTTTTACCATCAATAAAGTTCATCACACTATTATATTGATCGACAAAACCCTGTACTGCATTTGTTGCTTTGCCTGTATCTTTGCTTACATTTATATCAGCAGAAGCCGTTAGATTTGTTCCGGGATCAACCTCAGCGTTTGGATTAATCTCAAAGGTAATACCCTCTACAACTTCAGAAAAAGTATTACTTGAGCTTGTAATACCAGTTATCCCATTAATATCAATTAAGGCATTAGAAGCCTGTTGAGGTTCATTTACTATACTTTGAGTATCAGTACTTAAAAGACCAAGCTTTTCTAATATATCTCCACTACTTGATAAATTAGCATCAGCAGGATCGGCAGCATCCCCAGTTCCTTTAAGAGCATTCTCCACTCCAGTTTCTGTTGTTTCTAATACTAAGCGATCATCAACAATTGAAGCCTTTACTCCAGCTTCTGCACCATTTATTTTGTTGCTAATATCACTTAGACTATCACCCTTACTTATATCAATATTACTATCATTTATAGTGATTGTGTCATTAGATTCTGCAGAATATCCTTCTAGCTTTCCTCCAAATATTCTTTGAGTTTTAGCTACTTCGTGAACTGTCACTGAATAATTTGCTTCATTAGAATCATTAGTAGCTGTAGCAGTAACTACATCCTTATCACTACTGTTAGCAGTACGAGAATTAAAAGTGGAAGACATTTTTAAATCTGTAGTTCTTCCTTCAAGTTTATCCAGCCTACTATTAACATCACGCCAGGCGCCTTTAGTCTGTTCCATCTCAAATATTTCCTGCTGATAATTATCTATTGGCTTTCTTTCGAGTTCGACCAGCTGATCAATCATAGAAGTAGTATCCATACCAGTTGCTAAACCATCTAGTTGCATACTATATAACACCTACTTCCTCTTTAAACCTTTTCATCAATTAATATACCTACCATTTCGTGTATTCTTGCTTTTAAATCCAGCATTTCTTCAGGTGGTAATTCTTTTATTACTTCATCTGTATTAACATCAATTACCTGGACCATTAGTTCTTCTGTATCTTCATGTATTTGAAAGGAAAGTCCTTCCTTGACCTGATCTACTATTTCATTTACATCTTTTACAGATTCTCTAACTTCATCTTCTAGTTCTTGCTGGTTGTATTCCTTTTTTTCCTGAAGAGGCTTAGTTTGTTTATTAGTTTTATTATTATTAGATTTAATATTTTCACTGCTATTATTTTTATTATTATATAGCTGCTGGCTGGAAAGCGAGTCTACTCCTTCTGTTCTCATAAAGCTTCCACCCTTTCTTAAAAAATAAGCCAGCCGGAAAACCGGCCGGCTTTATTTTTATTGTATATTTAGTCCTCTTCAAGAAATTAACCGAGTAACTGCAGTACTCCCTGTGGTAACTGATTAGCCTGAGCTAACATAGCTGTACCAGCTTGAGAAAGAATCTGCTGCTTACTCATGTTCATCATTTCTTTAGCCATATCTACATCAGAAATTCTAGACTCAGCAGCTGTTAAGTTTTCTTCAGCTGTACTTAAATTGTTAATTGTATGGTCTAAACGATTTTGTACAGCACCTAAACTAGAACGTTGTGAAGAAACTTCAGATATTGCATCATCTAACTTATTTAATGCAGTTTCAGCACCTGCTTGAGTACTAAGATCAATACCACTAAGACCTAAAGCTGAAGATCTCATATCACCAATAGAAATACTCATTGCCTGTCCAGCATTGGCTCCAATTTGAAAGCTCATAGAACCTCCACCAGAAGCACTTCTGGACTCTTTATCGAGACCTAAAGATTCTACACTATCAGTATTTGCTGTAGTATCAGAAATACTTACTGGCCCACTAGGGCTACTAATATTTAGTCTTCCATCTTCAACATTAACAGAGACATGTTCAACTTTGTCATCTCCTGCAAGACCTCTACCAGTATTATAAGTATCAATCTCATCATTAATTGAAGTCTCTAAAGAAGCAGCTGCAGTATTAGCATCAGTACCGGAAGTAAATACTGGTGTAATTGATGGTAAAGTATGGTCTCCGATACTAATATTTATATCTCCAGTAGCACCATCTAATATTTCATTTGTACCAGAAGCTTCAGTAGTATTTCCGACTAATTCTGCTTTTGCACCTGCAAAAATATCTAATACGGAATTACTACCTACTGCAGCAGTACTTCCATCTGCTAATTTAGCTGTAGCATTAGCATCAGTACCACGATAAAGTTCCACAGTGGAATCATTACCCTTGCTACCACTACTAATTTCAAAAGTACCTGCAGTAGAGTCTGTAACCTCTACATGTTCTACTCCAGTTCCAGATGCATCTATTGCAGAATTTATACCTTTTTGTAGTATATCTCTTACATTTGCACTAGCTTCAGCATCCATAGCTACAGTAGAATAATCTGCTTCTAAAGTATCTATATCAGTTTGTGAAAGATGTTTATCCCAATCAATAGTAATTTTATTACCATCAATAAGTAGTGCATCATCTTTAGTTTCTGCTAAAGTAGTAGCATCTACTCCTGATGCATCAACCCCAGTTAAAGATCCACTTGTTTGTTTAAATACCTGAGCTCCAGAAAGGGTATTCACATCATTTGTTCCTCCTGCACCAGCAAGGTTACCATTTAATAATTTTTGAGTGTTAAATTCAGTTGTATTACCAATTCTATCAAGTTCTTCTTTTAACTGACTAACCTCGTTTTGAATTTCTGCTCTATCGGCATCAGTGTTAGTATCATTAGCAGACTGAACAGAAAGTTCACGCATTCTCTGTAAAATAGAGTGAGATTCTTTAAGAGCACCTTCAGCAGTCTGAATCATTGAAATACCATCCTGAGCGTTTCTCTGTGCTTGAGCAAGACCTCTTGTTTGTGAGTTCATTTTCTCACTGATAGCAAGACCTGCAGCATCATCAGCAGCACCATTGATTCTTTTACCTGAAGACAACCTTGATAAAGACTTACTTAAGTTATTCTGTGTGTTTTTTAGCTGGTTGTATGAATTTAACGCAGCTATATTTGTGTTAATTCTCATTATTTATTCCTCCTTGAAATTTTGTGTTGTTCCTGGCATCCTTGCCAGTTGTTCTAATTTGTTTTGGTTATATGAGCACCCCGTCAGCAACACTTCGGCCGATAGCGTTGCCAGCAACGGTGTTTTAGTAACCATTACTAAATATATTCCATTTTTTGAAGAAATAACCATTGCTATAATCCCATGTCACACAAGGGTTCATGGAGTAGGAAAAATAAATACCATTTGTTGTTCTAAAGATAAAATAAAGATAAATGTTGCTACCATTTGGAAACCTAAGCATAAACTAATGATAGTAAACCTCTAGTTTTGGAACCATCTGGACCAAATTCTGTTGCTAAAAACAAAAAAGCAACCGCTCTCTTCTGTAAAAAGAGTAACGATTGCTGTAAGAAATAATGTTTTTGTAACTTTTCTGTCATCTAAGAAGAGAATCAACTGCATCTCTGTAACCATACTTTCGTAAATACTCAATAACTGCAGCTTCGAAAATATCTCTCTGAGATACATTCCTCACCTTGCTGAATTCTGTAACTAATTCAGCTAATCTATCTGCCATATAAACACTTTTGGTTTTGGTTGTACCTGGCACTGCGAAGTGTGGGATCTCTCCCCCACTATCTTCTCCATCTTCTGTAGCTGCTAATAGTTCCCTTAAGGAATCCATATTTTCTTCTAAAAATTCCATCACTGGGGTAAACTTAGCCAGTCTTTCTGCAACATTGACCTGACGTTCAACCTGTTTTCTAATCTCTGCGGCAAGTTCTTTCCCATTAGTTTCTGGAGCAGCTTTCTTCTTTTCTTCCTCATCATCTTCCATTTCAGATTGATGAATATAATTCCGCTCATCTGATGACCAAATATAATTTTGACGCTTCATAAAATCTGCTAAATCTTTATGGTCATTAAAGCCTACTTTCTTTGCAACCGTCTTAGGATCACTCCCATCATCAGCAAACAAACTAATAATCAGATCAGATTTTGACGAAATACCGGTAAGTTTTTTGTTCTCAAATCCAGGGTCATCTACTTTTGGCACATAAGTACCACGATCAGCATCCCAGAGGAAGTTTTTTCTTCTAATATACATGTCCATGGACTTATATGAGGAATAATTCAAATCATCAGCTATCTCCTCTCTGGACTTTCCGTTCTTTAAAGCTGTCAAAATATAGTTGACCTTTTCATCATAGATAGGCTGTTCTTTTTTTGTATCAGCCATAAATGTATTACCTCCTTTCATTAGGGTTCCCCTGCCTATAATAGCAGGGGATTTTGGTATCAAAGCACATTAACCGCTTCACTTAAATCGTCAATATTACTATGAGCGTAAAGACTTGTCACAGAGATATTGGAGTGTCCTAATAGTTTTTGGATTTTATATATATTAATGTCATTTTTTACTAGTGTAGAGGCAAAGGAGTGCCTTAGCACATGTGCTGTTACCATTTTATTCCAATTTAGCTCTTCAACTGCTTCTTTAAGTTTCCGATTAATATAAGCTCCTGACAATTCTCCAGACCGTTTTGTAGCAAAAACATAATTAGAAGAAATATTGGGCCGTATATTTTTAAGATAATCAGTTAATATCTCAAGCAGTTCATCACAGATTGGAACATCTCTGTCCCGATTGCCTTTGCCCTGGCGAACGTGTAAAACCTGATTTTTAAGATCCAGATCATCAAAGGTTAAATTAGTACATTCTGAAACACGTAACCCGGAATAATACATAGTCTGAACTGCAGTTTTTACAATCTGATGGTCTATTTTATCTACTAATTCTGCTACTTCTTCTGCTGTTAGGTAAACCCTCTCTTTTTTTCTGGTCTTAATTGGCTTTAAATCTTTGGCTAAATGTTCATCTGTAATATGCTCTTCCTGAGTGAAATTGTAAAATGAGCGAAATACAAAAAGAACTCTGTTCCGTGAGGATGCTTTGTAGCCATTTTCTCTAATATAATTAAGATAGCCTTTAAGCTCATCTTTCGTAATGTCCTCAACATATACCGGACCATTATATTTTGTCTCCAGATATTTACTAAAATACTCCATCTCATTTAAGTAGCCTGTGATTGTCCACTTACTTTTTTCATTGAACTTCAGATGTTTCTCGAATTTTTCTAAGCATTCATTCATCAGCATAAGCTAACCTCCTTCAAGGTAATAATATATAATTATAGAATCAGCATCTGCGTTAATTTGTCGAATTCTGTAACCTTCAGAGTTGTTGATTGAACAGAACAGAAAGCGGATTGAATTTGAAGTTGGTGTTGCACCAGGTCTGAAATCATTGCAGCAGTCACCATCAACTTTTTTGACCCGAGAAAGCCAACACTCACAGCTTTGCCGAAATCTCAATTTGACCAGGAATGCTGCAACAGCCAGCACTCTCAAGACAAAAGAATTCTCCCCAGCTTCTTCTCCTACTCTGATTGCAAAAAATACAACTGCAAAAAAGAGATTGGCTCTTGCAGATGTGCTTAATTGCAGTGTCTTTCTCAGCAGAAGCAGCAATCACCTGCCATTTCCTAAAGCTCTGACTGCTCTCTGTCAAAAGTCACCTTCTTTTCTACCTGCAGCACCTGTCTGCAAAATCCATCCTCCACTGCTGCAGCTTGGTCAACTTTCTCCTCTGCGGACCACTTTTGAGACTCTCACTCTTCAACAGAAATCCATTCACCTCCCCCACTGGCTGACTCCTGTTCTTTCCGTTGGTCTGCAACCAACTTCAAGCGATTCTTTTGCGGAATGTGCCGGAAGTCATTTGTAGCTACCAGTTGTTCCTCCAGATTGTCAATTCTCTCTTCCAAAAGGTCCATCTGCTCCTGAATCTTTTCATCTGCAAAATCCCGGACCGCTTCATTGACGTCCACATTCTTCTCCAACTTTTCCAACCTTTCATTGACTGAGCCTTCTCTACACATTTTCTATCCCTCTATTCTATATTTTGACTTTTTTTGACTCAATGAAATCTAAACTTACAATATTTTTAAGTCTGAGAATAGCAGCATTGCTAGCAAAGCCAAAAGCTAGGATTGTCAGCTTTGCCACCAATCTAGAAACAAAAATATTGACGTCTACAAAAAAAGTGATTTACTGCACCTATCAAATGAAAATATTTGTTCCATCATAAAAGTCTGGATCATCACCATTTTTGGGTATCGAATCCATCACACTTGCATACCACTCGGCATAGTCTTCTAATCTGACTTTATTTTTGCCATTTTTCTTTACTGATGGTAATTCATTATCACTTATCAACTCTTCTATATCCTGCTCATTGTAACACTTAATATTCTGTGCCATTTCCGTAACAGTAAGATAATCTCCCAGGTCTTCTAAGTATTCAACTATTATATCTATAGTTGCCTGTTTCTCAGTATATAATGTTGTCATATTAATTTTCACTCCTCATTTTGTAGTTACCGCTAATCCCTTCACCAGAGATTAGCGGCTCTTTTTTCTTTCATGAATATTGCAGCATTGTCAGCCAGCATAGCCAACTTTGCTGCGACTCTAAAAGTTCTATATATCATTCCATATCTAGACACATACTCTCTGACTTATCATCATTATTATCATTATTTAACTCAGAAAATTGATCTACTTTTAGTTCTGTTACTTTCCCTACTGGTTCAGTATTTTCATTAGTTATTGTTAAAATCTTAGCCCGGCTTTTTTTCTTCTTCTCGTAGTAAATGCCAACATCCTCGAGGTTGCTCTTTACTTCTTTCAACCTTCGAGAAAGTGCACTGGCTGATCCAGGAAATTGATCTGCATCTGTACTAATGCTATTCTTTCTGGCAACAGAAATAAGTTTATTTAGTATTTCTGCTACAGTCCCCTTCAATTCTTTTCTCTTTTCCATCAACTTAACCATCGCTGCTGCTAGAGGATGGCTCTCTACTACTTCGAGATTACTGCCGTCCTGGTTGGCAAAATAGGCATCAAGAAAAGTTTGACCTCCAATTCCCATAGCTTGTGCAATCGAATAGCCCCATTTGGAAAATTCTGCCATTCTTCCCAGCTTCTCAGGCTTCACTTCTGGGTATATTTTCATCGCCTTCGAAAGTATGAGTATTGCTCCTCCTAATATTTCTGGTAAATCGGATTGATAATCAGACCATATTTTACTGTCTTCTGTATATTTATTTTCTTTGATACGTTCAAGCTCGAAGATGATGCTACGATCAATCAAATCTGGCTCTGTTGTCACCAAGTTGATTCCATTTATTGCCACTGGTCTTTTGAATGACATTATAGTTTCATCTTTAGTCGTGTATAATGTACGTGTGCTGAAGGCCCCACCAGTTGAGGCTATACAGAGTAAATCACTTTTCATTTTACTTAGGGAACTTAAGTTGTCATAGCACGTAAAATAATTATTTTGGAGGCTGATAATCATATCTTTTTTTGAATTTGGCATAGTCAATAGGTCCATTCTGGCTGGGTCCAAGAAATGTTTTGTGACTCTCAGAAAAGTAGATTTAGCACTCCCCTTCTGGCCAAAAATTACCAGCACTGGAGAAGAAATATCTGGAATTAGACTTGCCACAAGATAAACTTGATAAAGTAGTTGATTTCCGCTGCCTTCAAGAGTTACATGTTTTAGTATTTTAGCCAAAGAAGCCGCCGGTGATTCCAGATCAAAATTCGGTGTTCCCTGCTCCATCATATTCTTATTTCTGGTAAAGATCATTGGCTGCTGGTCCACCAATTCAATATTTCCGGGTTCTATTTTTATAGCTCTCCAATTTTCATCACAGAGATCATAGTAAAAATTATCTTTTTGATCTTTACCAACACGCCGGTAGAGCTTCTTTTTGTTTCCACTCATATGAGCTTTGGTGGCTATAATCTTAAGAATCGTGTTCATACTATCAGTGTTCGGTACTGTCTTATGTCTTTTCAAATATTCCTGATAAAGATACTGTTCCACTTTGTGACTTTCATAATGCCAGAGCTCTTTATGGCTTTCGATGGGCAGAACAATATGTGGTTCTTCTAGCTCATCCAAGAAAAATTCAAGAGTTTCAATTATATTAAGCAGCTTATTAATTTGGCTGTTTTCTTCCAGTTCACCATCAAATTCAAAACCATCATCTGAATCTTCTTGGCTGTATTCTGGATCCAGTTTTTCTCTCAGTGAAAACCAATTCTCATGACTGCAACTGTCATGATGACACCCGGCTGCAAGAGCACCTGAGTCAAACTCGATGATGTAGGCTGATCTCCTGTCTGAATGATCTCTCCAAGGGCATTCTTCTAAGATGTATCGAGTAGAATTACCGTTCCATCTACTCTTTCTGGCTACCTCCAAATCGTGTTCTTCAATGAATTTTTTTAGTACGAAGTTGCCGGCTGAAGCAGCATTGCCGTCATAGCCAGCGTGGCTGCCATTCTGAGGGTTATTTTTTTGAGGCAGCTGCTGAGCTACTTCTTCCAGCTTTTCCACCTCGACCTTTTCCCAACTATTTGGTTTTGACAGTATCTTTGATCTTCTGTGTGGACGATCATCAGTGTCATCACCTTTAGTGGTTACAGTACCAATCAGCTTAGAAATTCGAGCTGCATTGTAATTACTGGTATCTACTTTTACATTATCGCTGCTATACTTGAAATCTAATGCTTCCAGAGTTTTCTGAATCAACTCCCGACTTTCTCGATCATTTGGGAGATCGATTCTGTAAAGCAGATGAGCCCCATTACCAGATGAAGCTACTATTGGGTTTGACCATCCCGAATTTGTAAGCTCTTTTTTTATTTCTTCTGCTAGTTCTATAGCCTTTTCATGTTCTTCCTCTGTTGCAGAAATACCACTAGCTCTAATTGGGTCCAGGTCTACAAGCAGAGTTGTTCTTTTTACTATATCTTTATCTGATGTAGTAGTTTGAGCATAAGTTTTGAGCCTATTATCAGCTCTGGCCTTAAGGTTGGGATCTACTGGATTGATCGTCACAAAAATTGAATTTTTACCATCGTAGAAGCTGACTGCTTCTCTCATGTCTTTCCAGTTATCAAAGTATCCAGAAACTGTTCCATTTCTATCTGAAAAAATTCTTACTTCAGCTACTTCACCTGGTGCTCTAATAAGCTCCATAAATTCTTCTATTTTATTTAAATTACTATTACTCAAAAATATCATCCTTTCAGTAAATTTATTATATAAAGGAAGAGGCTGCTAACCCCTTCCTCCATTTATTTTTACAGTCCTTTTATCGTTTCAACAGTATTGTAAGTGCGGCCCTGTTTTTGTCTATTTCCAACTCTTACCTCTATTTTTTTATCAACGAATTTTGTTAGATCAAGATACTCATCAACCCCAGGTTTCTCTATTCCCAGTTCTCTTAGAGTTGCTGACAGATTGGACATATTGTGAAAATTCAGGTTATTAAACAGCTTTGCAATGACCTCTGTTCCATCGTCATCTAGAACTGAGATGTCTATAACTATTACTTCTCGCATTCCTGATTTATTGTAGTCGGAGGGATATTCTTCTAGCCTGGCATCAACTATCTCACCCTCATACCAACCGGGACTAAGCACAGGATATTTATTACTTCTTTTTTTTCGCTTAATTAACTTATCATTATTTTTACTTTCTTCAGACTTACTTCTTTCATTCTTGTCTCCATCATCATTACTTAAAATCTTTATTTTTTTAGCACACATATACTGTTTCCTCCTTTAAATTTTGGATAAAACTTATTCATGTTCATTTTTTGTGTCGTACTGTTGTTAATTTTACTCCCTGAAACCACTTATTTTTTATTAATTCTATTTTTGTGGTTCCAGGGAGTGGTTATTCATTTCTTATTTTAATAATTTAAAAATTAATTAGTCTAAAAATAACTCTTTGAATTTTAAGCTTCGTTCAGTCTCAGTAGCTGGGTCATCATGCAAGCATCCCAGGTCTATTGAGGCATCACAAAACTCAATTTCACTATCCAGATATTTTTGGAACTTAATTAACATATCTAATATCTCCTGTATACTGCTACATTTTAACAAGAAAGGTGGATTCCAATCTGCAGTAATTTTCGGTTCATTTTCACTAAGATTGTTAAACAAAAATGTTCTGTCAGGAGCTATGGGCAGATTTTCTAACTTATTTTTAATAGAATCATATGCCGCATCTAATCCCGGTTTGCTGAAATACTTAAGAGGCTGGCCTTTATAATCTTTTATCTCAGCACCTAAACGATGCACAGGACCCCTATCTATCATACATTGAATCTGCTTTAGATCGTCTATTTCAAGTCCAAGCTCCTTATACTGCTCCAGCAAAGCTTCCAAGTGAATATTCTCGGTTCCTACTTCAAATAGTCTTCTTTTTTCTTCTCGCATAATATTTACCTCCTAATTTTTTTATTAAATACTCTTTAGCTTGTCTACATAATAACAGCTATAAATTGCTCTTACTTTGATTTGAATATTTAATGCTATCATACTCCATTATCACTGCTATCGATGGAAAAGCCCAGAAGATAGTCTTGTTCAACTGGGCCTTAATTTATCTAGATTTAAATATATTCTAAACTAATATCTTTGCCATTATCCCAGTTATTCCAGTAACTTTTATCAATAATATTTGCTTTAAAAAAATACGGCTTTTCCCGTTCTATTCGCTCACCCAATGAATTAGCTACTTCTTTCTGTTTTTGAATTTCCTGAACCAACTCTAAATAATAATAATTGCCTTCAAGTCCCATTAAACTTAATAAATTCTTTAAGTTTTCAAATAATCGATCTGCTAAAATATCAGCCTTCTCTCTTTTTAACTTAATAGTTTTTTGTCGGATATCATAATCTTTTAAATTAAGTGTTTCTTCATCCCGAGAAGTTAAATATAAATCTATAAGCTGAAAATCGTTTCGAATAGAAAATAATTCCATACAATCAACTTTGAAAAAGTACAACTCAAGATTTAATAGGTAATCTATACTCTCAATCTCTTCTTCAGCATACTTATAAATTGAACTTAATAAATCGTTATCTCTTGATTTAAGATCTGCTTTAAGATAATCCACAATATTTTTTTCGAATTTACTGAGTTCTTTATAAGATCTCTGGAAATACTTTTCCTTTTTGAACTCACTCAGCAACTTAGCTGCTTCTTTAAACGTAATTTTTTCAAGCTCAACATTTTCTTCAGACATATTGACTTTAACACTCATAATAGTATTCCTCCTTAAGATTTTGATGGTAATTGATGTTTCTATGCCTAATAAATATTGTCTTTTTGTGTCAGCCCGATAACGGCCCGCTGACTCAGCACCCTTTCGAATCCCTCCTATGGCCGTCTGCTAAAAAGCAGATTTACGATATTCACTTTTATTGTAGGCATCACCTTCCTTTAAATTTATCTTGTAATAATTTGTGTTTGATTAAGTCTGTTTATAGTATAGCTACTTAACCCTTAAAAATCGAGAGTAAAGGAAAAAGCCAATTTTACCTTCCGGTACTATTAACTTTACTGAAAGCAAAAAGTTGATATAATAGTGATCTTGATCTAAATAGTCTTAAATGACCGGAAGAATTTTTTATTTTTTTCCGCTGAAAATATGGCTCAAACTGAAAATAAAATCATTTATTCTTTATAATTTAAAATATTTAGTTTTTGTTGAAGTTTATCACCATCCTAAAATTAATCCGTCGATATTTGTTTTCTTTCTTGACTATAAATAAATTATATAAAAATAAATCATTTTAAGATATATCAGTGGAAGAAACCAATTTTAACTTCCGGTACTATTAATCTTACTGAGGGCAAAAGCTTGATATAATAAAAATCTCAAGATAAATAATCTTAACGGACCGGAAAAACTTTTTATTTTTTTCTGCTAAAATAGTACTAAAATCAAAAAAAAGCCAGACCACTATTACATGATCTGACTCTAAAGAGAATTTCTAAACTATTCTATTTTAAGTTAACTACTATAATTACTCATTATATTGCTTCTCATTTAATTCTAAGCTTTCAACTAATTTAATTAATTCATGATTCTCCTTTTCAATTTGATCTGAATGGGACATTCTAATTTCCATTAATTTTTTCTTTACATTAATTATAGTTAATTCTTCTTCTTTTAATTCTTCGATAATTTCTTGAGCTACTTCTGGAGTATATGATGATATATGCTCAAATATCTGTGATAAATAAGATTTTACTTCTTTCCCAATTGTCATAAATCCAATATAATCTTTATACTGATTAATAATACTTCCTGACCTTATACGTTTTAATTCACTTTCATATTTTTTTAACCTTTCATAATCATATTTTTTAATCTCAGATACGATTTCAGAATATTCATCTATTAGCTTTTGAAGTTGAAAACTTTCTTTTTTAATTTTTTCTAATTGCTTAGCATGTTTTTCTTCATTATTTTTATTATTTTTCAGCTTCATACTTCTTTCATAAAGTTTTTTAATTGCTTTATTTTTACTCTCTATCTTATTTTTTTTATAATTTAATTCTAGTAATAATCCCTTAGTATCTTTATGAGTTTCTAATAATAAAATTAAAAAAATTACGTTAAATTGATCATCAGTAATATAATACCGATTTTTTTCTTTTTCTATATAATCAACTTTGAATAAATTTTCAAAAAAATCTTTATCAATTTTTTCTAAAAGAGTTGTAAATTTATCACGTAAACTATCTGGTTTTATGAATAAGCTTTTTTCTGGTTCTTGAGCATTATTTTTAATTAACTCCATTACTTCACTAATAGTAATAGTCTCGTCATCCATTATAATCAGCCTTTCTTTTTTTATAATTAATTTAACTTAATTATATCTAAAATATACTTTAACTGCAATATTTTCAACTTACTCTTTTTAGAAAGCTAGTTTTCCAACCAAAATCAGCTAACTTTTCTCCCACAAATGCAAGCACTCTTAGCTTTGTAACCAAGCACCAATGGCATGCACTCTGGTTGAATTTTCAAAAAATGCACTGTTAGCATAGCTTGCATTTTAGGGATTTCAAGTTGCAAAAAAAAGAAGCTGTATTTATTTTACTCAGCTTCTTTTTCTCCTTAAGCTATTTCTCCTTTTCTTTTTCTTGCTTTATCTCCTTACCACAGTAAGGACATTCCCATTTACCCTTTTCTGAGCTTGAGTATGATTTCTTACCGCAGTTTTCACATTCTCTTTTAAACATGATATTTCCAACTCCCTATTTTTCAAAATTCCAACCTCTCTTTGGCTTCTACAGTCCTTTTTATCTTTTACTGTTAGGATTTAAAAAAGCTCCTCCTCTGGCTTATGAAATTTTTTAGGATGGATTTAGAAACTCCGGTCCGATCATGCACCTCGTCTATAGCCTCCAGAATTGTTAGTCCACTCATTACAATGAGTTTCATGATTAGTGCTGCTATTTTAGGGTCTACAATAATTGTGATCACCTCCTCGTTTTCTGTATTTCTTTTCTCACTTCTGACATCGGCTTAGGTTCAAAATGCAGATCTCTTTCGACCCCCAACCCCAAAAGTTTTACTGATTTTAGTTCTTCCAGTGAGATCAGTCCAGTCTCCAAAAAATCACCATCTACAAGTCCCCAGAAATGATCATCAGTGTAGCCTGCTACATACCAAGTCCAACTGCTGAGAGGATGAAAATACTTTACCTGTACAATACAATTTTCTGAATTTTTAGCCTCTTCAATTGCTGGTAGCTTTTTCTCAATCTCTTTAGTTAGTAGTTTCATTTTTAGCTCCCTTCCTTAATCTATATACCCTTCACTTTTTAAGCTAATATAATTATCATTTTCATTACCCAAAATCAAATGGTCAAATACATCTATACCAATTATTTTTCCAGACTTTACCAATTTTTTAGTTATGCTGATATCGTCAGCACTAGGTTCAGGCTCTCCAGAAGGGTGGTTATGAGCGAAAATTAGAGCCTTACTGTTTGTCAGAATTGCTCTCTTAAATACTTCCCTCGGAGTTACAAGTGCTCCTGAAAGTGAACCGATCGAGACTTCAAATACACCTGTGATTTTAGACTTAACATCTAAAGTTATCATCGCAAAAACCTCTTCTGCCCTCTTATCTAGGTTCAAAACTTCTATGAAAACATCTCTTGCTGCAGCTGCACTTCTTATAGTTCTACTTAAATCATATCTACCACCAGATTCTTTTATCACCTGTAAGTTATACTTCTGAATGTTTATCATTTTTTACTGACCTCCCATTTTTAGTAATGTATCCCTCTTCTAAAATTACATCTTCTTTTTGATCCACATCTGTCATCGGACCGTACTGCAATAAAAAGAGGAGTATCTCCAATCTTGTAAGATCAGGATACTCCTCTCTAATTTTAGCTATTATTTTTTCTTCAATTTCTGGCCTAACGATAACTTTATTATTATCGATTTGACTACCTTCAGGAACTTCTTCGAAATTGATACCACAATTGCCATATATTATATCCATTATCATTTTAATTCAGCCCCTTTACTAATAATTCTTTAATAGTATCCAACATTGATATTTTAATTTCTGATATTATCCAGTCTACCTCTTTGATCTCGTTATAATATTCAAAGATAGATTCAAATACAATTAAAGCCCAGGCAGGATAATTCTCAGCAATCATTTCGTAAGCAATAATCTTTCCATCATTGCTCAAAAATGAACGATGTATTTTGCTCCCCTGGTCAATTTCAATATCAACTAATGCCGTCTTTCCGTCGTTATATTCATCCATATCTATGAACATCTTTTTCACTCCTAACTTCTGATTAAGCGATTAATTTTTTCACTTTATTTCTAATTGAAGTTTCGCAAATATATTTTACCGGCATAATCACAGCTTTTATTTTTTCATTATTTAATACAAATAATGGGGACTCAGTATTTTTGATTCTATATTCATTGCCTAAGCT
>Ga0247721_100360_pt1 | contig 15522 bp, 16 predicted proteins | sample MSEWel2017_08_16_FD_189089 | JGI IMG/M metagenome (GOLD analysis project Ga0247721, IMG submission 189089) | Subsurface sediment microbial communities from gas well in West Virginia, United States - MSEEL Well Study Marcellus 3H_2017_08_16 | ecosystem: Environmental > Terrestrial > Deep...
AAAAATGGAGGTTTAATTTTTATGAATAGAGACTTAAATAACAATTATCTAAGTTAGTCAATACATTAAAAACTGTATCTTCAAGACTTATCAAAAAGCAATATGAACAATATTTGAAAAAATATTGTTGGAAGTCTGCTTTTTGGTCTAGGAGCTGCTGTATTGTATCTACGGGTGGTGCTACTATTGAGATAATCAAAAAATATATTGAAAATCAAAGTAAATAGCCAATTCATCTCCCCCCAATGCATAGCTTGGATGGAGTTTTCTTGGCAGTTTTAGATAAATGAATGCTGTCACCAATATAAGAATCAGTAATTTTACCCTCTTCACCTAATATTTTTTCAATATTATCCTGAGCTTTAAGGCATTCTTCTCTTTTACCACTAAACCATAAATCCACATCTAAAAAATATGTCGTATCGTCTTCGATATCCACATCTTTTAATTTAAAACCTTTTCTATCTTCAGCATTTAACCGACTTAAGGATAAAATATTAGCGAAAAAATTATTATGTTTAGGATTACCTTTAGAAGTTAAATCATCGCTGTGAAAATTTTCCCATTTTTGATAAAAAGTTTTTAGCCGCTCCTGATCACTAAATACTACCTGAGCATTATTTTCAGATGCTAAATCCCCCAGGAAATCACAGCCGAACCGTGCAAGATCTTTTTCAGAAACATTTTCCTTAAATTTTATCTTAAAAATTAATTTAGGATCGATTCCCTGCTCAGATGCTTTTTGATTAATTTCCTCAGTTAGACTCCCTAACTCTTTTTCGCCGCTTTTCATCTTTTAAAGAATTTAGCAAAATATTGTTTGTTAAAACTGACTTATCATTTAAAATACAGTATCTCATTACTTCTTTAGCAATTCTTTCTATCTCTGCATAAGACATACCAATAAATTCACCTGCGATTTTATCTAAGTCTAAATCAGATTTAAAGATTTTAACTTTTTTGCGGATAGTTTCCTTAATTTTGTTTTTATCAGGTTTATCAAAAAACATTATTTCATCAAATCTTCTCCAGATAGCATTATCTAATAAATGCTGATGATTAGTGGCTGCAATAAGTAATGTATTTATTTTAAAATTATCAAGCATCTGCAGAAAGGTATTAACCGACCGTTTTAATTCTCCGTGTTCATTTTTATCATCTCTATTTTTAGCAATTGTATCAAATTCATCAAAAAATATAACCCATTTATCCTGACTTGCATACTTAAATATTTTTCTTAAATTAGAAGCTGTTTCTCCTAAATAAGAAGATATAAGTGAGTCCATATGAATGTATAATAAGGGAAGATTTAATTCTTTAGCTATAGCCTTTGCCGTTAAAGTTTTACCACAACCCGGTGGTCCACAAAACAGTAATCTTCTTTTAGCATCAATATTATATCTTTTTAGTTTGTTTGCGCTAAAATACTCATTTAAAACTCTATTTATTACCTGCTCATTTTCTTCAGATAAAATAACATCTTCTAAATAATTTTTGGGATTAATAATCGAAATTAGATCAGAGCCGTCTTTTTGATCCCGGGGAAAATTTACAAAATAATTATCAGCTGCAGTATTAGAATAATTAGTTAACGGAGAGTTATTCTCATCAAACGAATTTATTACTTTCTGAAGAGAATTAGCAAGATTATTATGTGACTTAGATTTTTCATCCTCAACTATTTTTTCTGCAACTTTTTTAAATGCCTGATAATCATTTTTATTAAAAGCTTTTAATAAATCTTTGACAAATTCACCTTTTGGCATTGTTTTTCCCCCATTCTGAATGTCCAACAAATAATTTGCAGCTTCTTTTAAATCTTTATCATTACTTTTTTCTGAAATATATTTTAAATGGTCCTGAAATTTTTCATCTTGCCAGGTCTCTTCTATTAAATCATATGTTAACGACATGCCTATATCATGCAGATAAGCTGACATTAACAATAACCAGGTAGTCCGAAGGACTCAATAAATTTAAGACCCCTCCTAGTATTAGAAACATAAGCATTTTCTGACTATTTTAAATTATTTTCCATAAAATCATCATCCACATACTTAAAAGACTGTGGAGCCGTAAAATTACTTAAACTATCCCTAGAAATCGCTTTATTATAAAGACTTAATTTGTCAATTTTCATCGCATAACCCTGATCTTTATCTTTAAAATAATCACTAAAATAATCAAACCCAATACCAGATTCATTTTTTGTCTCCGACCAGATATTTAATGGAGTATCATTAATTATTTTCTCAATAGTAAATTCACCAATAATCTTACCTACCGGCATAGTACAGTAAATAACAACAGATTCTATTTTTTGCTTAAAAATACGCTTTCTATATTCATATTTCTTTTCTCCAGAAATAATTTTATCTACAAATTCTGGCTTAATCGATAATAAGGCTTTCATCGGCTTGACCTTCCTTTACTATATCTTTAATATGAATGAATTAATTAGTGTTGAATTCTAAAATTTATAAAAACACTCTACTCACCCAAATAGAAAACTCTCATCAGAAATTTTAAGGATCCCAATGAGAGCTTTCAATCAATATTTAATATGACTATTTTACTATCTGTCTCATTTTAGCACTACTTTTAAGCTTCAGTAAAAGAAGCTGCATACTCAACTGCCAGACGAATGGCCTCTTCCATACTCAATGAATCAGCAATATTTTTGCCTGCAATATCAAAAGCTGTACCGTGGTCAACAGAAGTTCTTAAAAACGGCATATTATTTGTTAAAGAAATAGTTCTTTCAAAATCCACCATCTTGGTGGCAATATGTCCCTGATCATGAAACAGGGATAAAATAGCATCATAACTACCATTTAAACCTTTATGAAAAACCGAATCAGCAGGTACAGGTCCTACAACGTCGTATCCCTCTTCCCTGGCTTTATTAATTGCTGGAGTAATTTCGTCATCTTCTTCTGTTCCAAACAATCCGTGTTCTCCTGCATGCGGATTTAAAGCTGCAATTGCCAATTTACCATCTTCAACTCCAAGTCTGGCTAGAGCTTTGATACACCTTTTTAAATAAGCATAAACTCTGGCTTCAGTAACCATCTCACACGCTTTCTTTAAAGAAACATGTCTTGATAGAAAGAATACTCTCAAGTCAAAAACCTGGAACATAGTCAGTGGATCCTCGGTCCCGGTTAAATCGGCAAATATTTCGGTATGACCAATATAATCAACTCCGGCAGCTTTTAGAGATTTTTTGTTGATTGGAGCAGTAGCTACTGCATCCAATTTTCCGTCCAGGGCCAGCTGAATAGACTTTTTGATGTATTCATAGGCGGCCTGACCTGACATTGCCTGTACTTCTCCATATTGAAGTTGATCAAGCTCAACATTATTCAGATCGATTAGATTGATTTCATTTTTGCGATACTGATCCTGGTCAATATCTTCAATCAAGTTAATTTTTAAATCTACACCGGTCAGCTTTTCTGCTTCCCTGATTACCTCTTTATCACCCAGAACATATAGATTACCCATTTCTCTTATTTTCTCTTTTGCCAGAGATTTCACAACAATTTCAGGTCCAATTCCAGCTGGATCACCAATTGTAATCCCAATCTTCATTTTAGACATCTTTAAACAGCTCCTTTTAATTAATTTTTTTGAATAAATGATTTATACAGTTTGTTATTGCATCAGAATCGCCGATCAAACCACCTTTAGTAACTATCGGGAGACCATCATAATCGCCACCCAGTATTTTGCCGTAAACCGCCAGCGGCAGCACTTCTTCCTGAACTTCAATTCCCACAGTCTTGATCGCCTTAGTGACAGCAATCGTAATATCTCCACCGGTGATAAAAATGCCCCCAATTTTATTTGCAGCTGCATTTAAGACCTGTCTGGAAATAACTGCCAGCCCATCTGAAATTTTTTGAGCAATTTGATCTCTGCTAAGGTATAATCTTTTAGATAGTTCATTTAAATCGAAAACATCTTCCTCGGTTTTAGAAGAAACCAGTCCAACTATTTGATAGTTATCAATATTATTTAGAATTTTAGTACTCACTCGTTCAATTTCTGCTTCTTTTTCTGCTCCAATTAATTTCTTGGAATCTACCAGAACTAAAAGGGAATTAGTGTTTTCTTCTAAATTTGCAACCTGAGTTCTGGTTAAATTAGTGGCACTTCCGATTGTTGCTAAAATAGAGCTGTCCTGATTACCATTGCTGCTTAAAGATTTAACTCCTAAAGCAAGGGTAAAAGGACCGGGATCAACAGAAATAACCGGGCTTTTAAGTTCACTGACAACAGCGGCTATTTTATTAATATCCTGTTGGTTAACTGCATCAAAGACAATGATTCTTTTCCCTTCATTTTTGAGGCCGTTTATTTCCTGAATAATTTCCTGATCATTATTTTTTAATGAACTTAACTCAATGCTTCCAATCTTATATTTACTCTGTCTGGCGATAATTTTACTGACACAGGAAGTTTCAACCGGAGTTTTAGGATCTTTGGCAACATCAGTTCTTTCCAGGGGAATGGAATTTACCAGAAGATGACCACCAATTGTTATTCTGTTTGAAGCCGGAAAAGCCGGGACAACGATCGCCAGATAATTATCTGCTAGAGAATCAAGAACTGCATCTATTTCCGAACCTACATTGCCTCTGACTGTGCTATCAATTCTTTTGGACAACAATTTAATATCTTCATTTTTAAAAGAATTGGTGACAGTAGCAACTCTGTTATATGCTTCTTCTTTTGCAATTGATCTGCTGTCAGTATTAATTGAAATTACATCATAATCTTTATAGGCTCCTTTCTCTTCCTTAAAATATGTCAACAAATCCAGGAAAGTAGCTATTTTACAATTTTTATTTTCAAATAAAACTCCTGTAGCATTGGCACCTGTTAAATCATCAGCTATTACTACAATATCGGCCATAGACATTTGCCTCCCTCAGCTTATTTAAGTTCCATTAGTCCTATATTATTGTTTTTAGCATATTTAACTATTTGATCACTTATATTTTTAGCTGCCAGCCAGAAACCATGGTATTTTATATTTCCAGCATCTATCTGTTCTTTTCTGGCCTTTAATTCTGGCAGTAAAATATTCTGCTGAATAAAATATAGATAATATCTATTGAAAAAGAGGAAGAATCTTTTACTGGCATAGATCAAGTCCTCACCTTTAATCTTTTGAATATGCCATCCCTGTTCCAATAAGTTATTTTCTATTTCATTTTTTTTATTTGCTTCCCAACTCATAGCTTCACCCTCAAAAATGATTTTTTATAGGGGCAGAAATACTACCCCTATAGCTTAGATTTATTAAATAAATATGTTAATGATAACCAGACCAACTAAACCTGATAACCAGGCAACTGTGGTTGTCATGGACCAGGCTTTAATTCCCTGTTTTACATCTAACCCTAAGAATTTAGTCACAACCCAGAAAAAACTATCATTGAAATAGGAAAATATCATCGCTCCAACTGTTGTGGCCTGGGCTGCAATTACGGGATTCAGACTTGAATTAGCAACAATCGGTGCAGTGATAGAGGCTGCAGTTATCATCGCCACAGTCCCGGATCCCTGGACTAGTCTAACTAAAGTAGCTATTACAAATGGAATTAATAACATGGGTATCGAAAATTCGGCAACCTGTTCTGCTACAAAATCCCCAATACCGGAGGCTCTAAGCACAGATCCTAAAGCCCCACCAGCACCGGTAACAAAGATAATGACCGCCGCTGAAGCTAGAGATTTTTCTAACTGATCTGTTATTTCTGCTGTTTCAAGCTTAGAAACTAGTCCATAAATGGCGATTAATAAACCAATCATTACTGCAATTGCAGGATTTCCCAGGAAGGTTACTACAGAAGCCAGTGAGTTTTCTACTTCAAAGGCAGAAAATAAAGTGTTAAGTAAGATCAAAAATATGGGAACTGCAATTGGAGAAAAAGATAAGCCTGGAGCTGGTAATTCGCTTTCATCAAATTTTTGGTCTGCCTGTTCAATTAAATCATCAACATCAATTTTGATCTTTTTAGCCAGAGTTTTAGCATAGAGGATTGTTCCAACTAAGATAAAACAGGCTAAAATTAAGCCCACTAAAATCATCTGGCCAATATCAGCACCATAAATCCCGGCTACTGCTAAGGGACCAGGCGTAGGCGGAACTGTATGGTGAGTTGCTACCAGTCCTGCAGCCAGAGAAATACCTAAAACTACTATTGATCTGCCGGTTTTTTTGGATAATGATTTTGCCAGCCCGATTAAGATCACAAAACCACTGTCACAAAAAACAGGTATCGAAACAGCAGCTCCGGTTAATCCTAAAGCCCATTCTTCTCTTCCCTTACCTACTGTTTTCAAAAATGAAGCAGCCATTTGTTCTGCCCCACCAGATATTTCTAATAATTTACCCATCATAACCCCTAAACCAATTACGATTCCGATGCTGCCTAAAGTTCCACCAAAACCAGATGAAATAGCTTCTATTGTCTGGGCCGGTCCAAGTCCACCTATAAGACCAATGGCTGAGGCTGAGATAATTAAAGCTGGAAAAGCATGGATTTTAGTTTTTAAAATCATATAGATTAATAGTCCTACCCCGATCAGCAAAGCAAGTATCATTTGTACACCACTTGTCATGTTTTTTCCCCCTAAATTTTTAGTTGTTTTATAATGCTCAAATGCTATACGTAAATCATTTTTTTATTTTTATATCCCCTCCTCTCAATAATTTAAGCTTAGATTATAAAATTATATATTTTTATTAACTTAAACTACAACCAGTTCTACATCAGTATCATTTACTTCTTCAAAATTTGTTTTCTGTATTTTTTTATCTGTTATAAAGGTATTAAATTGATCAATTTTACAAATTTTGTGAAGAGATTTTTTCCCAAATTTACTGTGATCACTTAATAATATTGACTTATTTCCACTTTTAATTATTTTTTGTTTTAAAACTGCTTTCTCTCTTGTAGGAGTAGATAAAAATAATTCATTATCAATAGAAGAAGTACCAACAAATGCAATATCTATATTTAAAGATTCTATAATTTTTTTTGTATGTTCTCCTAACATAGCTCCCACTTGGGACTGAACAAATCCACCTGTACAATATAACTCAATATTTGATTTTGTATATAATTCATTAGCTATTCTTATATCATTTGTTACAACTGTTAAATTTTTAAAAGTATTTAATTTTTTTGCCAATTCAAAACAGGTTGTTCCCGCATCAATAAAAAGAACCTTTCCATCTTTTATATATTTTAAAGCTTCTCTGCCTATTCTATTTTTCTCTTCTCTATTTTTAGTTTGTTTTGATTGATAAGAAATTTCCTCATTTAAAACTACTGGATAAACTGCTCCCCCATGATTTCTTATTAAAACTCCCTCTTCTTCAAGTTTTTTTAAATCTCTTCTAATAGTCATTTCAGATACATCTAATTTTTCTGATAAATTATGAACTTCCACTTCCCCTTTTTCTTTTAATTTATTCACAATAAAATTTTTTCTTCTCTCTATAGTCAACGCTATCCCTCCGATTGTTTGATTTAAACAAATTATATGTTTGTTTATGTTCTATTTACTATATTCTGTTTGTTTTAAACTTTTCCTGCATTTTTAATAAAAAAAATTAAATTCATAATTTTTATAATATTCATAATATTTTATTAAAAATATGAATAAAAAAAACTCCTGCTAGCTAATTTGCTAAAAGGAGTAATCAATTATAAATTATTATTCTCTTGATATTAAGGCCTGTTGAGTATTATTCTATATCACAGATTCATTTTCAAATTCTCTATAACCCACAAAATACTTAAAACTGTCATAATCAAACAGAAATAAGAGCATTTAATTATACAATTTATGATTGTAACACAAAAACACAAAATATTATCTAATTAAACTAAGATTAAATCTAAAAATCAGTTTTCAACAACATAAAAATTGAATATCACAGAGACAGTTGTGAATGTCAAATAATATTTTACACTTTTCGCTCATTAAGATTTTACACCTAAGATTTTCCAAAAATGGTTTCTCTGTTAGTTAATCTGTAGCTATCACCATCTAAATTGATGATTTCGCACTTATGAACTATGCGATCTAATATCGCAGCTGTAATTGCCTGATCGCCTATTAGTTCACCCCAATCTGAAGGCCCTTTATTCGAGGTGATGATAATTGAAGTCTGACCATACAGTTTGTTTATCAGCTGGAAAAAGAGATTAGATTCCTGTTTTTCCATGGCCATAAACATAATGTCATCGATAATTAATAAATCACACTTTAAAACTCTATTGAGTTTAGTTTTAGAAGACCTAATCATTTCAGGAGTTTTAAGCCAGTAAATTAAGTCACTAATGCCTGCAAATATTACTTTGTAGCCTTCGTTAATGGCATGAATTCCGAGGCCAATACTAAGGTGAGTCTTACCATTATCGAAAGCTTTCTATAATGGAAAATCACATTTGATGGTATCAATTGGTTTTGAAGCCTGCAGACAGGGTAAATCAGTTGGATTCTTTACTGCAGCTAGTTTGTGTAATCAACTGATTGAAATGCAGGAAGAACAGCAGCTGCTCAAATTTTTAAAGAAGATCAGTAAATTAGATTTATTATTAATTGATGAATTGGGCTTTGTTGAATTATCAAATCAGGCGACACAACTAATGTTTCAAATCTTTTCAGAACGATATGAAAAAGGATCTATATTTTTAACCAGCAATCTTGAATTTGCTGAATGGGCTAAAGTATTTCATGATGAAAGAATGACTGCTGCAATTATTGATAGACTGATTCATAACAGCAAGATAATGTTATTTAATGGATCTAGTCATCGGCTCTTAGATCAGCAGAAGGAAACAAAGAAAGCCTAGTAATTTTAACTACAGAAGGAGTAATTTCTTCTCCTTCTCTTTTTTAAACTAGGTGGTACACAATTCGATTGGTAGGGTGGTACATTTTTCGCTTGACAAAAGCAGCTTCATTAGTTGCAATAAAAACCTGTTTTAAAAGAACAAGTTCATTTATTCTTTCTACAGTTTCCTGCAGCATGATCATCATTTAGCTTTAAAAAGTGTTTTGGATGATCTTTTCTACTTAAAGGCCAGAATCTAGTTCCTTCTCCTCCAGCCATAATTAGTGCTGTTATCATTTTTTAATACCTCACTTATTTATTGTATAATAAAATTGCTAAGTATTTTATTTTTTAAATTCCTTTAACCACTCAACTACAATTTCTACCTCTTCTTCTGTTAAGTTAGAAGAACAGGGAATATTAATTAAATGGTCAACAAAGTACTGAGCCTTTTCTATCTGATAGGCCTGATTATCAAGATAAGGTTTCTGCTGATGGATCAGTCCCCAGAGAGGTCTGGCCTGAATATTGACCTCGTTTAACTTTCTTAACAGCTCATCTCTATCAATTCCGTATTGATCCTGATCAACCATTACAGCATAAAACCAGTGATTGGCTCTTGTTCCCTGATTAAAGGGTAATAAGCTTAAGCCATCTATTTCTGCTATTGCCTTTTTGTAAAGCTTATAATTTTTCTTTTTAGTGGCTATAAAATCTTCCAGCCTGTCTATCTGTTCTGTTCCATAGGCTGCCTGAATATTGGTCATCCGGTAGTTATATCCTATTTCATCATGCTGATAGTATAATGGGTCTGTTTTAGCCTGCACTCCTAAGAATGATGCCTTTTCTAAAAGCTCAGGGTGATTGGAAACCATCATTCCACCACCACCGGTAGTAATTATCTTATTGGCATTAAATGAATAAACTCCAATATCTCCTATTGTTCCACAGTGCTGACCTTGATATTTACCGGAAGTATAATAAGAACCGAGAGCTTCTGTTGCATCTTCTACTATTTTTAGATTATATTTAGCTCCAATTTCCATTATTCTTTCCATATCAGCTGGGTTACCAAAGACATGAACTACTACAATCGCTTTTATTTCTTTATCTGTTTTTTTATTAATTACCTGACCATCAACCATTTTACATTGATCCGCTAAAAATGATTCTAATTTATCCGGATCGATGTTGATATCATTTCCACAGTCCATAAATACGGGTTCTGCTCCCATATAGGTAACTGGATTGACTGCTGCAATAAAGGTTGCTGTAGGAACTATTACTTCATGATCACGGTCTACCCCTAAAACTCTCATTGCAAGGTGTAAACCGGCTGTTCCACTCTGAACTGCTACTGCCCGCTCTACATTTAAGTACTTTTCCATCTTATCCTGAAATTCTTTGATAAATTTACCACCTGTTGAGACCCACCCTGATTCTATGGTGTCTTTTATGTTTTCAACTATGTCCAACGATAGATTGGGTACTGAAAGTGGTATTGATCTTTTTCCTGGCATTGTATCACCTTTCTATTTTGAAATTATTTTTATGTAAATTTTTTGTATGTTTAAATACTGTTCTAATTATATCCCAGCCTGGATGTCATTTCAATCTAATCGACAAAATTAGCAAAAGCTTTTCCATAAATGCTATTATATAATCCAAATCGTTTTTAGCTTAGACTTCTTCTTTTTAAAAATAAATAAAATACTCCTGGCAGTTAATCAAATAACACCAGGAGTAAAATTACAAAAAGCTGTTTTCTATTCAACTATTTTAATGCTTTAATGCTTCTTCTAATTCCTTTAAATCCTTAATCTTAGAAATTCTTTCACTTAACTCTTCTATTTTGCTAATTTCTGCCTGATCAATTAATTCCATTATTTTATCATCGCAGCCTTCAAAATTACCTTTAACCAATGTCTTAAATAATTTTCTTTCTCCCTTTTTCTCTCCCTGTTCCTCTGCATACTTAAATATTCTAACCATCTTGTAATCCCTCCATATTTCTGAGATTTCCTGATCACTTAAAAATTTATCGCTCAATACAAAAGTCATTGCAACAAGATTATTTTTAAAATTGCTTTCTACTTCCAGTTTTTTCTCCAGCTCAATAGTTTCTTTGACCCGATCAACTATTTTCTGATCACTGTTCATCAAAGGTAAAAAGATTAAGTCAATATAATTTATCTTTTCCTTATTTTCAATTTTTGCTTTTAATTCTTCCAGTTTCTTTTTACCATCTTTTTTAGACATATCTACAACAGTTGAATTATAACCGAGACTGCCGCAGTTAAATCCTGCTGTTGAATCTGTATAGCCCTTAATACATAAAATAATTGTCCGAACTCTATCTCTATATCTATTATACAACTTTAAATCATAACTGGCAAAACGAATTAAGTCTGAAATAGAAATTTCTGCTTCTTCCTCTAGATGGAGGATTGACCCGTCTTTCAGCATAAAGTTTAAATCCAGTAATTCTAAATTTGTTTCAATTTCAGCAAATTCAGTTTCCAGATAAGAAGCAATTCCAGGCAGCTCCACCTCTAAAAAATCAGCAATATCATTTTTAAAGAGATTAAAAGAGTCTTTAAAAACAAAATCATAGTTATGAGCCGTCACATCAAATTCCTGCATTAAATTTCCTCCTCTTCTAATATTTATACTATTAAAAGTATATCATAGAATAAATTGGAAATAAAGTAAAATAATTATTTTGGTGATAAATAAAAAAGGAGAGCTAAAAAGCCCTCCAACATTAAACTAAGCAATGCTTAGTCTCTATGGTCACGACGAGGTGACCTAACATTTCTTTTCTATATTAATTATAACATTTAAATTTTATATTTTCAATAGTCGTGATGAAATTAGTTTGTGTCAAGCATTTGTGGGAGACTTTTTCCTCACAAAGACAAAATCTTATATTTTCTTTACTTTGAATCATTTTTTAAGCTTAAAATTTAGATTATATCAGCTCATATTTTTCAGGTTTAGATTTACTATTTTTAGACATACTTCTCCTGTAAATATCAGAAGCTGCTTAATCAACTTAAACTATCGAGTTATTTGTCATTGGATCTGATATATTTTTCAATCCTTTAACCCAGTCCTGGCCTGATTTTGGACCCTTAAGAGCAGGCATTGTAGCTTTTAGCACTTCAGTTTCTGACCTGGAATATTTCTTCTGCACAGTATTATATGCTTTTCTTAAATCATCTGTTTTAAATTCCCAGTTAATCCTGTTTAAATGCTTTTCTAAGGTATTATTTCTATCTGCTATTATTATCTTTGCTAAATTCCTTGCTCCCTCTCTGGACCATCTCATGCCTCTTTTTTTGAATCTATTTGCTAAAACTTTATCTATATTGGATTCCATTGCTCCCAGACCTCTTATCTCATCAGGCAAACCTAAATTACCATTCTTTTTATCCTGAATGAATTCCCAGTTTTTTAGGAGATATCCTTCAAGTTCATCTACTTTCTCTTTATCCTTCTTTTTCTGTCTGTACTGTCTTGCTTTTTTTAAGTTTTCTCTTAGTTTATCTATATCATTTTCTTCTATATTATCCAGTAATTTGGGTACGAATTCTGATCTACCAAGCTTTCTAAAAAGCTTTTTATTCAAATGATATTCATCCAGAAATCTTACCTTTACCTGAGGTACAAATTCTAGTCCAGTTGTTATCCAATCAGCTCCATCTCCACATAAAACTGAAATACTGCCATTACTGAATGAATAGTCTTCATACATCTCTGCTGCTGTTTCTTTCCAGAACTCATCACTGCTAAATACACCGCCATAATACTTTTTACCTGTTAAATTATATTCATCACTCATAGGATGTCTTTTTTCCCAGCTCTGATAACTCATTCCAAGTTTGAGTTCACCTTTTTCTTTATCGTCTTTTTGAAGTGGTATATGAATTCCATCTACCTCTACAAAAAGATGCTCAATTTCTTTTCTATCTTCATTTTCAGCAGCCGGTATTAATCCATCTCTAAACAGATCAATCTGCTTTGTTTCAGCTTCTTTACTGAGTTTAGCACCTTCTCTTTGGACCCAGTTGAAAATTGCTGTATGGCTGGCTGAAGTCTCTAAAATATTATCTATTTTATCTGCTGCTTTTCTATATGGGAGTTCTTTTACCAGATCTAATGCTATTTCTTTTAGAGCTGGTGACTGTCTTTCATTGGCCGGTATATTTAAATACTCATCCAGCAGAAATCTAAACTCATCATTGGAATCTTTATAATATCTTCTCTCAATAGTTACTTCACCAAAAAGGGTATCAAGAGTTCTTTTTTTGATATCTTTAACTTTAAATTTATCTTTATCTCTACTTTCCAGAATGGCCTGATCAATATCTTCTAAAAGTTTTTTTAATGCTTCCTGAGCCTGTTTACAGACAATTTTAAAGATTTTCTTCTCTAAATCCTTGAAGTTAGTTTCATTTTGTAATATTCTTAAATTAAGTTCCAAGGGGCCTCACTCCTTTCTTTAATTTTTTTCCCTGTGAGGCTCTTTCTTTATTTATCTTAAAATTCCTGCATATTTTCTCAAATCAGTTCTTAAATCCCACTTTTATTTTACACTAACATGAAATTAAATTTCAAAATCCCAGTGTAAATAAAATCCTTTTTTTAACCATATCAAGATGGAATTTTTTAATATTTCCTAAATGGACTTTAATTCTTACCTTATCAATAACTCTTGTATCTTCACATTTTAAGCAGGAATCATCTCTTAAAAAACTATACTCATCTGCAAAAAGTATAAAATGGTTCTTATACCTGGGAACTTTCTTTAAAGAAATTAATTTATAATCAAATTTTGTGCTCAGTGGGATAATTACAACTGTTTGACCATTATTTAAAATATTTCTACTGATTATCAAACACGGTCTCAGTTTATTTTTCTCCGCACCAATGTTTCCCCTGCCAAGTTCAACATTAAATATTCCACCGCGTTTAATATTTCATCTTTTAGCTCAATTAATTCAATTTTTGATGCCATCCAGTGTCCGGCATCTCTGATATTTTTATCTTTATTCCATTTCAAAGGTCTCACTCCAGATAGAGATTTATTACCAATATTACACTGTAATTATTTGTAAATAGCAAGTTTTATTTTCATATTAATTTTCTATACTATGCAAAGCTAACTATAATTATTAGGAATACTCAAGCCATTCTTTTCTGCTGCTTTAAAAAATAATTGTTTATACCACTGAATTCCTTGATAGTATTTATACCAGTTACTCTGCAGAAAATCATCAGCTAAATGTACGTCATTTACTATTCTTCTCTCAAAATCACAGTTAATAAAATCTTTAAAAGCTTCTTTTAACCAGATATTATGATCATATTCAATGATATTTTGATCTGAAGAAGAGAGCAGCCCCTTAGTAAGCGTAAAGTCTTTCCAGTCAGCTATTCGCTCCTCCTCAACTTTTCTAGCAGTAAGAATAGAATAAAATTCTTCATAATCTACTTCAACAACTGAATTATCTCTATACTGGTCATTACTTTCTAAAAACTTCTGTAAAATATCTTTAATTTTTTTAAAGGCCTCAATAAACCTTTCATTATTCTTAACCCTGCTAACTTGATATTGGCTTGAAAAATTATCAGTTGCATCATATTCATATCGCCACTCTAAATAAGGAATATCCGGATAAGAATAAACCTGACCATGACCATAAGCAGGCACAACTCTATCTTTTATCAATTCAGAAAGGAAAGTAGTAATTCTTGTTCCAATCTCTTTCCATCTTTTTTCTTTCAATAATTGATAATTACTGATATAAATCTGATTATTTTCTCTAACACCTTCTACATCATTTACCTTACTGGCTATACCAGAAAAGCCCTGATGAGAAAAAGTGTCAGCATAAGCATGGAGAGTAATCCCCAGTGTAATAGGATCAGTATTATTTACTGCTTCCTCAACTATAGGTTTAATAATTTTAGATTCTTTTTTGCAGCGCATCTTTTTAGGGAAGTTTCTACCTTCACAGCCAGGAACAAAATGAAAAGCAGAAGTATTGGCTGTCATAGAAGAATAATTATATGTACTTAAATCCGAATAACTGTGGCAGGTAGCAGCATTAATAATTTCATCACCAAGTTCAGAAAGTAAGTCAGAAGGGTTATCAGCAGCAAGAGTTATTTTATTTACTTTGGCATCATCAACAAACTGAGAGGCATAAGCTATTTTATGGGCAGTTTCCTTTTCTATTCCAACAGAACGGGACATTGCCAGCAGAGCATAGTAATGAGCATCTTTTTTCATTAAAATCACCCTTGTTTTTTATTTGATAGATTCTCTATTGGAATAAATAGAATATTTACCTGATTAAAGAAATAGCTGAAATTAGATTATTAGTTATTTTACTCAAACTTCGCACATAAATAACCCTTTTGCACCTTGAAATTTCAATATTTAGCAGAATTAAAGTAATATCATTTTACTGTTTTAGGCAGATATTGGTAGATGTTCTACTAAGTTTTCTGGAAGTGCCATGATAAATGCTTCTAAAAGCTGATCCAGCTGTTTTGAAGTTAATGATAATTTATCTTTAATTGTTGTAATAAAAACTTCCATCAGCATATGAATAGCCTGAATCCAGGTGATATCTGCCATTTCATCAACC
>Ga0247721_100361_pt1 | contig 15503 bp, 19 predicted proteins | sample MSEWel2017_08_16_FD_189089 | JGI IMG/M metagenome (GOLD analysis project Ga0247721, IMG submission 189089) | Subsurface sediment microbial communities from gas well in West Virginia, United States - MSEEL Well Study Marcellus 3H_2017_08_16 | ecosystem: Environmental > Terrestrial > Deep...
CCCCTTTATTAAAACATTCAAGACATCGGTTGTCATTGGAATAATATGTAATTAGTTATTGTGAATATATATCTGTCTAACAATTAACAAAAGCTTTATGTTCAATTAGTTAACAACTTTGATTATAATACATAGTTACTTTAATCGCAAATGTTTTTTTATCATTCGACAAAACTAGTCATTAATCTAAAAATATTAAGTTATAACAACTCTTCTTTAACCTCTTTTAAGGTTTTTCCAAATGTCTCAACTGAAATCCGCTGCAGCTTTTGTTCAGTAAATAATATCTCCTTTAACAATTTCTGATTTATTTCATCATTAACCTCAGTCTGAGCTTCTCTGATAACTTCAATTTTTTCATTAATAGTATCAAAACTCTCCATTATTTTCTTAAGATCTTCTCCCAGGTCATCACTTTTTGACAGCTCATCTTCTAAGTGTTTTCTATTAACTATCATTTCAGAAACTTCTTCTATATTCAGATTAGGATATTTCTGAATCAATTTCTTCATATCAATGCTTTCTTTTCTTGTTAGCTGATATTTCATAATTGCATCTAAAAATTTAGTAGCAGTCTTATGATCAACAGTTGAATCTAAGCTTTTAGCTAGATCCAGGTGAGATAATGTTAATTTAGCTCCTTCTTTATTGTTAAAGTTATCTATAATGGCCTGCTGATACTTTTCTTCATATTCCAAGATGATTAACCAGAGTGTGATTGTTGTTCTTGCAATTCCCAGCTTTTTACTGGCATCTCTTTTGGTTAGACTTTCCTCTTCAATATAACTGTTTAGAATTATTGCTCGTTCCAGCGGATCTATATCATCAGGCTGCAAATTTTTGATAATCTCTATTTTATCTGGTGTCAGTTCAGCATCATCCACAACTATAGCCGGTATCTCAGTTTTTCCTGTTTTCCTGTTCGCCTTTATTCTTTTTTCACCGCTTAACTGAAGATATCCATTATCCAGTTCCAGCAGGATAACCATTTCTAAAATACTGACTTGTGAAATGGATCTGGCTAATCTCTCCCAGCCTCCACTATCAAAATTATTTGGATAAAGGGATGGATTCTTCTTAATCTTATCTATCGGCACCCTATCAATTCTGATCATTTTTAAATCTCCTTTCTAAAATCACTTTACTATATTTCACTTTTACTGCTCAACAACAAATTTCAGCTAACTCATTCTCCATTTAATTATATCTGCTGATTTAAAATACTACAAACTTTTAGATTTAATATAGAAAACAAATACCCTGAGTAGCTAAAAGAAACTAGTTTTAAGCTATTCACATTGAATATTCTTATTTTATTAGGAAAAAGCCCAGCCGGTTAAAGCCAGGCTCTTATTAATTATCCAATCTCTAATCTCAATTATTGGTCTTAACTTTGAATTTTTCTCCTCTTTCTACAACCTCAACTCCTTCAATAACCTCACCGGTCTTTTCAATGATTACTCTACCACCAACAATTTTTGCCTCAGATTTAAGTTTTCTCTTATCAACACTCTTTTTAACCTTAATCAGCTCCTTGTAATTTTTCTCAGCAAAGTTTAAGAGTTTATCATTATCATACTTCCACTTTGGCCTCTGGGTTCTAAACTGCAGCTGGCCAAAAGGTAGTTTATGGGTTTTAAGATCAGGATTATCCTCTCTGAGCTGCTGAGCATATAAATAGAGCTTGCTTTTCATAAATTCAATACTGTTCTCCAGCTTTGAATTCTCAGCTTCCAGCCACTCTTTAACTTCCTTTATTTCCTTTTCGATCTCGCTGATCTGTTCTTCAGCCAGCTTCTTATTCTTCTCCTGTTTACTTTTAAAATGCTTAATTTTCCTTAAACACCAGGTAGCTTTATTATCATCATCAACAACAAAACCTTCATCTTCATTTCTAATCTCTTTCTTTTCAGAATTCAACATAATTATTACCCCTCTCATTAATTTATTTATTCTTAACCTCTTCCTCAGACTCTTCATTATCATCAGCAGCCAGTAAATAATCTAAAATCCTGCTGCTAACATCATTAATTCTCTTAAAACTCTCCATCAGATCATAGCTTTCCTTATATAAGGCCAGGTATTTATCCGATTTGTTCTCTATATTAAAGTAATCCATCACAACAAAAGCCACTGCCTCAGCTTCCATTTCAATAATTTCTTTACTCAGATTTAAAGAATTGCTTTCACTATTAAAATGTAGATGCTCGTGAGCTAACTCATGCACCAGTATAGAGGCCTGCTCTGTTTCATTGGCATTATCATTAATTACAATTTCACCCCCTCTAGAATAGCCCTCTGTGCCGCCTGAAAGCGATTTGAAACCTACCTCAATCTCCTGACTTGCAGCATAATCTAAAAGTAGATTTATCAGTTCTTGATTGGTATTTTCCAGCTCCATATCCAGCTCAGGTACAGGCTCACCTTCGGTCTGTGAAATATCAAAGACATAGACAGTATTGAAATAGGTCCTCTTTACCTCTTCAGTCTCTTCATCATCAGAATCAGAATTAAGATTGGACTTCTTAACCTCTTTTTTGTAGGTAAAAGGTGCTAGGATGGCTATTCCTTTCTCACCCTTTTTGACATGGCGGTTAAATTTCTTCTGCCACTGCCTGTATCCGGCGACAAAACTGGCTTCAGGCTTCTGCATTAAAATCAGCATACTGTTTTGATAGGAATAGTTGTGGAACTTAGAAAAGAATCTAAGCACCTTCTTAAATTCACTGGAGCTTTGCACCTTATCGATTTTTTCATTTAGACTTTCCAATAATTGAGCTGTTTTCTTTTTAGACATTTTTAATCTCCTTTCGTTTTTTAGCCTCTTAAAATAGAAAAAGCCACCAGACAGATTTCAGCTGCATGATGGCTAATTGCTCGGTATTATTATTTTCTGGTTAATCTTGAGTGAACTTCCTATATCATTTACCTTTTTGATAGCTGCTATTATAATTCTTGGGTCCTCTTTAGCTGAATTTATTTCTTCTGCCAGCTCCCAGAGTGTGTCACCTCTTCTCACTTGATAAGTCCTGTTCCACTCAAACTCTTCAATGTAGTTATCCACAACCGGTCTGCTGACATTCCAAAAACCCACCAACAATAATGAAATAATCAGTATTGAAATCGTAAATGTTCTCATTCTTTTCTCTCCTTTCATTTTTAGCTGCAAAAAAATAAGCTCAGGGCTGATTTAAAAATAACCCCAAGCTTTTTTGATAGTTAATCACTGACAATAGATCCATTTTCAATAATAAGATCAGTAACATCCTCATCTTTCTCAACTTCAGTTTCAATAACTTTAACCTTTCCCAGATAATCAAAGGTTTCACTGGCATATTTATCTATCATCAGCTCCAAAAGAATGTTTTCATCAGCTTTTAGTAAAGCCAGTGCTTCCTCCTTGCTGTCAGCTTCTATCACTAAGCTGCCTCCATGTCTTTCCATCCAGTTAACATCAAACTTAAATTTATCCATCTATTTCACCCTTTCTTTTTATTTTTTAGGCCAATCTCTTAAATGTCTGCAGAATACTCTTCAGCTGATCAAACTGCTTATCATCCAGTTTATTGATCGACATCTTCTCATTTTCACCAATACCATTTTCATTTTTAGCGTGTTCAAGATAATTGAGTAAGTCATTTTTCAGTTTTGGCGACTTACCAACTATGCTTTTGATTTCCTTTTCTCGCTGAGATAATGATTCAGCTGCAGAACTTTCTTTTACATCAATGTAGTCTTTCTTCTCCTTCTGTTTTTTAAACCTCTTAGTTGGAGATTCTTTATCTTTCTCCAGCTGCTGCACATCCATTTCTTCTCTGGATACCAGTCCTGATACAGAAAAAGAACGCTTTAAAGCCATGCTCTCAGCAACTTTTAAAATCATAGCTGAGGGATACTGATACCAGACCTTAGTGTCTGATCTGTATTCTTCAAAGGGAGCAAAAACATAAACTGGATAACTTCTGTCTTTCCTGTAAACCAGAGCATAGGCACCAACAATATCACCTCTTTCTGTTCCATATTCATGCTCAATACCATCAGATTTTCTTTTGAAGCTGTCATTTTTCCTAACCACATCTGATACCAGCCCATCATACTGAGGATGCCTGTCAGCAATTTTTAGATAACCATCACGAGAAGTCATGATGGTTGGCTTTCCTTTTACCTTCCAGAAGAAAATTTCCTTATTGAAGGGATCCAGGCCGTAACTTTTGGCTACATGCAGAAACATCTTCAGCTCATCAGTATTGGCCTCACTTGCTACGGTCCTCTTGATAGTTTCAATTTCTTCTTCAGTGAAAGTGATTAATTCCTCTCTGTTCTTATTAATATCAACAACTTTGCTATTTGCACTCATTTTTTATTCCTCCTCATATTTTGAAGGAGACCCAGATTAAATCCAGGCCTCCTATTATAATTTAGTCTTCTTTAGGTCGTTGAGCTTCTTCATCACTCAGATCATGGTCACAGTGAGGACAGTTCCATTCACCCTTTTTACAGGAGCTGTAGGACTTCTTCTTACACTCAGGACATTGCTTTACATACATCTTAATCACCTCCTTTATCTATTTTTAGACATAAAAAAACCCCGGCGCCTGCCAGGTTAATTAACTATTATTAATTTTTATTGATTCAGTCTTTCATCAGATTTTCTTCCTGCATACTGATAAAGCTATCTCTGCTGCCGATAATTATGTGATCCACTACATTAATACCCATTATCTTACCGGCCTTCTGCAGCTTCTTAGTTACAGAGATATCATCACTGCTTGCATCAGCCACACCTGAAGGATGATTGTGAGCTAAAACTATCCCCGCTGCATTCTGAAGTATTGCCCGCTTAAAGACCTCTCTGGGAGTAACTAAGCTTGAGGTCAATGTACCTGTAGAAACCTCAAATACCCCTGTTACCTTGTTCTTAACATCAAGGGTGGCGATAGCAAAGACTTCTTCTGCTCTCCTGTCCAGTTCAACTACTTCTACAAAGAGATCCCTTGCCTGAAATGGGTTCCTAACATACTTATCAATGTCATACCTTCCACCTGACTCCTTAACAATTCTTAGACTAAACTTCTGAATATTTACCATTACTCTCATCTCCTTTATGTTTTTAGTATTAATTTAAAAGGGCATTTTAAATTCCTGATCATCACTGCTTAAGGCTGCAGCTCTTTCCTTCTTTTTTTGCAGCAGTCTGGCTGCTCTCTCCAGCTCATCTTCATCTATTGGCTCAGCATAAGGTCCTAAAGCTCTTTTTATCCTCCACTCATCACTCGGCACACCATTTATCGGCATAATTTCACCTCCAAATAAAAAAAGAGACCATCAGCTCTCACTGACAGTCCCCTGAGTTTAATTCTAAGCATTATTCCAGCCTTCCATGAACGCATCCTTAAGTCCTGAGAAAACACTCTCTGATTTAAGCCTGGTAGAATTAGCGACGATAACTGACTTCTCTATCGCCTTCAGCGCAGCTCTATCAACCTTTGAAGCTGCCACACCGGTGACTTTAGCAACATTCCTGGTTCCAGTAGAGGCCAGGCCTGCTGCCTTTTTAACGCCATTCTCAGCTGTCTGAGCAAGCTTCTTAATGGCATTGTCACCACTCTTAGAATCAATAAGCTTCTCAGCATATTTGAGCTCATCTTTTCTCTTGAGATCCAGCTCTTCCAGCTTATTTAGGACCAGCTCCTGCATAACCTCATTCTCTGCCATCATTGCTCTAACCAGCATCTCTCTCAGTCTTAGCAAAGTCTCAACATTATTTTTATTTTTAAACATAATTATTACCTCCGTATTTTAGTTTTATTTTAACTTTCAATTTAAACAGCAGTTACTCAGAAATTAGATAAAGATCAAAGAGAATAAAGAACAAAGCCATAAGAATATTACCACTAAACAAACTCTGCCAGGCTAAAGCACCAAGTAATAGGATAACAAGTGTCTTAGAAGCCATCTGATTCACCTTCCTTTCCTCATTTTGGTCTAACCCCAACTCCATTATTTGCTCTCACCTCCTTAAATTTAGGCATAAAAAAAGAGCTGCCGGGACAGCCTCAGTTAAGAGACTATCCAGACAGCTCTGTGTCTTTAAGTATTTGATTGTGCTCTAGGGGGTGGGGCGTCGAACGTCGATCTGAAATTCATAATTAAGACGTGGTCCCGCTAGAAATTTTGTTCAATTTTTGAGATTGCTAATAGGAAATAAACCCTTAAGGGGGTCGGGTCTATATATAGCAGCTGCAAAATAATATAAAAGGCATGCCCTCAAAAAATTTTCACATATAATTTTGAAACTATAAAGGGATTTTTTAAACTTCGAGATTTCTTCTCATAGTAATAACCTTTCCTATTATTTCTATTTGAGATTTATCATAAGTAGAATTCATATTTTTATCAGGTTCCAAACGTATCTTTTCTTCACTTAATTCATAATATCTTTTTATGGTCTTTTCAATAACTTTTTCCTCTTTTCTTATTATAACTAAAATAGTAGACCCACTGTTTATATTTTCAGTTATTTCAACTAAAAGAATATCTCCCTTAAAAAAACCTAACTGATTAAACTCATTATTTTTTATTTTAATCCCAAAATCAGCCCTTATTGAAAGATTAGCTGCAAAATATTCATAAGTTTCACTATTATATTTGTAATCACTTGTTTTTTCCCAGACTATGGAATCCTCAACACCATAAATAAATACAATTTCATCCTTATATTTGTCATTTTCAATCCTTTTGATAGATTCAGCTTTCTCTGGGTTAAACGTATTTAAATATTTCATCATTAAATTTTTATTACCCATATATTTCTGATCTAAATATCCTGCTGCTACCATTAAATCATCATAACTGACACTGGAGTTTTCTGAGATTTTTCTAATAATTTTTGGAGTAGGCGCTTTTTCCAGTTTCAAATTCAAATATTTTGATAAGTAAGTTCGATCAACTCCAGATATATCTGAAAATTTAGTAATAGAATTATCTCCTTTTGCTTTTTCCAGTAATTTTTTGAATAACTTTGGCTTGAAATTTTCAGGTTCCAACATTATTATCACCTCATTAATAGTATATCATTATCGTCAAAAAAATTCAACTACTGATTCTATAGACATCAATTTTTTAAAAAAATACTTGATTTCTATCTTTTTTGATGCTATAATTAATCCAAGTTGACTTTTTCGACTGTTTTTTTATTTTAATCGATGAAAAAATTCACGATAATTATTTTTGTGATTGGAGAAAGGATGTGATAAAAATCAGTAAAGTTTTACTGGACAATCTCATAGGAATGACAAAAACTGAAAGCAGCTCCTACATAGAGTCCGATACTCTGTGCAGCAAGCTTGAATGGACTCCCGAAGAACTGGAGAATGATCTAAACAGCCTGCTACAATGTGACCGGGTTAAAGTGTTCGACAATAAGATCTATTTAGCCGAGCACTATAAATATGAATATATCCTGGCAGACAAAATTAATCGCCGGCTCAGTTTCAAGGAAGAAAAGATTAACAAGCTGGAGGAAATGATTACAGCTCAGGAAGAAAACCTAGGACCGTTCAACTCAGAGCAGAAGAAGGCAATTAATAATTCTCTACAAAACAAACTCACTTTAATAAATGGTAGAGAGGGAACTGGAAAGGCTGAGGTTGTGAAAGCAGCGGCCAATATTTATAAAGAAGTAAATCCTGATGAAAATGTGATTATCACTTCCCCAGAGGGAAAAGATGCTGAAAGATTGGGAAAAGAGTCAGGGCTGGATTACCAGCCGCTTTCTACACTGCTCGCTTATGAAGATGGTGAATTCCAACAGGATGAGCTGCATCCAATTAAAGGTGAAGGACTTATAATCGTAACTGCATTTCATAAGTGTGGACTTGAAATGGCAAAGCAGCTGTTTGTTGCCGCCCACTCTGATTTCAAAATAGCTCTTCTGGGTGACAGCAATAAAATTTCTGGATATGGTTCTGGCAATGTTTTTCTGGAACTATTAACATCTTCCAAAATAGATCATATTTTATTAGAAGAGATTCATAATAATAAGATCAGGGAGGAATTTGCCAATATTACAGAGTCTATTATCCAAGATGAGCTTTCTGATATAGAAGAGACAGCTAATTTATATTTCATCACAAGAGATGAAAACTTAGAAATATTTGAATCTCTGCAGCAGGTAGTCTCAATTTCATCTATTGATACCTCTCCTTTTGACTATCAGATAATTGTACCTGAAGTCGAAAATTTAGATTTAAATAAATTTAATCTAAAAATGAGAGAATTACTTAATCCAGAGCCCTCAAAAGAATTCTGTGGTTTTAAAAAAGACGATAAGATCATTATCGATCAGGATAACAATAGAAAAAATATCTATAAGGGCAATATCGGATTCGTTACTGAAGTGGCAGAAGACCATCTCCATATACAGCTAAAAGATCGACAGGAAATGAAATTCAGAGAGGAAGATCTGGAAACAGTCTCACTGGGCTATGTTACCACTGTGAAAAACAACCAGGGTAATAATTTCCCCAATGTTGTGGCTGTTTTTCCAACTGGTGATACTGAAAAGTTTGATAAACAACTTCTGTATACCTCAGTTGCACCAGTAACTAATACTCTCTTTATGATAGGTAATGAAGATGACGTAGAAGAGGCAATTAATAAAGTTAGATCATTTAATAACACCTTAGCTGAAAAAATAGAAGAAGAAAGAAAAGCAGTTGGCTTATTTGATGAATTCACTGTTAAAGATTTAGAGACTGGTGAAGAACTGGTTTATCAGCTTGTCCCTGAAGATGAACACGTTATTGAGAAAGATAATATCTCAATTGAAACAGATTTAGGAGAACTTGTCTATCAAGAAACAAAAGGGAATACAGTTAACCTCAGAAATAATGTTGATTATCAAATTGTTAATATCAAACCTGCTCATGAACTACCTGAAGATCTAATTGCTAAATATCTAGAACTATTTCCCCAGGATGCAGCTTAGTTTTAAATACAAATTTTGAAAGGAGGTGGTATTTTTGGGAGAAATTATAGAAATTGGAGTCAAAGAAGCTATTGAAGAGATGGAAAAAATAATAGAAGATTAATCACAGCACTATTTAAACGAATAATCTTACAGTTTTTTCAACTAAAGCTCACCACTTAACTTTGTGGTTTTTTAAAAGCAAGATTATTAGGTTGCTCTTTGAAGCAGCCGTTCTAAGAGAACAACTTAATCCCTTCAGGAAAGGAGATATTATGATGATTATAGTGACGAATTTAGAAAATAGAATTACACAGTAAACCTGACATATATATGATCTCAATGATATGAACTAGTCAAAACTAATACAAAAATTCAAGGAGGATTAATATAATGGAAAAAGTAAATATATTAAATGGTGAATTAAAAAATATAGGAATGAGATTAGTAAATGGTGAGCCCTGGTATTATTTTAAAGATATATGTAAAGAATTAGATATTAATTTTGAATATACAATAGACCATAATCATATTTTAAATAATGATGTTTATAATTCATTGCCAGAAGAAACAAAGGGATTTATACTTTTGGGTTATAAATTTCTTAAACAAGAAAGGATATTAACTTTAAATACAAAAGGAATTTACTATCTCCTGCTGATGTTAAATTTGGAAAATAAAAAAATCACCAAACTCAAGAAGTGGATATCAAATGAAGTAATTCCAACTATAATAGATGATGGTTCATTTACTGATAACGAAAATAATATAGACAATTTCAAATTGAATAGTAAAAACTATGAAGAAAATAAATTAGATTCTTCAATTGAAGAACATTATAGATTATCTAAAAATAATTTTTTAGTAGAAGGTTTAGAATGCACCTATTATAAGGGAAATAAGGATAGCATTTTAATACCAAAACAACAACTAAGCCAGTCATTACCATTAATAAATGATGGAGGCTTTCCAGAAATTGAACTCAAATATTTCAAAGACTTATATCCTAATTATATACAGACACATATTTGGGAAGCTGAATTACCCTTCAATAAACATTTATCAACTTTTTTAGATCTTGAAGGATTAAGAAAAATTATTGAAATTTTAAAAGAAAAACGATATATATTCAATGAACTTGACCTATAAACCAATAGCAGCCCCAGCCTGCTTGTTCAGTTACTCAACAGCAAAATGGGGCTGCGCAAATCAAGCAGATTATAAAATATAGACAAAGCAAAGGAGAATAATATGCTCAAATTAAAAGAACATTTAACCCTAATTGTTGATGATGAAATTCATGAAGTTAAAAGCTATCAGAAAAGATCACAATTGTGGTTTGATTTAGAAGATATATGCAAAGCTCTAAATATAGAAGATGATGACAAAATATTAGATATACTATTTGCTAATTGGTGGGTAGGAAAGCTGTATAAGGAAAATACCCATTATACCGATAGAACTCTTCCACAAGACGTAATATTAATCCCTGAAGAAGGATTATACGCTGCAATCTGTCATAAGGAGATCCCAAAAAATTACGATAGGGTAGACTGGATACTTCCGACAAAAACCGATCTAGAAGCAGAGGATAATTTTATAATAAAAAGTCAACAGGGAGTAAAAATAACGGAAAGACCAAGAATTTATAGGCCATGAAATATAAGAGCTGCCTCTATTGAAACACCAGGGGCAGCTTAACAGTTTGATTAATAAATTCTCTTAACAAAAAAAGAAAACCCTGCTGTTTGAAGCAGCCAGCCTAAGAGAACAACTCAATCCCTTCAGGAAAGGAGATATTATGATGATTATAGAGCCGAATTCAAGAAATAAACTCAGCAAAATTCCCTGACTTATGTCCGATCTCAATTTTGAAATACTGACATAATAAATAAAAAATCTAAGGGGGACAAACAATGAAGATAGTTAATATGTTTTATGACGAAGTTAAAAATATAAGGATGAGAGTAATAGATGGAGAAACCTGGTATGTCTATAAGGATCTATGCAGAGAATTAGATAAAGAAAATCTGTTAGGCATACCTGGTATTAATTACAATTTTGAAATGTTATATTATGTTTTACCAAGTGAATCAAGAGGTATTTTACCATTAGGAGACTTTCAATTTCCCCAGAAAGTATTTGCTGTCAACAAGGATGGATTAGCAAGATTCCTAATCATTTTAGGATTAAAAAATGATAATTTTAAGGATTTTAGAGACTGGATTTCAAAAGAAGCACAACCAATAATCTGCAGAGAAGGTACTTACGAAGACTCTCAAAAAGTAATTGATACTTTCAAAACAAACCTACAGAAAAAACTCAAGGAGGATTAATATAATGGAACAAGTTAATTTATTTAATGACGAATTTAAAAATATAAGAATGGAATTAGTAGACGATGAACCCTGGTATGTCTTTGAAGATGTAATAAGAGAATTAGATATTGAAACTGAATTTATGATAAATGATTATTATGGAGAAAACAATTCTTTATTTAATAAACTACCAGAAAACACAAAAGGATTCCTGCTTATCGATTCAACTTATTATCGAAATAGAATATTAACAATTAATAGAAAAGGAATATACATTCTTTTATTTATGTCAAACTTAGAAAGCAAAAGACTTAATCAATTTAATAATTGGATAGCTAGTAAAGTTATTCCTTCAATTATAGAGACAGGTACTTACACTGACAACGAAAATGTAATGAAAAATTTTAAATTAATTAATAATTAAAAAGGAATGATATATATGGAAAACTATGCACTTATAGAACACTTTAAATTAGTTAAAAACGGAAACGTGGAAGGTATAAAATGCGACTATTTCCAGGGCAACCAAGGTAATATTTTAATACCAAGAGAACAAATCATCGAATCTCTAAAGATTAAAAATGATGGTGGTTTCGCAGAAATATATGAGAAGGACTATTTAAATGAACTTTATCCTTATTATACACAAATATCTGTTCCAGGATCTGAATTTGACAATTCTCCCGCTTTATATTTAGAGCCTGAAGGTCTAAGAAAATATATGGAATCACAAAAGAAAAACCAGAAATCATAAGTGAACTTGACCTATAAACCAATAGCAGCCCCTTATAGCTTTATCAAATACGGGGCTGCTTAACTACTAGTGTAAATATATAATTGAAATTTCAATAAATTATGAGGTGATATTTATGAGTGATGTAATAAATTTTGAAGAAGCAAGAAAAGAAAAAAATAAAATGAAATATAGTAATCTAATGGATTCTAATTCCAAAAAATCGCCAGTTGACATTAATACAATAGATGATTTTTCAGATTTAACAGAAAAACAAATAGAAAAAGAATTCATGGATATTAGAGAAGCAAACACAACTTTAAAATTAAATGAAGATTTAAAATTAATTGTAGATGGAGAGATCCATAAAATTGACACTTATCAGAAAAGATCAAAACTATGGTTTGATTTAGAAGAAGTTTGTAAAGCTCTTAATATAAAAGATTTTCACATACTTATAGATGTATTATCTGCTGACTGGTGGATCGGAAAACTCTATAGAAAAAATAAGGAATATAATATTCATAATATACCATATGATGTTATATTGATACCCGAAGCAGAATTATATACTGCTTTTTGTCATAAAGAGGTTCCTAAAAATTATGAAAATATAGACTGGGAAATACCGAAAAAAGTAGACTTTAGTGAATTTGTTATGAATAATCAAAAAGTAATAGAAATAATAGAAGAACCAGATATCTATTATAGACCAGAACTCTAATAACAATAGTCTAAAATATCAGAGCTGCACCTACTAATACATCAGGTGCAGTTTACCAATTTGATCTATAGGTTCTCTTAACAAAAAAAGAAAACCCTGCTGTTTGCGGCAGCAAGGTTAAGAGAACATCCCAATCCCTTCAAGAAAGGAGATATTCTTATTTATATTATATCAAAACAAAACAATAACTTCAATGCAGATAAAGAACTGGCGGCTGTCAATATGGCAAGCGATGGATTCCACCTGCTGCCGCTGCAGCCAAAAGGAAAAGAACCAGAATTTAGCTTGCTTTTAGGTAACAGTACCAAACCATATCAGAAACATAGGGCAGGTCCTGAGGTGGTTAAAAGCTGGCTAGATAGCAAGAAAGACATAAATATCGGCTGCTTTGCAGGAACGGAGATTGATCAAGATTATAGACTCATAATAGTGGACCTGGATCAAGAACAGCCAAAAGACTTAGGCTTTCCTTTAACTCCTATAGTAAAGACCAACAGAGGCCACCACCTTTACTTCAAGTGTCATAAAGATAAAATACCAGCGGCGCACAAAGGACCCAGAGGTGAGATAAAAACTAATGGTTATGTTGTGGCTCCCCCTAGTCTTCATCCTTCTGGTAGTTACTATCAATGGATTGAGTACCTTTCATTTAAAGATGTGCCTTTAGCTAACTTTGATACTAGAAGAGATCAGATTATTAACTATCTGGATAGTGGAAAGCTTCAGGATGAGATAAGGAATGAGAAAACAGAACCAAACAACAAAGAGGGCTTTAAACCTACAAATAATATTAATAGTAGGTTTAAACAGCATCCTCCTGCTCAAATTAAGTTAGAATCAGGGAGTAATATAGACACATTGATTGAATTAAGCAAGAATGAAGATGTAACTAAATATATTATGAAGTCTGTATTTAAAACAAAAGTCAAAAAGATAGGTTCCTCTTTTAAATGTCCTCTACATGAAGATAAGCATCCGTCTGCTTCACTTCTTGTTACTGATAATGGTACAATAGGCATGAAGGATTTTCACAAGAATGGCCAATTTTATACATTACCTGAATTATATTTCGAATACAAAACTGGTAATTACAAGGAGTTAAAAAGCGGAACTTCTATAATATGGTGGTCTAGACTACTTAAAGATTCAGGGATAATCGATTTTCCTAAAGTACTACCTCCTAAATCTTTAAACAATCTTACAAATAATGAAAAGATATACTATAAGGGATTTATTGAATTGTTAGAAGTTCAAAAAACATACGATACCAATAATACAATTGCGCCATTTAGTAATCAATTTGCAGCAGATTGGACAGGACTTAATTTATCATCAGTAAAGACAGCTAAAACTGGACTAGTTAAAAAAGGATATTTATTTAAAGCTGAAAAAGGGGATAGAGCTACAAGAAAAGCAGCTAAATGGTCAATGTACGAAAAAGATAAAATAGATCAAGAAAAATGATCTCTCGATATAGTGGCAATTCAAGATGAAATAAATAAAATATGTAAAATCATGAGGAGAATCCACCATACAAAATAATTATGATTTAAACTGTATGGGTTAATGAAACCACAATCAGGGCTGATAAGGTGGCTTGTAAGGAAAAATTTGACCCTTATTGGCCTCTCTATTCTATTTTATGTAGTTTTGTATATTTATCAATCAAAACCTCTTAAAATCGATTCTGAGGCTTTTTAGTCTATATGTAACTTACCTAATTTGTTTGCTTAAAGACTAAGGTTCAAAATAGAAAAAGTGTAGCGGTGGTTTAGTTGGGTTATCCAGACTTATACTCAGCCTAATTTACAAGCTAAGTTTTAGTGGGTCCAGTAGCTGCAGTGCTTTCTCTGATCACAATTCTAAATCAGCTGCTTCACTCTCACTGAGCAAGACATATTTCGACAAAGTTCTGCCTGATTCAATTTTTTACCGGGATTATCCCCGAAATTCTTCTAAGCTATACCTGGTTTTCGGCCGCAAAAAGGGTGAATGACCATTCATTGCTATACCTAAGTTTTAACTAAAACATCACAAACCAAGCAATACACTATTTGTAAATTAAGGGGTGTCGAAAATTCTAACACCCTCCCCTCATGCTTCCTGTCATAATAGTAATTAATTCTTGAAATTACCTATTGAAATTCTAACTCCCTCATGCTCCCTGTAATAATAGGAATTTAATGTTTAATTAGCCCGTCGAAAATATTACCACCCTATGCCGATGGAGGCTGTTATATCAAGAAGCTGCTTTTCTAATTAGATTTTTAAAATAATAGTGAATCGAAGCAGAAATATTAAAAAATACAGGGTTAATTACTAGATAAACCCATTGAAACAAAGCAAAAAACTTGATTATTTTATATTTCAGTTAAATTAATACTTTTCATCTTGTAAAAAATCCAATAATTTAGTCTTATGATCCCAGTTTTAGTAGGGATATTTAACATTTCACGGTATATTTATAGATTTTGATTATACCCCCGTCGAAAATTCTACCACCCTCCCGGTGATATCCCTGCTATAACAGGAATCTATTTTCGAAATTAGGTTTTGATTAGCAATATATAAGTTGATCAGTTAATTATTTAAATTTTGACAGTAATACGGGTCTTACACTTTCGTGAATTCCCATGTTATTACTGGCTTTATCGATACAATTAAAGTGCTTAATTTCTTTTGTCTCATTAAAAAATATAATATCATTCTTTAAATTTATCATAGTCAATAAAGAAATCGCTCCACTTGTAATCAGAATCA
>Ga0247721_100363_pt1 | contig 15501 bp, 14 predicted proteins | sample MSEWel2017_08_16_FD_189089 | JGI IMG/M metagenome (GOLD analysis project Ga0247721, IMG submission 189089) | Subsurface sediment microbial communities from gas well in West Virginia, United States - MSEEL Well Study Marcellus 3H_2017_08_16 | ecosystem: Environmental > Terrestrial > Deep...
TATTTTCAGTTATTGCTTCTGGAAGTTTAATTAAATCTGAATTATTTGAAAAAATTGGTCTTTTAAATGATAATTTTTTTATTGATTCAATTGATACAGAATTTTCTTTAAGAACAAAGGCTAATGACTATAAGATATTGTTGGTACGAGATGCGATTATTTATCATGAGTTGGGAAAAACATCTACTAAAAATTTAGGAAATCTTAAAATTTATCCGACTAACCACTCTGTTTTTAGACAATATTATATTTTTCGAAACAGAATATATGTTTGGAAGAAATATTTAAATATTTTTCCTAACTATGTTATTTATGAATTTTTAGCTTCTATTTATCATTTAATAAAAATTATTTTATTTGAAGAAAATAAAGTTAAGAAATTAAAAAGAGTTTTGATTGGAATTAGAGATGGAATTTTGAACAAAAATTTTAATTAAAAAAGAGGAAAACGAAGGTGATAAAATGAAAGGAATAATTTTAGCAGGTGGATCAGGAACCAGACTTTATCCAGTAACAAAATCAATTTCAAAACAGATAGTACCAATTTATGATAAGCCAATGATTTACTACCCGTTATCAGTATTAATGCTTTCTGGGATCAAAGATATTCTCATAATTTCTACACCAGAGGACTTACCAGTGTTTAAAGATTTATTGGGGGATGGAAGTGATATTGGTTTAAACTTAGAGTTCCAGGTACAGGAAGAACCAAGGGGACTTGCAGATGCTTTTATTGTTGGAGAAGAATTTATTGGTGATGATAATGTAGCTTTAATTTTAGGAGATAATGTTTTTTATGGTCAAAGTTTCACTAAAATCTTAGAAAGAGCAGCTTCTTTAGAAGAAGGCGCAACAATCTTTGGCTATTATGTTAAAGATCCTACAAGTTTTGGTGTAGTAGAATTTGATGACAATGGTAAAGTTTTATCTTTAGAAGAAAAACCTGATGAACCTAAATCAAATTATGCAGTACCTGGGCTTTATTTTTATGACAATACTGTTGTAGAAAAAGCTAAAAACTTAGAACCATCTGATCGTGGAGAGTTAGAAATCACAGATTTGAATAGAAAATACCTTGAAGAAGGAAATTTAATGGTAGAACATTTTGGTCGCGGTATGGCCTGGTTAGATACGGGCACACATGACGGTTTGTTAGAGGCTTCAAACTTTGTAGAAGCCATTCAAAAAAGACAGGGTTTATATATATCCTGCATAGAAGAAATAGCCTATAGGCTTGGTTATATCGATTCTGAACAGCTTAAAAAATTAGCAAAGCCATTGATGAAAACTAATTATGGTAAATATTTATATGATATTTCAGAAGGGAAAAGAAACTAAATTGATTAGAGGTGAAATATGTCTAAATTTAAGAAAATAAAAACTCCAATAAAAGATCTTTATATTATTGAACCAACTGTTTTTAGTGATCACAGAGGCTTTTTTATGGAAAGTTATAATAAAAAAGAATTCGCAGAGATTGATCTTAACATGGATTTTGTTCAGGATAATCATTCAAAATCACAAAAAGGTACCTTAAGAGGACTTCATTTTCAAACTAAACATTCTCAAGGCAAATTAGTCAGAGCTGTTAAAGGAACTGTATATGATGTCGGTGTGGATTTAAGAAAAGATTCCGATACATATGGAGAATATTATGGAGTTGTTTTGTCAGAAGAAAACAAAAAAATGTTTTATATTCCTGAAGGTTTTGCTCATGGGTTTTTAGCATTAAGTAATGAAGTTGAGTTTTTATATAAGGCAACTGATTATTATCATCCAGAATATGATGCAGGGATTATTTGGAACGACCCTGATATTAATATTGATTGGCCTCTAGAGAGATTTAACTTGACAGAAGAAGATTTATTATTATCAGATAAAGATAAAGAACTACCAACTTTAAAAGAATATAATAAGGGTGATTAATTTGAAGAATTGTTTGATTACTGGTGGAGCAGGATTTATAGGAACTAATTTTGTTAAATATATGCTTGCTGAACATAGTGATGAGTTCAATCTTATTGTTTTAGATAAGCTTACATATGCAGGAAACTTGGCAAACTTGAAAGATGAACTAGATAATATTGAATTTATTAAAGGTGATATATGTAATAAAGAGTTAGTAGAATATATTTTTACAGAATTTGATATTGATTATGTAGTAAATTTTGCTGCAGAATCTCATGTGGATCGTTCAATAGAAAATCCACAGATTTTTTTAGAAACTAATATATTAGGAACTCAAAATTTAATGGATGTTGCTAAAAAGTTTTGGGAAGAAGATGAAAATAAATATAGAGATGGAGTTAAGTTTCTTCAGGTCTCTACAGATGAAGTATATGGTTCATTGGGAGAGACAGGTTACTTTACTGAAGAAACACCTTTAGCCCCAAATAGTCCTTATTCTGCTAGTAAAACTAGTGCAGATATGATGGTAAGAGCATATAATGAAACATATAACTTTCCAGTAAATATAACAAGATGTTCTAATAATTATGGACCCTATCAATTTCCTGAAAAATTAATCCCACTCTTTTCAACAAATGCTATGGAGGATAAAGAACTGCCTATTTATGGTGATGGAAAAAATGTTAGAGATTGGCTTCATGTTAAAGATCATTGCCGAGCTATAGATATAGTTTTAAGAAAAGGAGAAATTGGTGAAGTATATAATATTGGTGGTAATAATGAAAAAACCAATTTAGAAATTACTGAAGCTATATTGAACACCTTAAATAAGCCAAAAGATTTAATTAAATTTGTTAAAGATAGATTGGGACATGATCGCAGATATGCCATTGATTCTTCTAAAATGAAAGAAGAATTGAACTGGGAGCCTGAATATACATTTAAAGAAGGAATTGCTGAAACTATTCAGTGGTATATAGATAATGAAGATTGGTGGCGTAACATTAAATCTGGTGACTATAGGGACTATTATCAAAAAATGTATACAGATAGATAATTTTTATTGAGCTGGAGTGCTGCTATTAGGAAGCTCCAGCTTTACTTTTATTAATGAAATTGAGGTGTGGAGAATGAAAATACTTGTTACTGGATCTAAAGGTCAGCTAGGTAAAGAATTATTAGAATTATATAGTGATAAGGAGATTACTGGTGTTGATATAGATGAGATGGATATAACTGATGCAAAGAAAACAGTTAATTTTATTATAGAGTTTAATCCTGATATAGTTATACATGCTGCTGCTATGACCGATGTAGATGGTTGTGAAAAAAATAAAGAGGTTGCTTATAAAGTTAATACTTTAGGAACAAGAAATGTTGCTCTAGCCTGTCAAAAAGCTAACTCAGAAATGCTTTATGTTAGTACTGACTTTGTTTTTGCTGGAGATAAAAGAGAGAATTATAATGAATTTGATAAGCCTTCGCCCTTAAGTATTTATGGTAAAAGTAAGTTTGAAGGAGAAAAGCTGGTTAAAGAACTTTTAAATAGATTTTATATAGTTCGTACTGCCTGGCTGTATGGTGATGGTCATAATTTTGTTAAAACCATGTTATCTCTTGCAGAAAACAATGATAGCTTAAGTATAGTGAGTGATCAGCAGGGCACTCCAACTTATGCCAAAGATTTAGCAATTGCTATTTCTAAAATAGTTGATTCTGGATTATATGGAACCTATCATGCTTCTAATAATGGGAGCTGCAGTTGGTATAAATTTGCCAAAAAGATATTTAAAATAAAAGATATTGATATTGAAGTTAATCCTACGACTGCTAAAGAATTTGGTAGTCCTGCAGAAAGACCGGTTTATTCTGTGATGGATAATTTCGCTCTCGAGAGTCAGAGTATCTATAAGATGCGTAATTGGGAAGAAGCTTTAAAAGAATATTTAGTTGGTGAAAAAGATGTTTGATATTACAATGTCAATAGTCACTTATAACAACGAAAAAATAATAGGAAAGACAATCAAAAGTATTGTAGAACATATTTATGATGTTAATTATAAAATTTATGTTATTGATAATAATTCAACTGATAGAACCTGTGATATAGTTAAAGGAATTGATGGAAATATTGAGCTTATTGAAAATGCGGATAATGAAGGTTTTGGCAAAGCCCATAATAAAGTTCTCAATAAATTAAATTCTAAATATCATATAGTGGTAAATCCAGATATTGTTATTGAAAATAAAGTTATTATAGATATGTATAATTATATGGAACAGAATGAAGATGTTGGTTTATTAACTCCTCTGGTTAAAGGAATTGATAATGAAATTCAACATCTTGCCAAAAGAGAAGTTACCTTTATTGATTTATTAATCAGAAGATTTTTGCCTGGTTTTTTCAAAAAAAGGCAGGATTATTTTGAAATGCGGGATACAAATTATAATAGTTACTTTGAAGTTCCATATGCGACAGGCTGTTTTATGTTTTTTAGAACAGAAATTTATAAAGAATTAGATGGTTTTGATGAGAACTTTTTTATGTATTTAGAAGATGCTGACATTACCAAGAGAGTAAATAGAATTTCTAAAACTATATTTTTTCCTGATAATTATGTTATTCATGAATGGCAGCGAGGATCACATAAAAGTTTTAAGTTAACCTGGGTTAATGTTGAGTCTTTATTTTATTATTTTAAAAAATGGGGATTTAAGTTATACTAATTTATGGCTAAAATATCGGCAGAAAACCTAGGATTCTAATTCCATAACAGCTATTTTTGTCGAATCGATTGGATTATCTTAATATATAAAGTATAATAAGAATGGACATATACAAAAACTTACATTTGTTATGGATCAACTTGTAAACAGGAGGAACATTATGAAAGCCAAAGAATTAATTACAAACTCGATACGTATTGCTGGAGACGTCATTTTTGTTAATCTAGCTTTTCTGCTAGCTTTTAAATTGCGTTTTACTGGAGGAATACCAGCTCAAAACTATAATGCGTTTTTAAATATAATACCGTATGTCTCAATATTTTCTGTTCTCCTATTCCAAATGTACAACCTTTATAGCAATCAATTGAAAAGACGGGTAGATGAAGTTTTCTACACCTTTATTCCAGCAACCTTTATTATCGTCCTCTTTACAGGTACAGTAACATACTTAACCCATTCTTTGGCTTTTCCGCGCTCGGTTTATTTAATTTCTTTTCCTACTTTATTTGTGACAATGGTTGCCTGGCGTTATTTAACAATAGCTTTGGAGCGTCTTATTTCTAAAAAGGAAGAGATAATTATTGTTGGTCGGGGAGAGAATACAGCTAAATTAATAAAAAATATAGTTAGTACCATGCATAAAAGTTATAATATTAAGGATGTAATAATTGATAATCCTGATTATCTTAAAAACTTAAATCATGTAGAGTTTAATTTGCATACTGATTTCAATAACTTAGAAGAAAAATTAATGGAAATGGATGCAGACATAATATTCGTGGCTTCAAATTTAAATGAAGCAGAGAAGAAGGGTGCCTTCTATGCAGCCTTAGAGAAGGATTGGGAGGTTTCACTGGTACCTGAATTTTATGAGATTATGCTTTCTGGTTCCAGATTGGAACAAATTGGAGAAATGCCTGTTTTTGAAATAGTGCCACCTCATAATTCTATTGGGTTTTTCTTTAAAAGAGTAACCGATATACTACTAGCTTCAATTGGGCTACTTTTAAGTTTACCTTTAACTCTACCAGCTGCGATAGCTATAAAGTTAGAAAGCAGAGGACCTCTCTTTTTCACTCAGGAGCGGGTGAGCCGTATGGGAGAAGAATTTGATGTTTACAAGTTCAGGACAATGGTTAATAATGCAGAAGAAAATACCGGCCCTGTTTTAGCTCAAAAGAATGATAGTAGAGTGACTAAAGTAGGTAAGCTTTTGAGAAAGACAAGAATAGATGAAATTCCACAGCTTATCAACGTTCTAAAAGGAGATATGAGCATAGTGGGTCCAAGACCTGAAAGGCCTCACTTTGTAGGTCAGTTTGAGAAAGAAATACCTCATTATAAATACCGTCACTTTATTAAAACTGGTATTACTGGCTTAGCCCAGGTATATGGTTTCTATGATACTGATGCTGAAGATAAGCTGAGAATGGACCTTTTATATGCGAATAAGCGGTCTTTTGTCTTTGACTTAAAGATATTATTAGAAACTTTAAAGGTTATTTTTATGGGGCATAAAGCAAATTAAAAAATTTAATTAGACAATTAATTACCCGGTGCTATCACTTTGCAGCAGCGGGTGTTTTATTACAGAAATATAAGGAGCTGAACTTTAATGGAAGTATTAGTAACAGGTGGAGCAGGATTTATCGGATCCAATATAGTAGATGGATTAATTAAAGAAGGTCATAAAGCAATAGTGGTTGATAATTTGAGCACCGGCAAAAAAGAAAATTTAAATGAGAAGGCTGAATTTTATCAGCTTGATATCAGAGATCAAGAATTAGAGAAAGTTTTTGAGGAAAATAATATTACCCATGTTATTCACCATGCAGCTCAAATAGATGTACAGCATTCAATCAAAGATCCTCTTTTCGATGCTCAAAATAATATTTTAGGAACAATCAATGTTTTAGCGATGGCTAAGGAATATGAAGTTGAGAAAATTATTTATGCTTCCTCTGCTGCTGTTTATGGAGAACCAGATTATTTACCGGTAGACGAAGAACATCTGATTAAAGCAATGTCACCATATGGAATAACAAAACATACTCCAGAACATTACATAAAAATGTATAGTGAACTGTATGATCTCAAATATACTATTTTCCGTTATTCTAATGTTTATGGACCTCGTCAGGACCCCAAGGGTGAAGGTGGAGTTGTTTCCATCTTTGTAGATAAAATGTTAGCTGAAGAAAGACCTGTTATCTTTGGTGATGGTGAGCAGACCAGAGACTTTATCCATGTCTATGATATAGTCAAAGCTAATCTACTTGCTTTAGAAAAAGGCGATAACATCTTAGTCAATATTAGTACTGAAAGTAGAGATAGTGTTAATGATCTGGTAAATTATTTAAATGAAATTCTACCATATAGTTTAGAAGCCATTAATGAGGAAGCTCGTAAAGGGGATATCCTGCATTCTTCTCTGGCTAATGGTAAAGCCAAAGAACTTTTAGGCTGGACTCCTGATTATGATTTAAGAGAAGGTTTAAAACAGACAGTTGAGTATTATTCAAAGTAAAGGATGAAGATAATGGCCTATTTAAAAGATAAATTTCAGCAGCAAGGATATTTAACCAGAGATCAGTTAAAAGAGTATGCTAAAAATAATGGGATTAGTTATGACTTAGTTAAGAAAGTATTATCTGATCTAGGGATAAAGATTTATGATATCAAGCCGACAGGTGATGTCAAATCTACTTCGGGTGAATATGAGAAGTGTGTTCTATGCGGTAAGAAGACAAATGTTAAAGTAAGTGAAAAAGTAGATCGCAGACAACATTATGTGACTGGTGTAGGTCAGTTATGTGAGGAATGTCATAAGGAACTATAAAATTCAAATGGGATATTAAAGTTAGAAGTTTCTTTTTAATTTAACATGAAAAATGCCAACTAAAGTTAACTGTTGGCATTGAAAAATTTATTTATCCTTTAGGTGGGTAATCATCATTACCATAGGAATCTTTATCTCTTATAGTTCCATCTGGTCTATGAATTACCACCTCTGATTCTTGATTAATTGCTATTTTGCGCGCCTCTTTTCTTGCTTCTTCCTGAGTATCATGAGTAGATGTAATTTTTTTATTGCCTTCACCACGAACTGCCCACTTTCCATTATGAGGTACTACATGTTGGTTCTTTCCCAACTTGAATTCACCTCCTTCATCTACAATATCCAATAATATTATAGCATTAATGGAAATCATAAGCAAAAAAGTCTGAAAATTTAAGTTATTAATTATTTTTTCTAATACTTTTCATCCAGCTTCTTCATGTCATTTTCCAGTTCTTCATCCACCAAATGGGTATAAATCATAGTAGTTTGAATGCTGCTGTGGCCTAAAGTTTTTTGGACCTTCCTTAAGTCATTTGTCATTCGATATAATTCCGTAGCAAAGGTGTGTCTTAACACATGCGGAGTCACTTTTTTTTGCAGATAAGTCTCTTCTAACTCATTTCCTTCTTCGTCACGATATTTTTTTTTAACTTCTTCCTGGATTCCAGCTTTTTCTGCATATCTATAAACCATCTTTCTAACATTGGCCTCATTTAATTTATTTCCAGTTAAAGAGGTAAAAACTAGATTGCTTTCATTCTCTATACCTTTTTTAGTTAAAACATTATTCTGTCTCTCCCGCCACTTACCTAATTGATTTAAAGTTTTTTCTCCCAGCCAGAGATTTCTATCTTTTCTTCCTTTACCTTCGACAACTGATAATTTAGCAGCAGGAAAATTAATATCACTCCATTTTAAGTTTAAAGTTTCTGCTAATCTTAATCCAGCTTTCAGCATTAACCTGATCATAGTCTTATTTCTAAGTGCAGTTGGATATCTTTCGTTAAAAACTCCCAATATTTTTTTCTGTTCTTCCTCGCTCAGCACTTCAGGTATTCTTCTTCCTCTTTTTGACATTTTAAAGTTTCAACTCCTTTTCACTCTATTTTGTATAAAATAGTGTTATATTCACAACCTATTTTTAGTTTATCACCTTCAATCACATTTGGCAAGAAATTCGTGTTATATTCACTTGAAAAACAATATTTTTAATTTTTTTTCAAAATAAAGAAGGAGTTTTTTTATGAGTATAGAAATAAGTTAATAGAGTCTTGAGGGAACGTTACCGCAAATTGGAGTGATAAAAATGGCTGTAACAATAAAAGATATAGCAAAAGAAGCTGGAGTTTCCAAATCAACAGTTTCTAGAGCTTTAAACAATAAACCTAGAATAGATGAAAAAACTAAAAAAAGAATTTTAGAAGTCGCTAAAAATATGAATTACCGTCATAATAAGCTTGCAACAAGTTTGAGATCGAACAAATCAATGGTAATTGGAGTCATTTTTCCTGGTTTTACTACAAGTCATTTTTATGCTGAAATATTTAATGGGATAGAAGACTACTGTGTAAATGAGGATTATGGAGTTTTAATAGGCAGTTCTGATAGTGATACAGAAAAAGAAGAAAAAATAATTCAATTATTAGAAGAGAGAAAAGTTGATGGTATGATTATTGCTCCAACTATTGGAGTTAATATAGATTATTATAAACACTTGCAGAAAGATAATATTCCATTTGTTTTTATTGATAAATATTTACCTGAGATAAAAACAGATATTATTAAGGTAAATAATACTGATGGAGCTTATAAAGCAACAAATTACTTGATAAAAAAAGGGCATAAAAAAATTGTGTTTATGAGTGGACCTGAATATCCCTGTATGTCTATAAAAGAACGTTATCAAGGATATAAAAATGCAATTTCAAAAAACAATTTAGAGTTTTCGAAATTGATTAAAGCTGAAAAATATGTTTTTAATCAAAGAAAAAGCGGTTATGAAGCAATGAAATCATTTTTAAAGGAAGATATACAATTTTCGGCCATTTTAGCTGTTAATGATAGTATAGCAATTGGTGCAATGAGAGCTTTACGAGAAAAAAATATAAAAATACCAGATGAAGTTGCACTAGTAGGATTTAATGATGATGATATTTTGAAATATCTTCAAAAACCTCTAACTACTGTAAAGGTTCCGAAATATCAGATGGGGTATAAAGCTGCAGAATTATTAATAAGCAAAATTAATGGAAACCAGAAAAATGAAACTATTTTATTGGAGGCAGATTTAGTAGAGAGAAGTACAAGTTAATTTATTTGCGGGAACGATACCGCAAATTTATATAATAAATTATTGATATTGGGGGTGATAGATTAATTAACTGAAGTAATTATATTCTCATTTTTGGTAATTTTCTAAACAAAGATTCTTAAAAAATTAGGGGGATTTAAAATGCGTAAAATAATAATCATAACTTTATCTTTAATGTTAATGTTCTCTATTGGAGTATATGCTCAGGAAAATCTAGTTACATCAGAACAAATTGGTGATAGTGAAGCTAAGATTGAGTTGAGTTGGGCTGCTTTACCGTACTATTCTTTATCAAATCCTTATGAAGATAGAGAAAATGTATTGAAGGATTCTGCTCTGCGTTTTGCTAAGAGAAACCCAAATGTCAGAATTAATCCTCAAGTTTTAACTGGAGATATTTCTGGACAAATGTTAAAATTGCTACAGCAAGAATCAGCTGGTAACATTCCAGATGTTGCTCAAATCGATTCATTTTATTTACCTATCTTTAAAGATAAGTTAGAACCATTGAATGAATTTTTAACTGAAGAAGAAATTGATGATCTTGTTCCTTTTGCTAAAGAAGGTATGTTAGACAAAGATGGTAATGTTAAAGCATTATGGTTTACTACTGATGCTAGAATGTTATATTACAGAAAAGATTTAATTGATACCCCACCGAGTAATTGGGATGAATTAATTGAAGTAGCTAAAGAAGTGACTGCTAATAACAACATGGAAGGCTTTCTATTTTCAGCTGGAAGAGGTGAAGCAACAACAATTTCCAACTTACCTTATTTTTGGGCTCAAGGAGGCAAGTTAATAAATGAAAATGGAAAACCTGTTTTCAACGAAGGTGATAACAGAGACTATATGATTAATGTATTTGAATACATTAAGAGACTAGTTGATTCAGGGGTTACACCTAGAAGGGTAACTAATATTACTTTAGAAGCTGACATTAATGGTGATGTAATTGGTAATAATGTTGCAATGTTTATAGGTGGAAACTGGCAAATAAACCAGTTAGCAGAAAATATGGGGCGAGAAGAATTCAATAAGAAATGGGATATTGCGCCAATACCTCATATCAATAGTGATTTAGAAGCAACAGCTGTTGGTGGATGGACATGGGGTATAACCACAGAAGATCCTGAGAAAAAGGCAGCTGCCATGAGATTCCTTGATGAAATGTATTTTGGAAAAGAGGGAATGAAGGAATGGACAAAAGTTGGGGGATACTTACCTACCAGAAATAGTATTTACAATGAATATACTTATTATTCCGATAACCCTTGGATGGACAAAATTCAAGCTATAATGGAAAATGGACATGTAAGACCTGGTTATCCTATATATACTAACCTCTCAACTGAATTCCAGGTTGCTCTTGCTGATGTAATTGATGGGAATAAAACTCCAGAAGAGGCTGTTGATTCTATGTGGAATAATGTTATGGCAGAATATGAGGAAATGAATTAGAAACTTTATTAAATAACATAATAGCCCTGATTTTTTCAGGGCTATTATAAGATTTGGGGTGTAATATAATGAAAGAAAGAAATTTTTATAAATACATAACTCCTTTATTATTAATGCTAATACTTTTTTATCTATTTCCAATTGTGGAAGTATTTCGATACAGCTTAACAAATATTAGGTTAGATAAAGAAATCTATTCCTATGGAGTTTCAGCATACCAATATGTGTTATCTAATCCAAATTTTTGGGAAATGTTAAAGATAACAATTATATTTGTTTTTTCAAGTATGTTTTTACAGTTATTTTTTGGATTAATTATTGCTACATTAATTGATGAAGGAGAAAGAAGAAATCTTAAAGGAACACTGGTAGTTAGATTGATTGTACTTATGGCCTGGGTAATACCTGGTGTTATAATAGGTGTGATATGGAATCTGTTCTTGTCAGAAGCTAATTATGGTATTTTAAATTATTTTATTCAATTAGTATTCAATACAAAAATTTCATTTTTGTCGAGTCAGGATTTGGCACTTTATTCAGTGATTATAGCCAATGTTTGGAGAGGGACTGCTTTTTCTATGATAATTTTGTATGGTGGATTGAAACAAATATCAGAAGAGTTATATGAAGCAGCTAGTATTGATGGGGCATCAACTTTAGATAAGTTTTTTAAAATTACTATTCCTCAATTAAAACCTGTAATTTTCATAAATATGGTTTTAATAACAATTTACACTTTTAATACTTTTGATATGATTATGGCTTTAACTGGAGGAGGCCCAGGAAGATCAACCGAAGTTATTTCCTTAAATATCTATAATACTGTTTTTGGACATTTAGAACTGGGTAGAGGGAGCGTCCTTGCGGTCATATTGTTTTTTATAAATCTATCTATTACTTTATTTTATTATAATTTTGTAATAAGTGAAGAATAAAACAACAGAGAGAAGGGGGTTATTTATAATGGTTCGAGATAGACTAAAAGATTATATATTATATTTAAGTTATTTGATAATTGCCGTTTTGTTTTTGTTTCCTTTGTTATGGACTCTTTCTATTTCACTGAAAGAAATTAGTGAGATTTTTAGTTATCCACCTAAATTATTACCTGCAACTTTTAAATTAGATAACTATACACAGATTATTAATAACAGTAAAATTTTAACTTTCATTTATAACTCTATAAAAATATCATTCTTTACAGTAGTCGGAACATTAGCTGTTACAATACCAGGAGCTTTTGCATTTTCCAGATTTAGATTCAAATTTAAAAAACCAATTTTATTTGGCTTACTTATTTTTCAAATGATGTCACCTCTAATTATAGCAATTCCACTTTATAATTATTTCAATATGATTGGTTTACTGGATACACATTTGGGGATTATACTTGTATATGTTGCAATTCAAATCCCTTTTACAACCTGGCTTCTTAAAGGATCAATTGATTCTGTTCCTGCCAGTATAGATGATGCTGCTAGAATTGATGGATGCAGTAATTTTCAGCTTTTAACTAGAGTTTTAATACCTATAATATTACCAGGAATTAGTACAGCAATAATTTTTAATGCAATACAGAGCTGGGCTCAGTTTATAATTCCTTTTATACTATTAGATAATTTAAACTTGTTTCCCGTATCTTTAGGAATATATAATTACCAGGCCAGCGGAGAAGCTATTACAATACATTTGACCGCTGCAGCTAGTATTTTCGCCACAATACCGACTATAATAATGTTTATTGTACTACAGAGATTTATTGTGAGTGCTTTAACGGCAGGGGCTGTTAAAGGATAATAAAATGAGGAGGAATATAATTTATGATAAATGCACATATAATATCTCATACACACTGGGATCGAGAATGGTTTTTAAATAGTAAATATACTACAGAATGGTTAGTACCTTTTTTCGACTCTTTATTTGAAATGTTAGAGAAAGAAAAAGATTATAGATTCGTTTTAGATGGTCAAACATTAATGATTGAAGATTATTTTAATGAACTAAAAAAGCAAAATAAGGATGTTGAGAAATATAAATCACTTATAAAAAAGTATGGGAAAGAAAACAGATTAATACTGGGACCATATTATTTACAGCCAGATTGGCAGCTGATTTCTGAAGAATCAATAGTAAGGAACATGTTAATTGGTCATAAAATGGCTAAAGAATTAGGCAATGTTATGAAATCTGGTTGGCTGTTAGATAATTTTGGCCAAATATCTCAAACTGTTCAGATTCATAAAGAATTTAATATGGATGGATTATTTTTATGGCGAGGGGTAGAAATAGATCCAGACGAAGTTCAGTCAGAATTTAAATGGAAAAGTCCTGATGGTTCTGAGCTTACCTCAATATATTTTTTGAGCAGTTATCGTAATGCAATGAGATTAGCTGAATATGAAGACCTTTTTGAAGATCGGATTATAAACGAAGTGGGAAAGATTTCTCCCTATGCAACTACTTCTAATGTTCTTTTAATGAATGGTTATGATCAGGAAATGGTACCTGATGATATTTTTCCAGAGTTAAGGAATTTAGATTTAGATGATATTAGGGTAAAACAAAGTGTTCCAAACGAATACTTAGATGCTGTAAAATCTGAAAAACCCAATTTGAAAACTCTAGAGAATGAACTTTATAGTGGAAGATATATATCAGTATTTCCTGGAATTTTATCTGCCAGAATGTATTTAAAACAAATGAATGATAGATGTGAAAGAGAATTAAATAATTATACTGAAATTTTTTCAACATTTACATGGCTATATGGAGACGAATATCAAAGCAAAAAAATTAATTATTTATGGAAAGAGCTGCTTAAAAATCATCCTCATGATAGTATTTGTGGTGTAAGTATTGATGATGTGCATACTGATATGGAGAAAAGATTCAGTGAGGTTTATAAAGAATCAAGAGAAATCAAAAATGAAAAATTAAACAAATTAACAAGTCTTATTAAAACAAATAAATTTTCTAATAGTAATGATGCCCATATAGTATTCAGTTCTCATTTTGAATCTAAAGACTCCATAATTACTTTAGAAAATATAAATGAAGAAATTAGTTTTAGAAACTCTGAAGGAAAAAATTTACCAATTCAAAAAGAGAAAGATAAGATATATGTAAAATTAGATAAAATTCCAGGTTTAGGTTATGAAACTTTATATACTGTCAAAGAAAAATCGCACAATTCATCAAATAAAATATCTGGTGAAGTGAATGTACATGAAAACATAATTGAGAATAATAAATTGAAAATTACAGTGAATAAAAATGGAACTCTAGATGTCTTTGATAAGTTAAACAAGAGGGATTACAGAGGTCTTGGAGAATTTATAGATAGTGGAGATGCCGGTGATGAATATAATTATTCATATCCTGAAAATGATAAAATTATAAGTTCAAAAAACTCTGAAGCAACAATAGAGTTTATTGAAAGGGGACCATTAAAAGCTAAATGTAGAATAGATTATATTATGACAATCCCTAGAGGTTTAACTGAAGACAGAAAATCTCGTTTGAAAGGTAAAAGAGAAATGCCAGTGTCAACATACATTGAATTAAAAGCAGACTCGAATAAAATTGAATTTATAACATATTTAAAAAATACCGTTAAGGATCACAGACTTAGAGTATTATTTCCTACAGAGATAAAAACAAAATATTCTTATGCGGGTACTCAGTTCGATATAACTAAACACAATATAACCCCTAAAGAATTTACTAATGAAGATATTGATGAAAATTTAAAAAGAATTATTATTGGAGCGAGAGAATCTGAACCGATAACCATCTTTCCTCAGAAATATTTTGTTGATATAAATAATGATGATTATGGAGTGGCTTTATTCAATAAAGGATTACCCGAATATGAAATACTACCTTCAAATAATACCATTGCTTTAACTTTATTTCGATCAGTTGGCTGGTTAGCAAGAGGAGATCTCTTAACCAGAGTCGGGGATGCTGGTCCGATAATTAATACCCCAGATGCCCAGTGTTTAAGAGAAATGAAGTTTCAATTTAGTTTATATTTTCATAAAGGTAATCATGAAAAAGCAAATGTCTATAATAAATCTTTGTCTTATAATAACGAGCTTCAAATTAAAAAAACTGATTTACATGATGGTATTTTAGATGATAGAAAAGAAATAATAAAATTAGAAAACGGGTCAAATTTATCGGCTTTAAAATTATCTGAAGATGGAACAGGAATAACCTTAAGAATTTTTAATCCCACTAATAATAG
>Ga0247721_100368_pt1 | contig 15283 bp, 16 predicted proteins | sample MSEWel2017_08_16_FD_189089 | JGI IMG/M metagenome (GOLD analysis project Ga0247721, IMG submission 189089) | Subsurface sediment microbial communities from gas well in West Virginia, United States - MSEEL Well Study Marcellus 3H_2017_08_16 | ecosystem: Environmental > Terrestrial > Deep...
CTGGTCGATAGGTCTTGACCTTAACCTCGTTATCATCAACCTCTGCAATTTCAAAATCTATTAATGCCTTTACAATGGACCGAGCTGTTTTTTTCATGGTGGATGGAGCATAATCTAAATAATCACCGATAAAAAATAAAACATCCTCACTTTTAACCACATACTCGTTATCTACTCTTAACTTCGGATAAATAAACTCAATTAAGGTTTTCTTAAAAATAAGTTCTTCCTGAAGATAGTGATAAAACATCAGCTCTTTATTTAATTTAACATCTTTAAAATCAATTAATTTAATTAAAGCTTTGTTTAAACCTCCATCAGGATTAGTTAAATATCTTTTGTTAATTTGATTCCAGCAGTTATTTCGGGCTGATTTTGAAGGTTTATTTATTTCAAGGTTTTTTCTTAAATTTTTTTTATCCTTAAATTCTTTTGCTAACCTCAAGGCTTCCATACCTTCATCAACATAAGTACTATTAGTTATTGATTTAAATTTCAAAACCAACCCTCCTTTAATTATTTACCCTTTACAGCAGAAATTTCTTTTTCTTTTGCAGAAGAAAAATTATCTAACATTGTATCTATAGTCTTTCCTTCAAATCAACTCTGAATTCCTCCTTTTTCTTACCTTAAGGGATAATAGAATATTCTTCAATCTTAACAATAGTTGTAGTTACCATAGTTTCATCATCATAAAATGTCCATTCACTTCCATTTTCCTTAGTTTGTTTTATCATTTTTATTCTTCCCATCCAGATTTAATTATGTCATAAAAAATAATATCTTCAGGATAATCAAAAAGCTCACATATCTTTTTTCTGCTTTTTTCTTTAGGCATTCTACCTTCAAATAACCATGCTTGAACAGACCGAGGACTTACACCTATTATTTCAGCTAAATCAGAAACAGGTAAGTTATGCGAATACATAATACCATATAAAATTTTATTTTCAACATCCCATTTTTTTAAACTTCTAAAATTCTTTTTGCTTCCACCCTTAATTTTATTTTTTAATTTTTTTCTTTCTTCTCTAAAGGACAATTCAAAACCTCCTCTAACTTCACCAGGTCTTTAAAAATTTCAAACTCATTATAATTAATTTGATTTCAACATTTATTTAGGGTGATTTTGAAAATTTATTTATCCAAAAGTTTATTACCGACCTTAAATTTTCCATTCTCACGTCAGTACAAATACTATTATTTATACATTTAAACTTCAAAATCAACCCTCTTTTTTATTCATCTATTCTTTTATCCAACCATTCTAAAAATCTAACCTTAGGTACTAAATAACGTTTACCAACCTGTAAAGATGGAAAATCCTCACGATGAAAAAACTCATAGGACTTATTTACATTAATTCTTAGATAATTAGAAACATCTTTAACAGTTAGAATATCCGGTAAATCATCAGCCCTATTATTTAAATCAAAACTAGTAGAATTTAATTTTTCTAGATTTTTGTTTATTTTCTTTAATTCTTCTAAAATATCATCTAGTATATTACTCAAATTACCAACTCTTTTCTAATAATTAACTTTTTTAAACATACTGACTAAATACACTTTCAAATAATTTAACATGTTTAATCATCCATTCAAAAGCTTCTGCCCAGTCATCTTCATTAGTTATAGAAAAATCTTTTATTAATTTTATTCTGCTTGCTTTTTTCTCTGGTAACTCCTGCCAGTCTAATGATTCTCCAATTTCAGATTCTATCTCTTCCTTATGTTCATATAACATATCAAAAGTTTCTGGAGAATTTGGAATATAGATTTCACATGCAGTTTCATTTTCTCTTGTATTAACTGTTAATGAAATGTGAGCATCAGACACTCCAAAACTAATATCATACCAATTCTGAGGATATGGTTTTCTAAAGCCAATATTTTCTCCTCTATCCTCTGCATATTGCTTTAATTCAGTCCAAAACTCAAGCTGCATTCTTTTTGTTTCAGTTAATTTAGCATTTTCTACACCAGATTTAACTTCTTTAGACCAGTAATTAGGTTTTTCTATAACATTAATCTTGGGTGCATAATTAGAATCATCAATCTGCCATAATTCAATCTGTACTAGAAAAAAGCTGATATCATTATTTGTACCTTCGTTTAACCACTGAATTGCTTTTTGATGCTCTTCCTGGCTTTCTTTAACTATCCAGATTACTATATCTGCTTCAACACCTGCAGCATAGGTTATAATTTTACCCAGATGGTCATGATTAGTTTTTTCTAACTGATTTTCAATTATGATATCATTACCTTTATTTGATTCCTCTGCAAGAATATCTACACTAAACCTACCAACACTGGCCTCAGTTTCTAAAACAGATATTTCAATACCAATTTCATCACCTAAAAGTTCAATATTATCTTCATTGGATAACCACTGAGTAAAATCATATGCTTAATGTGCCCAGGCTTCTCTTAAATCAACCTTGTTTAATCTAGATAAATTGATATCCATTCTACTTCCTCCTGATTATTTTTTGTTCAAACTGTTATAAATATCAACTAATAGAAGGTCTAATACCTTATCTCTAAATTCTTCATCATTTAATATCCTTCCGTAGAATTCAGTGTTTTCAGTATAAGATTCTACAACAGTATCTTTAAATTCATTCTTTACTGCAAACCTAAAGTCATCTAAACTATTGGCTTGAGCTCGTTTCTTAAGGTTGTCATTGCCTTTCAACTTATTACTCACCTGTTCTAAAGCAACTTTTGCAGATTCTGAGAAATCAGTCTGAAATCTTTCATTCAATCTCTGAATGATTACACTTAAATGTTCTTTCTCTTCTGTATGATAGCCCCCACCATCGACTCTAATACTTAAATCAGTTTCTTCACCTATTAAATCAATATCTTCTTCTCTTGCTTCTAAATCAAAATACTCCAGAAATACTTTATCTGAAATGTCTACTTTACCCGGCTTTTCAATGTTAATTCTTTTAAGCAGGAATCTCAAATAGATATTTAATTTATGCAGGTCCGTATCTTTAATTGGGTGAACCTGAAGCACAAGATTATAAATGCTTATATATTTTTTTATTTTACCTCTAAACTCCATCTTTTCTTCCTGAGTTAGCTCTTTTATTCTGTCTTCTGAATGAGATAGAGCATTATCACCAGCTGCAATAATTTCTGATTTGTCATCACTATCATAATATGCTTCTGCAAATGCTTCCACATCATCTATACTAATCAGCATTGAGTCCATGATTTCATCATAGAGTGAATACATTTCATTAGGGTCAATATTATCTGAATCAAGTCTTGTGACTTCATAATAGGGTTCAAATGCTTTTCTTATATCCTCACTATCATTGGCAAAATCGAGAACAAAAGTATCTTCCTTGATTCCTTTATAGGTCCTATTTAATCTGGATAGGGTTTGAACAGCATTAACACCTCTTAACCTCTTATCTACAAACATGGTATGCAGTTTTGGCTGGTCAAATCCTGTCTGGAACTTATTAGCCACAAGTAGTATCTGATAATCATCTTTATCAAACTCTTTAGCTGTTTCTGAGTCCGGTATGCCGTCATTCATCTTGTATTCAGTAAATTCCTGTCCATCATCTTTAACCGTTCCTGAAAAGGCTACAAGTGTCTGTAAGTCTTTATATCCTTTTTCTCTGATGTATTTATCAAAAGCTAACTTGTATCTAACAGCATGGAGTCTTGAAGGTGTGACGAGCATTGCCTTAGCTTCTCCACCCATTTTGTGCATGGTCTTATCCCTAAAATGTTCAACCATTATCTCTGTTTTCTGGGAGATATTTGTTGGGTGAAGGCTAACATATTTAGCAATTTCTTTTGAAGTTCTTGATTTATCAAATTCAGGGTCTTCTTTAATTTTTTTGTTTACTCTATAATATGTCTTATATGTCATATAATTTTCCAGCACATCAAGAATAAAACCTTCTTCTATTGCCTGACGCATTGAATAGACATGGAATGGCTCTTTTCTGCCATCTTCCATTCTGGTACCAAATAATTCTAGAGTCGAAGATTTGGGAGTTGCTGTAAAGCCAAAGAAACTAATCGTATCAAGACTCTGTACTCTCATCAGCTCATCATTGATTTTATCCTCAACATCTTTAGAATTCATTTCTGCCTGTCTGTCCAATTCAGCAGCTTCTTCTAGTGATAGAGATTCTTTTAAAGCCAGTATCTGCTTACCACTGGTTGATGAGTGTGCTTCATCTATCAGGATAGCATAGTTTTTATCTTTTGTATCAGTAACCTTATCTAAGATAAAAGGGAACTTCTGAATGGTACTGATGATTATATTGGTATCATCATTTATTTCCTTAGCCAATTGTTTAGCATTTTTATCTATCTTGGCTACAACACCAAGCTTGTGGTCTATCTGATAAATTGTATCCTGCAGCTGCTGGTCTAAAGATACTCTATCAGTAACAACAATCACACTATTAAAGATAGGCTTATTAGCTTCATCGTGCAGACTGGACAGTCTGTGAGCCAGCCAGGTAATTGAATATGTTTTACCACTCCCTGCACTGTGCTGAACCAGATATTTCTGACCGGCTTTATTTTCTTTTGCATCTGCCAGAATTTTAGTGACTACATCTAATTGATGGTATCTGGGAAAAATTAATTTTTCATCACGATGTACATTACCCTGTTCATCAACATCTTCTTCAACATCAACAAAGACAAATTTCTGCAGTATCTCTAAAAGCTGGTCCTTCTTAAGTATCTTCTCCCAGAGGTAATGAGTTTTTAGCTTTCCTTCAACTTCTGGATTACCGGCTCTTTTTGATTTGCCCTTTCCTTTACCCTGATTAAAAGGAAGGAAAAAAGTATCTTCATCATTAAGTTCAGTAGTCATGTATATTTCATCTTTATCAACAGCAAAATTGACTATTGAACGCTGCTTAAATCTAAACAATTTATGGTTAGGTGAGCGAGTATATTTATACTGATTGATAGCATTCTTATAGTTCTGGCCTGTATCCTGATTTTTTAGTTCCATAGTAATAATAGGAAGACCGTTTAAAAATACTACCAGGTCTATACGCTTGTCATCATAGTAATTTAATTCTTCAATTACTGAAAAGATATTCTGATTGTATTTTTTATTTAATTCTTCATTAAATTCTGTAGGTGGTTTGAAGTAAGCGAATTTAAGCTGATAACCATAATCTTTAATACCATGTTTTAAAACATCAATCATGCTCCTTCTGGCCAACTCTTCATTTAACCTCTTTATTATTTTCTGTTTATATTCTGCACCGTAAATATCTTTTAATGCAGTCATTGTTTTTTCCTGAGTAGCTTCTAAAAACTTAAAGAGCATTTCTTTATCTAAAGCAAAATATTTATCATAATTAACATTAGAACCTTCAACATAGCCATTTTTATCAACTAAATACTCTTTAATTAACCTCTGAAAGCTCTTCTCTTTTAGTTTCTCTGGAGTTATTGTGCTCAGCAATTTCTTCTCCTCCTTCTAATTCATAATCTCTTAAATCTATCTTTCCAGTAACAGCTTCAAATATCAGTAACTTTTTATATTCTTTATATTTCTCTATTGATTTTTTTGTAGTTTGAATTAAATTATCAATTTGAACAATTTTTTTGTCTAAATAATCTATTATTTGTTTTTGTATATCTAAAGATGGATAAAATATTAGTATATTTTTAATTGTTGATAAACTAATGCTATATCTTGTTATCCCAGTAGCATTTAAATAAAATTGATTATTTATACTAGAACTTTCTAATAATCTAAATATGAATTCTCCTAAAATTATTTCTCTATTAGCTTTTAACATTGCTAAATGATAACCGCAAACTAAATTCTCCTTGGTCTCTTTTACACAAGTAGGTATTCCAATATCATCAGGAGATTCAGAATCTTTTGTTATAATTACATCTCCAACTTCTAAAGAAAGTTTTTTCTTTTTACTGTAACTGGTACTTGCTTTCATAAAATCTATATTTAAATTTATAAAATCATTATAATATACATCTGTGTAATTACATAACAAAACACTCGGCTCATATTTTTTTGTTTTCTTATTTATATTACTCAATAATACATCAGCAACAAATTTCGCCTTGTTAACATTCCAATACTTCGGTATATCTCCTATCCAGTCAACTCCACTATCTTTCGTCTCAACCTCATCAACTAATTCTCCATCTTCATTGATGTATTTATCTCCCAATTTACCTTTAGTTACAGCTTCAGTTATAACTGATTTTTTATATTTTTCGAGGTGGTCTATAAGCTTTTCTTTTTTGGTTATTATCTCATCTATTTCAGCTGTTTTTTGGTCAAGGAAAGATGCTATTTTTTGTTGTTCTTTTGATGAAAAATTTAAAACTTTAAAATTCTTAAACATTGGCATTCTCAAAGAGTCAACTGTAGTCTTAGCAGATAGTTTTTTAACATCACTCTTAAAATTAGCTACCATATAATAATATAAATATTTAGGATAAATATTTTTAAACTCACTTATTTTATATACTCTTTGGTGAAAATCAAATTTACCATTAATATAATGAAAAATCGCTCCAATATCACCATCGCCAGGTGTTAAAATAGCTGTCCCATCGTATGAATAAGTATCAATCTTCTCTATGGTATCAGACCTTACAAAAAAAGGATATTTACCATCTGGATTCCTATCAACAGTGTCCTTACCACCAGTAGTTATGTCAACTAAATAATTCATTGAAACAATAGACCAATTTTTAGGAACTTTTCCTAGCCACTCAATTCCACTATCCTTATACTCATCATATCTTTTATATTCTCTCATCATAACCACTACCCTAGAACTTTCTGCATAATCTCATTGATTTCTGCTTCCAGTTCTTCTATATCTTCCTTAATCTCATGAGAAGGCTCTAATTCCTCAAACTCATAAAAATATCTGGTGAATGGAATCTCATAACCAACTCTGGTATAAGAATAATCAACCCAGGCTTCTGGTACATGTGGTTTAACTTCATTTTCAAAATAAGCTGTGATATTTTCTTTTTCTTCTTCAACAAATTCAGAATAATCCTGTTTGTATTCATCTACCTTGTGGCTGAAAGGTATTCTTTCATAGTCCCGAAGGTCAGTATCAGATTCTATCTTACCTCTTTTTTTGCAGTAATCAGCTGTTTCATCTCTTTTAGCTAATCCCTTTCTTACTGCTTTCATTAATGAACGTTTTAAATCTAAATCACCCAGTATATCTTTTAATACTTCTTTGAATTCTTCTCTATTTTTCCAGGTTTTATCCTCATCAATATGTTCTCTTAACCTATTTAAAATTTTATCCTGTAATTTTTTTCCTTCTTCAAGTTTGGTTAATTTCTTTTTATCTTTAGCCTTAAATTCAGGTGCTTCAGATAATTTTTTTAGTTTATTATATTTTTCTTCATCAAATAATTTAGAAAAAGTGTTCTCGGAATAAATATTCTCTATTCTATCTTCAGTAATTTTGAAGTTTAATTTAAGTGGCCTTTCTATCCTTACTTTAAGATACCCAAATTCTTCTTTGTCAAAGATTTTACAGTGTTCATTTTCCTGAAAAGCACCATAAATCTGTGCTATCTCTTTTATCTGATTATCAGTTATTTCATGTCTTTTTTCACCTAAAGACTTTCTCATCTTCTGATAGAAATCAGTTGCATCAACAAGCTGAATTTTATCTTTTCGTATTGCTCCCTTATCTTTACTTAAAACATCATTTTTCCTGTTGGATAATATCCAGATATATGTTGAAATTCCGGCATTGTAAAATAGGTTTTCTGGTAAGGCTATAATTCCTTCCAAATAGTCATTTTCAATTATCCAGCGTCTGATTTCACTTTCACCAGAATTTGCATCACCGGTAAATAAAGGTGAGCCATTAAAGATTATTGCAACACGACTTCCTTTTTTATCCTTTTTCATTTTTGAAATTAGGTGCTGCAGGAAAAGTAATGAACCATCAGAGGTTCTGGGAGTACCTGCACCATATCTTCCATCAAACCCCTGGTTTTTGTGTTCCTGTTTTATATCTTTGCTGTACTGACGCCAGCTCACACCAAATGGTGGATTCATTAGACCATATCTAATTTTTAAATCTGGATGCTGGTCATCTTTTGTGAGTGAATTACCCAACGCAATATTTTCTGAGTCTTCTCCTTTAATCAGTGTATCGGCCTTACAAATAGCATATGATTGAGGGTTGATTTCCTGTCCGAATAGCTCTACCTGTGCATTAGGATTCATCTCATGTATGTAATTTTCAGCTACTGAAAGCATACCACCTGTTCCGCATGCAAAATCTCCAATAGTTGTGATGTTACCAGGATTGGTTAAATAATCTCCTTCTTCATTAAGCAAGACATTAACCATTAATCTAATAACTTCTCTTGGAGTATAGTGGTCACCAGCTTCTGCATTCTCAGAAAATCTTCTGATTAGCTCTTCAAAAATATATCCCATCTCTTGATTGTTAACTTTATCAGGGTGCAGGTCAATTTTATTAAATTCTTTGATTGTGATGAAAAGTAAGTTGTTAGAATCCAGCTTGGTAATTTCTTTATCGAAATTAAAGTTTTCAATAATTTCTCTAACATTTTTACTGAAACCTCTGATATATGCTCTTAAATTGGCTGCTACATTGTCGGGGTCATCTGTAAATTTATTAAAATCAAATTCGCTTTTATTGTGAAAGTTAAAACCTGCTTCTGCATTTAAAATTTCAGGTATATCAACTGTCTTAGCTTTCTCTAAAACCTTATCTTTGGTTGGCTCTAATAAAGAGTCAAATCGCTTTAAAACAGCCATAGGTAATATTACATTACCATAGTTTTCTGGCTTATATGGTCCTCTTAAAAGATTTGCTATATTCCAAATAAAATTTACTTTTTGTCCAAAATTTTTCATTGATTATTTCCTCCTGAATAATAAAGTCTAATTATTTTCAACATCTACTTGTAAATCATTTAATTCTTTAAGAGTTTCTGCATATTGAAATGCCTTTTTAGCTTTTTTATGTTCATTGAGTAATTTGTTTATTCTTGCTTTCACTCTCCATGTTTGATAATTAAATTTATCTACTGCTAAGGACTCTTTATTCAATTTTTTTGCTTCCATCATTTGTTCATTCTTGTTATAAAAATCTAATATTGCAGCAGTTTTAGTATTTAAATATGAACAGATGGTTATTTTTTTATTAATATTTTTCACTTCATCATAATTAAGCCTACTAACTATTTCATATGCCTTTCTTGATAATTCAATACTTTTAAAAATAAATTTGTTCTGATTAATATCATATTTCCCTAAAATGTACTCAAACTTATCAGGATTATATAATATTTTACAATATATCCTTAAAATTGAACAAGCTTTCGTAAAACATTCCATTTTTTCATCAAAATCTGATGAGTGATATCCAGCTCTTTCAAAATAATCAGATAACACCGGGGTTAATCTAAAATCTCGAAACAAAAAAGATATTTCCTCTTCATTTAATTTGTCGTTATTTTCAATTTTTCTTATTATTTTGATAATTAAGTCCTTATTATCGTTATTATCATAAAAAAATATGTTATATTCATCTTTAAAGTCGTCAAAATCATCTTTGTTGGTTTTAGATTTTTCCCACCAATTAAGATTTTCTTCTTCCATTTTCTTTAGTTTTTCTGATTCCTGTTTATCTATATTTTTTAAAATTTCGTTATTTGTTCTCTCAGAAATTTCATGGTAATCATAAATTTTATCCATGTAATAATTATATACATTTTCATATTCATCCCACATTAGCACTGCCCCTTTAATCTATTTCATTTTAATAATTTGTTTCATTATAGCCTATACGCCAGCCTCTACCATCAACTCTCCTAAAATCATTAATATTAATGGTGCTAGAGCCCCTTAGAACTCCAACTTCCCCAGAATCAATTATTTTTGAACTATTACTACTTGCTAATTCAAAATCCGCATCATCTTCAAGAATATATTTAACATTTATTCTTAAAGGTCTGTCACTAATATTTTTAACTTCATAAATCCACTGCCAATTAATTACTTTACCACGATAACCTTCTTCGATTGAAACAAATCTATATCTATCTTCTTTAAATTGTAATGGATAATCTTCGTCATCAGTGTCAATATATACTCCTGAACCACTATTATGCCATCTTTTATCTAAAGGTGATAAAAAACCAATATTAGGTGCAAAATAATGTAATATATATAGGGCAAAGATAATAATTATTATTACTGTGATATATTTTTTATTTGATTCATTTTCATTATCAAAAATATTAAATTCACTTAAAGACAATTTAATCTCCCCCTTAAATTTTTTTTAGCATTTTCTGGCTTTTTGTTTCATCATAACAGCAGTGAGCGACACCGTATTGTCAATGTGCTTTATTTAAACACCTCAACCACAACAGATTCTGGTATCCACATGTATTCAATTCCATCTTCATTTTCAGGAAACTCAAAGTAATACCAGGTATCTTCAATATCTCTTTGATACTGTGCTGTTCCCTCTAAACCTTCTAACCACTGTTCTTCAGCAACAGCTAATTCATCTTCCTGGTTGATAGCTTTTTCAGGAAATCCATCATTAATAATTTTAAGTTTATATTCTCCCTCAGGAAAATTATATCCATTTTCTAAATAAGTTTTAGCTGCATAAACTTCACCAACTTCTAGATTTAAGCTCATTAAATCAGCTCCTTAAAACAAACAGAATCAATATCAAATAAAAAGAACAAGAAATGTAGGACATATAATACTTTATTTATTAGTGTCGATTATTCTAACACCCCCCCCTGCTAATCGCTGTCATGGCGGGAAACTAATTTCGAAACCACCCGTCGAAAATTCTAACACCCCCCCTGTCGAAAATTCTAACACCCCCCCCTAAAGGTTGGCGTTATGACAGGGAAGTATTTTCGAAACGAGCTTTTAGACTAATAATATACAGGTTAAGGTTTCTGCACCCTGCTCATTATAGTCATATCTGCGTTTAAGATATCTGTTCTTTTCTAAGCCTTTTAAATGGTCGCTTATTGTCTGTCTTTTAACCCCAAGTTTTTCTGAAAGGGTCAAAGTGCTGGGAAAAGCGGTCCCTTTATTATAAGAATATTTTAAGAGCAGAATATAAACTTTGAGTTGGGTAGGAGTAATAGCCTGATAAATTGCACCATTTATTACACCATTATTTATTAAAGTATAACCAGTACCATATGTACCTTGCTTTTTTACTTTGCAGAAAGTAGGATATCCTCTGTTTTTTCTAATTTCTATTAACCCCAAACTGTTTAACTTATCTATAGCTTTTGATACTCTCTGGCGGGTCATACACATTTCGTTTTTATGAGTTATTTCTTCCTTAATTTGGGTAGAATTGAGTCCATTTTCTGCTGCTAAAAGCACACCATACACTATAATCTCATACCCTGAAATATCCCTATATTGGTTGAATATACGGTTGTTAAATTTAATATGGTTATCTAATATTAGATTGTCTATGCTACCCTTTATGGGGCAATTATAGCGGTCACAGTGGTGGCTTAACATCTCTTGGAGTTCTGCATCCGGTATATTGCATCCTAATAGCTTATAGCCACCTTCCCAGTAAGAATAAAAATCGTTTTTAACTTTACCTTTTTTTTCAGGTGGTTGGTTTAATTCATTCCAAGCCATGACTATATCATAAGCTCTTCTTTTGGTATAACCCATCATCTGAAGCCATTTAGTTAATCTACCCTGTGCCCAGTTTCTCTCACCTACCTTTACACCCTCCAAAATCGAGTTTATACAGGGTCTTTCAGCTACTGGTAGTTTCACCCCGTTTATTTTTTCAGAGCCGTAATCCGGCTCTTTTGCCGGTTCTACGCCTGTTATATTTGCAAGATATTCTATGCTGTATTTTTTTGATGAATCTATTTCAAGTACCTCACAGATAACCTTTTCTGACTTATTGTTATAACTTCCTGGAAGCCTCATAATCCTGGCTGCTTCAGCTGCTCTTGAATCTGCTCCAGTCTTATTAGCAATATGCTTAACAAACGAAATTACTTTATTTGCATTAAAAGAGTTTTCCAAAAGCCAATAACTATGTATTCCATGCCCAGAGCTTATGTGGATACTAGCTTCAGGCAATCCAGCTTTTTTAATCCTTAACTTTACTTCTTTTAATTCCATATCATCATAATCAGCCCAAAGAGCATTTACTTCAGTCAGATTATCAGCTTTACCTGATTTAGTATCTTTACGGCCAGCTACACCAAAATAAACATCCTTTTCTCCTGGTGGATGATAATCTAATACCTCATCAGCATTTTTAAACCACACCTTATTTACATAACCCGAATCATTAAACTCTCTAATTTCAATAAACCCTGGCAATTTAGACAAGATATGATTGATAAATTTACCATTATTCACTTCTTTATTTATCTCTACTATAGAAGTCATAAAACTTACTCCCTTCGCTCCACTACAAATTCTAATTAGATTATTCTACTTCAGCATTATCATACAAAAAACCAATAGCAATTCTAACCAGCTCTGATTTATCTTTGCCGCTATGCCTTGCTAGTTCATTAAGTTTTTCGTCATCTTCTTCGTAGATATAGTAAGTTCTTTTAATTTTTTCAGGTTCTTTTTCCTTTTTTGATAGATTGATAGTAAACCCAGCCCCTTCATTATCTTTAGAGTTAGAGGTATCACTTTCTTTCGAGACACTAGATTTTTTGACATCAGAACCAGAATTACCATCACTGCTACTTTCATCTTCACCATTGACATTAACATTACCATCAATTTTACCATCATCATTGCTGTTTGCTGCTTTTTTATCAGTTGATTTGCTTTTATCCTTTTTTTTCTTAACTTCACTTAAAATATCATTAAATTTTTTATCATTTTTTTCTTCTGCATTCTTAGACAATTTTATCCACCACCCGCTTCAAAACTTTAAAAAACTGGTCCGCTGCCTCTTCATCATATTCAAAAACGGTTTTTCCTGCTCTCCCAGCTTCTGTAATTTTAACTCTCCTATTAATTGGTTCAGTTAATATATCAGGTTCATCTGAAAAAATATTTTTTAACATCTCTAAATTTTCCTTAGATTCATTAGTTCTAGCATCATACATGTTAGGAATTATAAGAGTAATAAGCTCATTGCTCAATCTAAGCTGGTCTAAATATTCATAAATATTTCCAACAGCTCTAACACTGGCTGACTCTACCTGTACAGGCATTATAATATGGTCTATATAACATAAAACTGCATCATTAACCTTGGTTCTCTGTGGTCCACAGTCAAACATTACAAAATCATAATCCATACTCTCTAAGCCTGATAATATTTCATCCATTATGATATCTATTCTAGAACTTCTGTGCAGTTCAGCATTAATTTGTTCGATATTATCATTAGGAAGTAAATCTAAATTTTCCCTGGCATTAATTATGCAATCTTCAAGTTTTGCTGGATAACGAGAATCCATCAAATCAAAAAAAGTATTATCATAATCATTCTCTGTAAATCCTAAAAATAAACTGGAATCATTCTGACCGTCTAAGTCTATTAACAGAACTTTGAAATTTAATTTAGCTAATCCATGAGCTAATTGAACAGAGGTAGTGCTTTTTCCTACACCACCTTTATTATTTATTATTGCTATCTTTTTAAATCCCACTTCAATCCTCCTCTTTGAGAGAATAATCTAAACAAATTTTTTTACTTAGATGAAGCCTGTTTGTCAATAAAATCAAAAAAACTTTGCTCTTTTACCCTCCAGTTATTGCCAATCTTAAAACCTTCCATTTTACCTTCCCTTAAATATCTGCGTATAGTTTGTTCACTAACCTTTAATTTCTCAGCTATTTCTTCAGGGGTATATATTTCAGGCATATTAATCCTCCTTTTAAATATATAGTTATCTGCCATTGTTTAACATTACTCTACGTTATATTTCATTATAATACAACTAAAATCGTTTTTCAACATTTATCTGTATGTATATAGCTATATTTATCAGCTTCTAAATGATTCTACATGTAGAGTTAACTGTAAAATCAATGGCAATGTCTAAGTTACCATTAACATTAATGGTACTGTTAACATTAATGTTAGATTTAAAGTTAAAACTAATGGTAGAATTAATTCTGAATCCAACAGTGATGGTAATTAAATATTATTAAATCATTTTAAATTGCTTAATCTATTGAAAATTATTTTTAAATTCATAAATTTTTATGAAAGTAAAAATGAAACAAATTATGAATTTTAGCACATACCAATTCCTGTGTTTATATTTTTAGGTGCTTATATTGGAAAATTCATGACATCCTAGCCATGTATGTTTTTATGAATAAATATTTCTTTATTCTTTTATTCCTAAGTGGTTATGAAGTTAAAAAGATAGCCATTCAAGAATATTGATGCTTAAAAAATATTGTTTTTATGTTACTGCATTCTAAGTTTGGTTAACTCATAGACTGTTAGCTTTATATATTCTTTTACTCTTTTATTCATATATTCTTAAATTGTTTTTATAATTACTGATAGAGTTGATATAAAGGATAATTTTTGTTTTCAGAGAAATATTATTGTAAAGGAGATGTGTAAATATATGAGTATTTTTGTGTCATTTATTGCAATTTCAATAAGTATATATAGCTTATATTTAACTCATTTAAAAAAACCAGATATCAGCTTTTATACTGATGGAAAGATTGAAATTTTTAGCAATAAAACTTATGATAGGCAAGGTGTAGAAATAAGATTCACAATACATAATTCTGGAGCAAGTATTGGAGAAATAACAGACCTATTACTAAAAATAGATGATGATATTTTATTAATTCCAAAAGAAAAAAATGGATTACCAACAATAATAGTTGAAGGAAACAATTATGTAAATATTCCAATAGAATTTACTACTTTTTTAGGATTAAACACAGAATTCAAAAAAGAAAATTTGTTAGATGGAAAAAAACATCAGTATCTCTTAATTGGAAGATTAAATGGCCAAGAAGAGTGGGTAGAATTAATAACAAGAGAATTTATAAATAATAGAACTGTATTTTTCCGAGAAGGTAGAGATAAAATATTAAAATCATATAAGGATGATAAAAATGAGTGATTTGAATGAAGTGATAGACAGCCTGGAAGGAGTTGAGAAGCTGCTAAACAGCATCAAATTCAAAGAGGTTTTAACTGGTGATAGACTCTCTGAAGAAAAAGTAGGCAAAATAAAATCGGCAACTGATGACTACATAC
>Ga0247721_100369_pt1 | contig 15275 bp, 19 predicted proteins | sample MSEWel2017_08_16_FD_189089 | JGI IMG/M metagenome (GOLD analysis project Ga0247721, IMG submission 189089) | Subsurface sediment microbial communities from gas well in West Virginia, United States - MSEEL Well Study Marcellus 3H_2017_08_16 | ecosystem: Environmental > Terrestrial > Deep...
GCAGGTATGACCGAAGAAGAAATCGACAATCTTCTTGAAAAAATGGGTCTGCTATCTAGCGAGTCAAAAGAGATAACCCAGCAAATGCAGGAAGTTAAAAACGCTTTAAGCGATGCAATGAATGCTGCTTTAGAGTCAGAGGACTTATTTGATTTCAGGACTGCTTTGGGTGAATCAATTTATGAATCTGCAAAAGATGGACTTATCCAGGCATTTATGGAATCAGAAGTATATCAGGAAATGTTCAGCAAGTGGTTTGATGGACAGGATATCAACTTCACTGGCAACTTAGAGCAGGACTTTGATAATATGCAGGGTATTTTAGATAACCTGCAGGATGAACTCAGAGAGGCTGGAATGGACTTTGATACAACTAAGGTTCCTACAGCTGATGATTCAACCAGTTCTGATGACTATTATGGTGGTTCTGGTATTCCTGAGGGTGAAGGCGGAGGAAAAGTTGTAAATAACACTTATGAATTTTCTCCGCATAATAACACTTTCTTGGGTACTGACAGAGAGGACCTATATAAAGAATTCTTGAAGTGGATTAAAGAAAAAGAAGATGATGAAGCATAGAAAATAATATAGAGGGGGTTCAGTTATGCTGACCCTCTCGATAAAAAAGGGGTGAAATCATGAGCGACAAAGCTGAAATCAAAGCGGAAATTGAAGCAGCTGAAAACAAAATTGATCAGATCGAAAATGAACAAAAAGAGGTTGAAGGTCAATTACTTAGAGTAAAAGAAAATAACCGAGCTGGTAGAGGTGGAGCTAAAAGCAGTATTGGTAAAAGGGTAGCAGCTAAAGTTAATGCTGATAAGGGAGCTATTAAGGCACAGGAGCACTATTTCAATAACTAAAAATAGAAAGGGTTGATATTATGAATTTAAAAGATATTGCAGGCGACATTATGGAAAGATACGAGGATAAATATCATCAAATTAGAATTAACCTAAGGCAGGATTTAGAGAAGGCTGAAAAATATAATGATGATATCAAAGCAGAAAAAAGACAGGCTGCTTATAATAGAGCAATGGAAAGAGCTGAGGCACTTAAGGCTGATTATATTGATAAGCTGAAAAAGAGAGTTGACAGCAAAGAGAACGAGTTTAAGAGGCAGCAGGAAACCAGACTCAGACAGGAAAAAGAATTAAATGTTGAACGAAAAACTTTCAATGCAATGCAGCAGCTGCTTACTCAGCAGATTATTAACGGAGGCAATGAACAGCAGATTAAAGATCATTTACTTGATAACTTAGAAAATCGCAAAATTGCTGAGATGATGAGCTACCATTATGCAGATAAAGAGGGAGCAGACGATATCAGAAATAAGATTAATGACGCCCTTACAGAACCAATCGACCATATCGACAATTTAAGGGGCAGAGTTAAGCACATGGACGCTATGGGAGAAGTCATTAACTTTGGTGATGTAGATCATAACTTTGAAAATGATATCAGAGGCAATTCAGCTGCTGATCATTACTTTGGCTAAAGCAAATAGGGCAGGTGAGATTCCTGCCTTCTAAAAAATAAAGAAAAGAGAGCTGATTATATGAGGGAGGAATATGACAGGACTCAAGAATATTTAATATATTTTTTTAATAAAGATTTTGATTCTATTTTAAAAAGATTAGAGCTAAAGAAAAATAAAAAGTTTACAGATGATGAGTATTCCACTTTAAATGCTTATGTATTATTGCCAGGCAGGTCAAGCAATAGATCAGGTTATTCAGACCCAACTGGTAACAAAGCAGCAGCAATAGCTGATATAAACCTTTCAAGGGAGAATATTTATAATAACCATTTGAAGCTTTATAATACTATCAAAAAAGTTTTAAATAATTATGATCAGGAAATGATTAATCTTTTAAAAGCTCATCTGGGTGTTGGCCAGAGTAAAACAGCAGCAATTCAAGCAGCAAGTTTTGGTAAAACAACAGCGAGAAAAAATGTTGGCAAGCTATTAAGGGAATTAAAAAAGGAAATGTGGCCAGTTTTTGTTGAATTAGATAAATGTTGACGGCCAGAGAATTAAAAAGTATGTAGATTTACCCATTGAACAAAAACTTTTGCCTTATAGAGCCTTTGTAATAGCCCGAAATGACAGCGATTAAGCCCAGCCTATTACAAGTATTATAATACCGAATAGCTTTAAATAACTACCCTCTTATTGGTGTCCGAATAAAAATCGGGCACATTTCTTATTTATGCAGGAATTACAGGTGTTCTTGACTAATAATATATATAAGGAGAATAAGGAGGGAAAAGAATGGATAAATTAACTCTTAAAGCTGCTGCTGAATATTACGGAAAAAGTGAGTCCTGGATAAGAAAAAAGATATTAAATGGTCAACTTGAAGCTGAAAAAGAGCCTTTTCAATATGGTGAACGCTGGGTTATAACAGAAAAAGCACTTGATGATTTAGCAGAAAGACTTGATCAGACTGCAAAAACTGAAAGTGAAGTTATAGAAGTTAGGCAAGTAAATAAGCCAGTTGATAAAGAAGAATTTATAAATGAGCTCGTAGAAGCCACAGAAAGCCGAAATAAGCAGGTTATAAATAAAGCAGTCGATAGTATCAATAAGAAAATAGAACAGCAAAATGAGCTAATTCTTGAACTGAAACAGGAAATTAAGCAGCAGAGAAAAGAAAATAATAAAAGCCTGGTTGATAAAATTAAAGATTTCTTTAAATAATTGCTCGTTCAGAATGTGGATAAGCAAGATTTAATTCTCGGAAATTCCGAAGAACAAAAATAAAAGTGATCGTCCAACAGTTGGACAAACAAATTGCTAGTTCAACAGTTGGACAAGCAGATTTAGTCTTCCAAAATTTGAAACAGTAAACTATTGTGTAATAGTTGCACAATAAAGTGATCCTCTCAAAAAGCGAGAAACAGAACTGGTCCTCTCATTTTGGGAAAAGCGATTGTTGGAAATTCAAACAATCATATTGGTGTAAATTTGCACCAGGTGTTGGCAATACCCTTAGTCAGAATTCTGACAGGCAGAAATAACCCTACGGAAAATTTTCCGAAAGGTGGCCGTCTAATTTTTTGACTACCAACTTTACCACAAAAATGTCGAAAAGATTAAAATTAATTCATTCAGCAGCTAATTGCTTAATATTTACTTGAAGTCTATTTCGGGGCTAAAACTGTCAAACAATGTCGAAAACTGGATAAAACAGGCAGAATTAGCAGTAAAAATAAGCAAAATAAGAAGAATAAAAGGAGGTGAAACCTTTATTAAGCTATGATATAAAAGGGATTATAAACGATTTGAAAAACTTCGCAAAACCTGAGTTTGACGAACATTTAACTAAATATCAATAAATTTAAAAAACGATTTGACATAATAACGATTTAATTATATAATAATAAACAAATAGAAAATACATGGAGGTTTTAAAAATGGGAGAAAAAAATTTAAATGCTTTAATTCCTGATGAGCTGCATAAAAAACTAAAAGTGCAGCTGGCTAAAGATGATATGACTTATAAAGACTGGTTAATTAAACAGATAAAAGATTATGTTGATCAGAAATAATAAATGTTCAAGTCTGACCAGCTTATTTTATTATTGACATATCAAAAGATATGATTGCACCTTTAATTATAACCTGGATAATTAAAGGTGAACTGGTGGCCTTAGAGGGTGAAAGAATAGGCCAAAAACTAATAAATTAGAAGCAGAACCCTCCTAATATCATAAATAAGACACCTTTTTTCTTAAAATAACCACTTATTTTGTTAATATAAGAAATTTAGGAATCAAAACATAAATTTTAAGTAGCTGCTGGGCTTCTTTACCCGAGAGAAAGGAGGACAGCAGCGTAAAAAACTAAATAAAAACACCCGACCCCACCCGAAAAACACTGAAAGAGAAATCGGGTCCACATTAAAAAAATACCTGAAAGGAGGTGAAGAAACTGAAAATAAGAAAACTTTATGACGGTGTGAAAAATGAAAACAAGCTGGATATTCAGGATTTAACCCTGGATCAGTTCCTTGAAATTTTAGCTGCATTAAGAGAAGCTGGCAAAATGGAGCTGCTCAATGAACTGAAAAAACAAAATAAGAAAACACCAGTTGACGATTAAGGAGGTGGAAAAAGTCTTAAGAATAAAAAGTAGAGTTCATGACAGAAAAACTGGTGAGATAATCAGTGAAGAAATCACAGATGAAGTACCAGACATCACCAGAGAAGAACTCAATCGACCATTGGCAGAAATTATTTATAAGAGAATCATGAAGAAAGAGAAAAAGAAAATTAAAGAAAAGGTGGGGTCAAAAGTTGGAAATAATCAAGACTGAATTTGAAGAGGTTGAAGCATTTCTTTATACTACTGATCACGATAATAAATATCTGACAGTTGCTAATGACCTGGATAAATCAAGGATAAAAGAAATTGAGGAAGAAGCAAAAGACAAAGATTATCACATATGGACAAAAAAAGACTAAATATGACATAAAAGGACATTGACAATTAAAAAAATTAAAAGGAGAGATGTAAAATGCTATTAATTCAATTTGCTGATCTGGAAGGTATTGATGCTTATTACACAAATTTAGGCCAGGAGAGGTTGACATTAGACAATAATTTAAAAGCCGAGGAAGCTTTAGAAATAGTCCGTAAAACAGAAAAAGACAGACCAACACATAGTCAGCCTGTCTGTGCTTAATACTGCTACTGTGATAAATTCACAACTCTTGGCCGAGTTTTGTGCAGTATAAGCGACAAAATTAAATTTTCTACTTATGATTATACCATATAATTAGCCCCAGTGTAAAAGCTGGGGTTTTTTGTGTTGCAAAAATATTTGTAATATTATATACTTGAAAGCAGAGTTGCAATAAATAGAAAATTAATCAAAAATTACATATAAAAAAAGAATTGCCCACTCGGTGTTGACGCACCAGTAGGCTTTGACTGCCACTTCTCTACCAAGCAGCAGATTCAGAACTTTATTAAGTTCAACTTGATTATACTAAATAACTTAATAGAGTTCAAGAGAAATTTTAAAAAATCTGAAGGACTTGCTAGGAAATCTGGCAGGTCCTTTTCTTATTTCGCTCAAAAAATGTGCGAAAGTTCGGGAAGGTCAGAGGTTAAAGGGAATAACTCTGAAAAAAATAACCGATCGAGTCATGTCGATGTCTTAACCGTTAGAAGGTATGCGACACCAGATGCTTAGACTGGCCTATACTGCCAATAGTAGGTAGGGTGGTCTATAACTGTGCTAGAACATAAATGTTGGATAATACCCTCAAGAGCTGGGATATTGCTCACTCTGTAAAGCTGGACCTGGGAGAGTTTGAGAGGAAGGCAGCGAATAACCAATAACTGCTCACTGTGAATGAAAGCCGAGACTGACGGGGCAGAATTCTTGTGTTATCTCTAAAATACTAGGGATAACCCTGCTCATTTTCCACCTCAACCTCAAGGGCAGGCTGCTCAAGATAGATTTAAGCCTTCAAGTAGAAAAACACCTGTAAATGGACGGATATAGCAATATATGAAGTCATTCTGATGATAAATAACATCATTAAAGTAATAAATGTGAATAGAAATCAACAAAAAAGCAAAAAATGAAAGTAGTTTTAAAAAAACAGAAAAGTTATCATTATTTTAAAAAATGTTTAAAATGTAAAAATAGGATTGAGAAAGTTAGAATCGGAGAGTAAACAAGAGTATGTATGGAAGATATAAGAATAATCACTTCTAATAAAATAGGATATTATTAAGGCATTAATAACAGGCTTAGAGCGATGAAATGTCGGTTAAATCAGCGTGTTTTAAATGGTATAATAAGAATAGTGATATAAATGAAACTAATGTTTGTTTTGTGCTTAAAAAAACTTATCAATTGTGGTATAATATTAATAAGAATGAAAAATAATACTTGTGAAACGCCGTGAAACAGAAGAATAATAATGATGATGATATAATAAAAATAGAAAAGACAACTCATATCTGAACACCCTCCTACAAGTGCAGATAAAAGTTGTCCTTTTAAAGATAATCCTTGTAATTTCGCCAGAAATGTAATTTTACAAGAATTATTTAGAATATAAGCTTTTTGTGTAACTAAAAGCGACATTCTGTAACTTTATAATACCACATAGAGTTGTATTAATTCAATAGATTTAGAAAAAAACTTTACAGAATTTGCGATTTAGTTTAAATAAATTGCGTTATATCAAAAAAATAACTAATTAAATATTAACAATTTTAAGGCTTGGGAGGGGTCAAACTCTTCCGAGCCTTTTTTTATTTATCAAAAAAACCAAAGGAGTGAAAGTTATGGAAAAACAAGTAGAGGAAGTTAAAAATCCAGTAAAAGAGTTGATGGAAGAAAAAGATTGGACTTATAGCGACTTAATAGTGATTGCTGATGTATGTGAGTCAACAATTTATAAGAATTTGCAGGGTTCAATGGTTGAGGTTAGTGAGAAAATACTTAAAGTTGTAGATGAGTTAGGAATGGATCGGGAAGCTTTTAAAGATCAATATCAATCATTCAGGAGAGAAAAAAGAAAAGAGCTTTTAAAAAATAGGAGGTAAATCTTATGAGAAAACAAAAAAGCCAGACTGTATGCGACAGATCTGGCAGAGAAGAGAATAATTATTTCGTTAATCTTATTATAACAGAAAGAAAGAAAAATTTAAAGGTAAATGGTGATCTTTTATGAGAAATGTTTATAAGATTCATGAAGTTAACAAACATAGATTTTACCAGGTGCCTAAAGAATTATTTGAAAATGAATTTTATTCAGATTTATCAAGTGATTCTAAGTTATTATATGGAATGCTAATGGATAGAATGAAGTTGAGCGAAAAGAATAACTGGATAAATGAAAATAATGAGATCTATTTAATATTTTCCAGAGAGACAGCTCAAAATTTACTTAATATATCTGGAAAAACAGCAACAAAGATATTTAATGAGCTAAAAGAAAAAGAATTAATTTTTGAAGAAAGACAGGGATTGAATAAACCTAATATTATATTCATCGGCAAGATAAACTATAAAAAGAGGAAAAAACAGGCTGAAAAGCCCGAAAACTCGGGGAAGCGTAAAAATTACGGGTCAAGAACCGAAGATATTACGGATCAAGAACCGAATAATTTACGCCCTAATGATACTGAACTTAATGATACTGATTTAAATGATACTGAGACTGAAAAAGGGTTCGAAAAAAATTCGAACGATAATTTTGAATTCGAAACTCCAGTAATATTTATGTTTGCAACCAGGTATGCGGATAATGATTATCAGATTGATAATGTTCAATACTATTTCAGAAAATATAAAGAAGTTATGGGAAAAGATCACCCAGACCTGAAACCCTCTCAATGGAAAAGAGTATTTGGGAATATAATCTTTGCTGGTGATTATGAAGTAATAGGAGATTTTTTTGAAAGAATAGTTGATCAACATTTCAAGACTAATTATAAGAATTGCGATTATAACATAATGCATTTTATTAGTGGCCAGGTAATGAAAAACAGATATTATGAAGTTGAAAGAGATGAAGATCAAGAACTGGCTGGTTAAGGTTAGATTATTAAGGAGGCAGCTAAATGTTAGCAACTAAACTTGCTTATCGCTATACCAAAGGTGAAATGAAAGAACTTTTAAAAAGCCTGGTAGTTCTAACAGATACCAGAGAGCAGAAAAACACTCATATTAGAGGATATTTTGATAAAAAATGCATAGATCATAAAACCAAAAAGCTAAATTATGGAGATTATTCCTTTATGTTGCCTCGAAATGATGAACTAGGAATTATGAGAGACATTTATTTTATGGACCAGATAGCAATTGAGAGGAAGGCCAGCCTGACTGAATTAAGCAACAATTTTACCCACAACAGAACTCAGTTTGAAAATGAGCTAATCAGATCAACTGGAAGCAAGCTCATATTACTGGTTGAGAATGAGCGAGGTTATCAGGATATTATTGATCATAATTACAAAACTCAATATAACCCTAAAAGTTTTCTGGCCACGCTGCACTCATTTAAACATAGATATGACCTTGATACTGTGTTCGTTAAGCCTGAACTGGCAGGGAATTATATTTATTACAGCTTTTATTACTGGTTGAGAGAATACCTCAAATAAGCCCCTAAGTTTAATATAGGGCGTCAATGACCTAAGGGGGTTAATGATATGAACACCCCTTTAGGTCGGTATGAAATTCATACCAAGCTTTAATATTTTCTTGCACTCTGAAACCAATATTGCCGAGAAGGCCCTCATCAATATAAAGGGTGTATCCAAAATGCTGCACCCTTGAGTGCATCGATTAAATCGAGGTACCGATTCAGTAGTTCAGACAGGTAACAATCGTACATCCGAGGTCGAGGAAAATTATTCCGATAGTTTGCGACAGTGCGATCCGTCGGAGCAAAAGTAGCAAAAATAATAATAGTCCATGATTGACAGAAAGGAGTCGAAACCCTATGAGTGAGAATGAAAAGAATTATAAAACCTGTGGAGCAAAGACCAGAGCAGGAACGGCCTGTAAAAAGCCAGCAGGCTGGGGAACCAACCATAAAGGTATTGGTAAATGCAAGCTGCACGGAGGAGCAAGCCCGATCAAACACGGCCTGTATTCTAAATATACTAATCACAGGCTGGCAGATATGATTGACAAATTGAGTAATGATGATGAGCTGCTTAATCTAAGAAAAACAATTGCTTTGCAGCAGTCATTGATATTAAATATTTTGGATAAGGTTGAAGAAGGAAAACTGGAGCTATCACCTAAATTAAGTGAAACCCTTTGCGATATCGGTGATAAGTTAGGAAGAAATATTGAGAGAAGGCAGAAAGTTGAAGAAGGGGAAAAATACATCTTACAGATTGAAGAAGTGCAGAGCATGGTTAATCAGGTAGTGGTTATTGTTCAGGAAGAAGTAAAAGACCCTGCTGTTATTGATAAAGTTGGCACCAGACTAAAAGAATTGTCGTTTTAAGGTGGTGAATCATGAATAATTACATTTTGGCTGAGATTGGGAAGAAGCTCAGGGGTGAAGGTGAGGAGCTCAGCAAGTTGACCGAAGAAGAAAGAATTAAATTTATTCAGCTGAGGTCTCAATGCAAAGGGTTAGAGTCATTATATTTTGATGATGATTTTCCAGCTGAGGAATATAAAAGATTAGCAGCTAAAGCAGGTATTGATATTTATAAGACTGATGATAAAAAATTGGAGGACTTTTTCACCGAAAACAGGTAAAAGGAGCTGAAAAACATGTTCGATGTTAAAGAATTTATAGGCTCAGTTGACCCAAAGAAGCTTGATAGAATGTACAAGGCTGAGATTTCAGGTGATAAAAAAACTTATAACAAAATTAAAAGTGAGCTATTAGAACAATTTAGAAAAAATAAGAAAAATGATTGAAATACTTTAGCCAACTAAAAACTTCGCAAAATGTGGAGTTAACGAAATTATTTAATAAAAATAATAAGAATAATAAAGAAAACAGGAGAAAATCAGAGAAATTAAGAGTATAAAAACATAATTTTAAAGTAATTTGAACAACCTTTTAAATCATCTAATCTATTCTAATCGACAATAAAGCTCTAAAATGACTAAATTCAGTAGATTAGAGTGATTATCTTAAAATATTGAAAGGAGGTGATCAAAGCTGATGTCTAAAAGAGAAAGCGACCTCTATAAAACGAAAGTTATTAAAGACGGCATGGAAAATAAACTTGATGCCCAAAAAAAGAGATTAACCAAAAGAAGAGATATTTTATTAGCTTTCAAAGATAAAAAAGAAGAAAATGAAGAAGAGGTCCCAAAGTTGATTAAAGAAACAATTAAGGAATTAAATCGAGCGATTGAAGAGGCAGAAGAAATGTTGAAAAAATAATTACTACTTAATAAAAAAATAATTAAGGATGGTGAAAATTAATGAAATATACTCAGGTTAATTATTCGAACAGAGAAGAGATTTTAAAGTTTCCCGATCATTATGTTGCTTTAGCTGTAACTGTTGATGATGCAAATGTTGCTGCCAATTCAGAAGGTAAAAAGATATTACCTGCAGGAAGTCCTGTTGGTGGTGTTGGTGGAGCAACCCTCGAAGATGAAAGTTTAAAGGTTGAAAAGAAGAATACACAGGGAGCTACAGCAGGGACTACTGGTGCAGGTGTTGATGTAGAAGGCATTCTGTTAAATGATGTTGATGTGACTCATGGTCCAGCTGGTGGAGCTATGCTTATTCACGGTTTTGTAGATCCAAGCAAGCTTCCAGAAACTCTTGTTGATGATGTAAAGAGCAATTTAACTGATCTAATCAGTTTTGTTGAGTAAATAAAATAAAATTAATTAATTAAAAAGAAAGGGTGAGTAAAATGAATGAAGCAGTTGCAATAGAAATGGCAATCAGAGCTAGAAATCAGATGAGCGGACCAATAAATAATATGATCAGAAAAGTTCAGCAAATGAAGAAACAGTTTGCTAGCTTTGCACGCTCAATGGTTTCCTATGGTAAAAAGATTGCAGCAGCAGTTGCCAAAATGCATGCGGCTATCATGAAGTTGCGAAATGCTCTTAGAACAGTAAGAGATGTTGCTTTAAAAGCATTCACAGCTTTAGTTGCTTTAACTGGTATCCCTATTTACAAGTTTGCTAAATTTGAGCAGGCAATGGCTAATGTAAACACATTGGTTGATACCAGTGCAAAGAAATTCAGAGAATTACAAGACGGCGTGGTTTCAGTATCAAATAGAGTGGGTGAATCAGCAGAAAGTCTTTCTACTGCTTTGTATGATATCGTCTCAGCTGGTGTTGATGCAGGAAATTCTATTGGAGTCCTGGACTTATCAGCAAGGGCAGCTGCAGCAGGAATGACTGACGCACAAACTGCTGTAAATGCTGGTATCTCTACAATAAATGCTTATAATTTAGAAATCAGTAAATTAAATAAGGTCTTTGACCTACAATTCCAAACCGTCAGAAAAGGTGTAATCACATATGAAGAGCTTTCGAGTGCTCAGGGTGAATTACTACCTTCGGCCAGAAAACTCAATGAGAGTTTAGAAAACATGTACGGATCACTGGCTTTCGTAACAAAGAACGGTTTGAGTGCAGAATCAGCAAGCACCTCACTTGCTAGAGCTTATGATGGTTTAATCCAGAAAAGCAATGAATTAGCTCAGGCAGGTGTAGAGGTTTATGATGAGTTCGGTGAATTCAGAGGAATCATTGACATTGTAGAAGACTTATCAGATAAGCTTGAAGGTTTATCAGATAAAGAAATGCAGGATGTATTGCAGGGTATCGGCTTCGAAGTTAGAGCAGCCAGAGCAATAATTCCAATGGTAAATAACATTGACGGCCTAAAAGAAAGTGTAGAAGCAATGGGAGATTCAGCAGGAAGCATGCAAGCTGCATTCGAAGAAGCTACCGACACTATTCAGTTTAGATTTAACCGAGCTAAAGAAAGAATAGTTAATTCAATGATAGCAATCGGTAGAACTTTCAGGACTGAGGTTAATTCCATGCTCGATAATGTAGGAGCGTGGGCTTTAGCTATTCAGGGCTTTGTCTCACAGAACAGAGAGGCTATTAAGTCGATGCTGACATTTGCATTAAAATTAACAGGTGTTATTGCAGTATTTGCCTCTGTTGGTGTTGCAATTATGGGTTTAATGACACCAATCGGAGCAGTTTCAGCTGCTATAGCTCTCTTTGGTGGCTTATGGTATCTCAATATGTGGGATATTAGAGATAAGACTGATAAAGCGATAAGTAAAATAATTGAGCTCTGGGGTAGTCTTCAGGAAAGCACCAAGAATACAGTTGATTACTCACTTAAACAGTGGAATAAGTTTAAAAATTGGTGGCAAGATACCACCTGGATAGAAAAAGTTCAGGATATTGGAAAAATAGCCTTAAATGTAGGTGGCTGGGCTTGGGAAAATACAGGAGAGCCCATTGTTCAAAGCTTGTGGAATTGGATAAAAGATAAGTTTGATAAGAATGATGATGAAAAAATTACTTTTGATGAAGTCCTAGAAGTTGCTATTGATGTTACTGTAGGTGGATTTAATGCAGTTGGTGATATAGCTAATAAATTAAATAACTGGGTTCAGCAAAACCTTTTTCCCTCTGACGGATCCATTGAAGAACAGATCGAAAGAGAAATGGGTAACAGTGGAATCGGAGAATTATTAAAAGCTGTTTATAGAGCTGAGGGTGGAAAGGATGCCAGTGCTCTTTATGGCACTACTTGGTTTAAAGAGAATGGTCATAAGTTCGGAAAGCAGGCTAACCAAGAGTTTTTTGAAGGATTAGTAAGTTCAATGGGTATCGAAAAAGACTCTCAGGGATGGTATGCAGCATCATCTGCAACTACTATTAATCATTACTGGGATAACTTCAAAGATAACTATGAGCTTGCAGCAGACCAGACTCTAGCTTCATTAAGCGATGAGATGCAGGATAAGTTCATTAAATATCTGGGTTCTAACTATTCTCCAACAAAAGGAATCTTAACACCTGCAGAAGAAAAGCTAAATAAAAACTGGATACCTAATGTTAGTGAGTTTTATAATTCAGAAATGTTGAACCAAATATCAGCTAGTGATATCAAAGAAAGCGTAACATCTAAAATTAATTTAACTCCAATATTTGAAGTAACACTTGAAGGAGCCAATACAGCTATAGAAGCAATTGCAGATTTTTTAGGTTGGATCCATGAAGAAGGAATTGCTTATAATATTGGTAATATACTGGCTAAAATAGCACTTGGTATTGCTGAATTTAAACTAAAAACTATAGCAAAAATTATTACAGATGTATTAGATATTGACCTTGAAAAAGGGGAAATGGCTGCTAATATTGGAAAACTTACAATTAATGTACTTAAAGTCGGCTGGAATTTTATGCAAGGTGTTTCTGATGGATTTTGGGAGAAGTTAACAGGAAAAACAAGTGCAGAATTAGGCCAGGATACAAATAATTGGATAGACCTCAATTTAGACGGAAACGCCGATAAAGTTAAACCACACATGGCTACAGGAGGCTATATTTCTGGAGCAGGAACTTCAACATCCGATAGTATCCCCGCAATGTTAAGTAACGGAGAATATGTCATTAATGCAGCCTCGACCAGTAAATGGAGACCTATATTAGAGGCAATTAACTCAGGTAACTTTAGTGGGTTCAGACCAGGTGGCCCAGTTGGTCAGAGTTCTTATGTGCCACCAGATGTTGCAAACGAATGGGCTTTAAAGGCAGCAGGCATAGAAGGCGATTTCAGTTCTAAGATGCTTAATGCATTAACTGGGATAGCTAAAGATACTAAGAACTTTCAACATGTAGTTGATTTAGTGTCAGGTATTGAGAATATGAAAAAAGCTTTCCAGGAGACTCTTGATAATAACGAAAGTGACTTACAGGATGCTATTGATCAGTTAGAAGAAGATCTGAAAAATCTTGAAAATGAAGGCGAAAAGTTCAACGCTAATCTTTCAAACCTGACCAGTGAATTAAGCAGCTTTGCCAATAATATAGCTAATGTTACGGGGAACGAGACAGCTGGACTTGTTGGCAGCCTTATCGGAAGTGGTAAAGGAATGTACGATCAATACCAAAACTTCAAAAAGTCAGATGATTTCATGTCTCAAATGACATCAGGTTTTGGTATGGCAAATGCTGCTCTAGGAGCAATTGGAGCTTTCAAGTCCTGGAATGATTCGAGGAACGAAAAAGCTCAGCAATACTGGCAGGAACAGTTAGAGCTGGACAAAGAACAATTAGATAATATTAAGCAGATTGAAAGCAATACTAAGGAAACTACTGCAAATCTGGTTAAGTATTTATCTCAAAATCCTACCAATTCTAATATAGCTGGTGGTAAATCTGTTCTTGATGATGTCTATAACAGCTTAAGAGGTAATTTAAGACCAGATTTTGGTCGGATTGCTTACAATGTAAAAGAAGAAGATGTTTTCTTTGATGATGAAAAGACAAAAAGGTATAACCCTGAGAGCTTCTTAAGAAATCAGATGGGTATCAATACACCTGGTTCTTTAAGTGGTATGGGGATAGATCAGTTGCAGAGTGTTTATGATCAGGTTAGAAATGTATCTGGGTCTCAATTAAAAGGCGTAGCTCAAGATATAGCTGATACCATGGATGCTGGTTGGGCAGGTAGTGGAGAACTAAAAAGCTGGTCCAGTAACTTTGGCAGCTTTAAAACTAAGCTCGGAAACTACCTTAATACTTTAAAAGACCTGGAATCTACACTTGGATCGTTACAGGAAAGCACAAGATTAGAAAGTTTTGCTGGTGTTGAATTCCTTAATGCAAGCGAAAGAGTTGACCAGTACAGAAAACAGATTGAAGAGTTCTTTAAGGCATCAGGTAAAAGTATAAGTAACCATCAGGCTGAGATTGATGAAATGGTTAATAAATACGCTAAAAATGTTGTTGATGGTGGAGAAAGAATAATAACTATCATGCGAGATGTAAGATCATCATTTATTCAGGCCTTTTCTGGTGGTGAATCAGCATTAAGCAGCGTTGTCTCTGGATTGCAGCCTTATTTCGATACTCTAAAAAATAACATTGCCAGTATATTCTATGATATTGAAATAGATCAGCTTGACGCTCAGCTTAAAAGTTTATTTGGTAAGCTAACAGATAAACTCGCTAATTATTCAGGAGACAATCCTTTAGATTTTGCTGAGAATATTCTGCAGACTGGAAGTCTTAAGAATGTATTCGCTAATATCATTGATATTTCAGAAAATATGGAAGATATGGAAAGTATCAATGACATTATAATTGAGCAGTTTACTGATCAGGCTAAAGCTGCAGGTATGACTGAAGAAGAAATTGATAATCTACTTGAAAAGATGGGTCTGCTATCTAGTGAGTCAAAAGAGATAACTCAGCAAATGCAGCAAGTACAGAATGCTTTGAGTGATGCAATGGATGCTGCTTTAGAGTCAGAGGACTTGTTCGACTTCAAAACTGCTTTAGGTGAGTCAATCTATGAATCTGCTAAAGATGGACTTATCCAGGCTTTTATGGAATCAGAAGTTTACCAGGAAATGTTCAGCAAGTGGTTTGATGGACAGGATATTAACTTCACTGGTAACTTAGAGCAGGATTTTGATAATATGCAGGGTATTTTAGATAACCTGCAGGATGAACTCAGAGAGGCTGGAATGGACTTTGATACAACTAAGGTTCCTACAGCTGATGATTCAACCAGTTCTGATGACTATTATGGTGGTT